>ERZ773104.3148-NODE-3148-length-16506-cov-27.329585_pt1 | contig 16506 bp, 17 predicted proteins | sample MGYA00511920_ERZ773104 | MGnify/ENA primary metagenome ERZ773104 (study PRJEB29015, sample SAMEA2737857) | human gut metagenome | biome: human gut; feature: human-associated habitat; material: faeces | place: China | collected 2012 ...
TTGCATCTGCTGGTATTAACCATGTCTTACCTTTCTTTATTGCTCCTTCTACACGACCTTTAGCACAAAGGACTCCTATTCTTCGTGACGTAATATTCCATTTCTCTGACATTTCTATAGTTGTTAAATATTCCATAATAAATACCTCTTTAATATGATATGTTATGTATTATACATCTCATATCGGAACAATAGCAAGTTTTAAAAAAATATGTATTAAACCTTTCTATATATCCTCCCTCTATTCCGATTCATAATATTTTATTTCTGCCGAAAATCTCACCGGAAGTTTTATTTTGTCATCAAATTCTAAATCGGACAACTCAACCAATATATTTTTCCCAAACTCCAAGGGTATCAATGTAAATTGCAGTTTTTTGTCATTTTCTAACATTAACTCCATATGGTCTGGTTTGTCTGGGCAAATTAAAGCAAATCTAACTTCATTTTGTATTTCATATCCTTCTTTTATCTTATGAAATACTGATTCAAAGCAATCTTTCATAGCCAAATCATAGTATTCTATATCTGACAATTTTTCATCTAAATCGTAATAAACTTTCCCATAAGCATATGAAAGTTTTGCTTCCTTAGCAGCCTTTTCAAACTTCTCAATAAAAACATGTGTATTTTTTACAACCATTAATTCAGTACCTTCACCTTGCCATAAAGGTTCTATATATTCCCAGGGAATCACATAATAATATTTATTATTTTCTGCATCATAATGCTTTTCATCATACTTAAGACCATACATGCAATAAATATATGCATTATTATTTTTATGCATTAACGAAGTTTCTCCTAGCAAATGCCAGCTTTTTTTCTCGTCTGTAGAATATAAAATCTTACATGGAATATTTGTTATTGCTCCCTCATACTTATCATATTGTCCCGCTGTTAATCCTGACCCATTAAAAGATATTTGCTTATTCATATATAGCTTATATTCATCATATAAACTCTTATTGTATTCAGGCTTGGATATCCTTATAAGTAATAACAACTGTTCTCTCATTCGACACCTCCTTACATATACACAAAACTTGCCAAACACCTATAGCTAATATAGTAATTATATCATACTGCAACTCTCACCAACATCAATTTAATATCTTTTTCATCAATTGATAGCACACTTCTTGCCATCTCCCTTCCTAGTACCATCAACACTCTTTCCTATTAATTAATGTACTCTTTTACATACCTATAAAAGGTACTCTTACTCATACCAAGCTGTTTCATTAGTTCAAATGGACGAAGTTCTCCTGATAATACTTTCTTGTACTGTTTGGAAAATTCTTCTTGTGACATTATCGCAGGACGACCATAATCATCCCATTCTCCACGATTTTTCTTAGCATCAATCCCCTCACGCTGACGTTTCTCTTTCTTCTCAATCTCTGCCTGTGCCATAGCTGCATATAACTCAATCAGCATATTATTGATGGTTTCCATCAGCATCCTAGCCATAGCATTATCTAGCTTTGATAAATCCATAAGTGTAGTAGGAAGCTCCAGTATTTTTACACGAATACCATTATCCCTGTAATACTGCAACTCTTTTAATGTCTCCTGCTTATTTCTACCTAGTCTATCGACCTCAGTAATAATTAACTCATCACCAGTTCTTAATACATCCTCTTTCAATACCTAGTACCTCGGACGATTAAAATTCTTTCCTGTCTGCTGGTCAGTAAATATCTTTTCCAGTTCCAGATTGTTCTGCTCACAATAAGCTGTAATCTCCTTGATGCCTCTGTCTAAATGCTGTTCTCTTGTACTTGTTCTGTGATAACCATATCTCTTCATTATTATTCGCTCCTTCCTTAGTCCTGAAATGTGTACTTTTTGAAACTACAAAAAAAGGACTGCTAAACAGTCCCGAAATCTATGGATATTCCTTTATGGAACGTCCCGGTATTTGTGTATGTTTTTTGACACCACCTCCTTAAAAATGAATATAAAAAAAGAAGGTGTATTTCAACCTTCTTCTCTGAAATGACACTACTCTCCTTAATTTTCATCATAAGTGAGGCTAAGTCAATACTTACAAACTTTGAACCTATTCAAATTTATTAAGTTAGCAGTTCAACAGCATTCCTACTAGTTGATGCAATTTCTTGTAAATCTCATAAGCAGTTCTATAGTCCTCTGATATTAAACAATGATTAACATTATCCGCATCCAGAATATATACTTCTATTTTATCAATACCTGAATTAAACGCCTTTTTTATCCTGTGATTTCCATTAATCACAAATGGTTGAACAAACATATCATTCACCAAAACAATGATAGGATTATCTTCCTTGCTCTTTCGTAAAGTATCATTCATTTTTATATACTTTATATCCATATCCGATTCAACTTGACAGCACTTACAAATTACTTGCGTGTCCACACTTTGTGATTCTATAGAATTCTGTAATATGAACTCATAAACTTGATTTACATTATATTCTAAACAATCTGAACTCCAAACTTCTTCATTTAACATTAACTCTGTTTGCTCCGATTCATCTAATAAAAATTGTAAATCACATAAAGATTGTACTAACTTCAATACCTTCCGTTTTTTTAAAAAAGGAAGCTTCATTTTATGTATTGCTGACACAATATCCTTTTTATACTGTTTTTTTCGTTCTATATCATTAACATAATTTTCATGCTCATAACACATTGTTGCTAAATATTTCTGCATACCAACCTCCCAAAGCTAAATCAGCTTAAAATGCTTCAATGTATCCTTAATATACTCCACCTTCTCCTGCGGACACTGCTTTACCTCTGGATTCTCTTTCTTGGACTTATTATAATTCTCGCACATGTCCAGACCACACATCCGCTTGACCTGTGCAATATAAGAAGTATGCACATTCACACCATACTTGTCCTTCACATATTCCTTAATCTTTGAATAAGTAGCCTTTTCTTGTGGGGTATAATTACTCTCTTCATCAGGCTCCATTGTAACCTCAATCTTAGGTGTATCTTTTTTGAGGGATAATTTGACAACAGTCTCCACATGTGTCGATAGGGTAATTGAGATGCACTTTCCAGAGTTTTCACTGTACTCTGAGAGTGAAAAGTGTTGCACTCCTCTCTGATGAGGCTGCAAAAAATTGACATGATGCACTCTCTCCTGCCCCCGCATAGAAAAAGATTGCATTGTATTTTAGATGTAAGCCAGATTAGCTTACGATTGACTCTGCTCTTTCTCTATGGTCCACTACTCATCCCTTGATGATAACTTCTAAGATATTGTACCATAGATTGTTTATTTGGGAAATTACTTCCCGATAAAAATGGGCAGAAGAAAACCTCCAAATCTGTTGGGAACTTGGAGGCTTGATTCCGACCATTTACTGTTCATTTTGGATTTTTTCAATTAATCTCAAATTCTCCGGTTTAACAGTTCCTATAAAATTCTTCATTCTTGTGTCAAATGAGAGAACATATGACGATGCATCTATTAAAACACACGCATTCTTGGTTTTATCTATATGATCTAGGCATCCAACACAAAGCATATCAAAAATATCATTCTTGTCTAACTTTTTTCCTCTTTCAAACCATGATGTAAACATTACATCCCGAAGATATCTTCTCTGTGTAGCAGAATATTTTCCTTTTTTAAACATCTCTGACACTTTTACTTTCGCCATATCTAGGAAATGTTGGTCTGTTGCCAAGGTATCTACTATACACGGCATTGTTCCCGTATTTCCATCCAAACCACTTTCAATACTTTTTTGATATGTCTGCTGTACAATACTTATAATATCATCCTTGTCCTGTTTGCAAGCAACACATCCTTGAATAATAATATTAGTAAGTACACATGCTTCATTCAATTCTTGGATATAAAAATCCTTGAGTACTTTTTTCTCTTTGTTTTCATCATACCCTGACTGCAGTTCTACTTTAATTCTTTCCTCTAATAAATTTTGATATTCCTTATATGCAACTCTTCCAATATACCCCAATATAGCATCTTTGTTTTTTTGTGACAGTCCATCTGTCATCTCTAATTTGTAATGAGTATATAAATCTTTTGTAATTTCAAAAAATAAAAGTGTGAATTTACTCTCAATTTGAATTTTGCTCTTTAATAATCTATCCGCATAATTTTTGAGAGCTGCTTGATCCATATATGCAACACTGGTAATTTCATCTTCACTCACAACATAGTCTGGAATATTATTAAAAAGTGGCAACCCCTTCGCATACCTAAACTCAAGTAAATTTTGTAACACTTTTGGATTATTTCTAAAGTGTGTCATTATCTCAATATATACCGAAGTCGGAAGACTCTTTTCTCTCTGTTGTTCTAAATATTTTTTTAAACGTTCTTCGTCAACAGGTTCTGATGTCATTCCTAATTTGCTTCTTCCATAATATGAATAAAAGACATTTGCATCCAAAAAAATCATTTTTTCATCCTCTACTTGAATCATTTTTTACCAATAAACTAGTTTGTAATTTTTGTAACTTTTCATACATTATATCACATTCATTCTTTTCGCAAAAATTTTACACAGGACATATAAAGAGAAACCTCCAAATCTATTATAGACTCGGAGGCTTGGTTCCAACCATTTTATTCGCAGTAAACTGTTTTCCTGCTACTGTAAAAGAACTATGCAAGTGCAGGTTCCTTCCCTGCAATAATCGCTTTCACTTCTTCTATATCCTTATCTGTGGCTGAGGCTATCTGCTCTGCTGTAAAACCATTCTTATACATTTTCATAATGAGTCCTGCCTCTCCAATCGCAATACCATCTTCTTTTATTCCCTGACTCAAGTTACACATAACGCTCACATCCTTCCTGAAGTTCTCCTCAATAGGAATATCGTATTCATTTCCAATTATGTTTAGTTTTTCATCTATTGTAAGTTCCTTGGATAACAATGCTCCCAGCAGACGGTGCAGTTCATACGTCTCATCATGTTCCGGCAGATTCTTTGCCAGTCCAAGCATGATGATATTCAGCAGGTCAAGATTTCCCTTCCATTCATAGGAACCGATCAAATCTTCCTTGGTGAGATGCACATGGCTCATGCTGCTCTCTTCCATGTTCATACATACCCAGATCGAATATACACGCTTAATGTCATTGTAGCTGGAGTTCTCAAAATCACGTTCTTTTTGTGATGAGATCAGTCTGCTTACATAAAAGATTGCCCTGTTTAAGATTTCGTATCCCTTCGGCTCGTCTTTCTGTGCTTCCACATTTATGATGATCTGTGACAATCCATCTTTCATGCGCACATAGAAAACGATATCAAATCTTACCAGACCTTCATTAATTTCTTCATTTTCTGTGTTGAAACCGACCAGCCTCTCACCATTTTTTTCGCTGGCTGCATTTGTAAGTCCTGGCTCTACAGGTACAGTACTGATATGTGGTGTTCCCTCGATGCAGTCGACCACATCCTTGGGATTCATGCCCTTAAACTCATCAACTGTCTTTACCAGTATATGTGCCAGTATGCTCTTCTGTCCTAACAGACGCTTTGCACTCGTATCATACTGTGCATCCTTGTCTGTTGCATTCACTGCATTTTTTAATTCTGTATTCACTGGTCTTCCTCCTTTTTGTAACAGATATAGTCATCCCCAAAAAGGCATCTGACCACACCTATATTATAACTTACCCATTTCTTTTATACAATCAATTTTTACATTGTCTGCATCGGTACATGTTGTTCCTGCTCCTCATGCTCCAAAACATCCTGCTCTGGCACATGCTCTATACTTTTTGCTTGCTCCTGCACTTTTACCATATACCGGATTTTAATGCTGCTATAATCAACCCCTGCCGGTTCCAGCACTTTTTTCTCTAACATGTTTAACATCGCCTCAGTGTCAAATTTTCCCTCAAAATAAAGTTCCTCATCCACCTTTATCGGTACATCCATTTCTTCCGGTGAACTGCCAAGGATCGTCCTCCAGCGTCCGGCTACTTTTCCACACATTTCCATAAATCTTTCATGGATATCCGGCTGTTCATTACAGGTCTGCAAAATCCTTTGTGCCACCTTTCTCCATGTAGGTGTCTCTATCCATTCTCCCGGTGCGAACTGGACTGCCAGCGGTCTTTTCCCTTTCAGTTCTGCCGGGGACACTGTGATAAGGCTGCTTTCCCGGATCGTATCTTTCACACTTGTATGCACCTCGCCACTCCGGTACATCTGGAGCAGTGCATCACATTTGGTGTTTACAAGCTGTAACATTTCCTCCCTCAGTTCTTCTATCAGTTGCTCATAATTCATACGCTTTTCTCCTCCTCTCCTGTCACACAATCTTGTGTTTCTTTCTATAATCGTTCTTCCGTTTATTTCCCTATTGCACACTTTTCTGTTCCTATTGTTCTGCATTTGTTTCCTATTTTTATGCCAACAATAAAACGCCCGGATCATCGGGCATTTTATTCTTACCATAAACTGGCAGGAACAACGTTTCCTATTTACTTGCTGCCATTCCTGCCGCAGCCTTACTCATATCGAATCTCCTGTTCCATGACTATGCCTGACTGGAACTGTATCAGCAGTTTCTCGCTGGATTCCACTTTGATGGTGGAGATCAGCCGTCTCACAAGGTCATTGTCGAACTCCGGTATCTGGCAGGTGCGTGTGCTTAAGTAATGGTCGATGTCTTTGATTCTCTGTTCATAGCTGTCAGACATCTGTTTCTCGTTTCTGGCTGTTTTCTGTGCCTCTTTTAAGGCATTGATTTCCTCTGCTATGGTGCGGTAGCGTTCATCAAACTCCGGTGTGTAAGAGCCGGTCTTTGCATTCTCTGCAATCAGTGCCACCATCTCATCCTGCTTTTCTTTTATCTTTTCTTCGTATTCTCCGGACTCTTTTGCGGTGCTGTAGCTCCCGATGACATGGATGATGTTCTGCCGGAAGTTTTCCATAAATTCCATATCATCACTTGTGATCCTGTGGATGGCTTCCATCACCGCCCTGTTTAATGCGTTCTCTTCGAGTGTCTCGGATTCCCCGCATTTCTTCACTCCGTTGGTCAGCCGGTTGCTGCATCTCCAGACCACTTTCTTTTTCCCGTTTCTCGCCCAGGTGACCCTCCGGTACTCCTGTCCGCATTTTCCGCAGATCAGCATGCCGGTCAGTGCATAGGTGGAGGAATACCTGCTCCTCTGGTTTTTCTTCCGGGTGACAGCCGCCTTGCATAAGGATGCCCTCCGCATCATCTCTTCCTGCACCCTGTAGAACAGTTCTTTCGGTATGATTGCCTCATGGTCATCTTCCACATAATACTGCGGTACGAGTCCGGTGTTCTTGACTTTCTTTTTTGTCATGAAATCCACCGTGTAGGTTTTCTGCAGGAGTGCATCTCCCATGTATTTTTCATTGCGGAGCATTTTGTCTATTACTGTGGAATGCCATTTGTCCTGCCCTGTGGCGGTCTTGATTCCCTGCTCTTCCAGATGCTTTGCGATCTTCCCGGTACTGTAGCCTTCCAGATAAAGGCGGAAGATCAGCTTTACGATCTCTGCCTCTTCGGGTACGATGACCAGGTCACCATCCTCGTTTTTGGTGTATCCCATGAACTTTGTGCAGTTTACGATGACCTTGCCTTTTTCAAATTTCCTCACGACTCCCCAGCGGATGTTCTCACTGATGTTGCGGCTCTCCTCCTGTGCCAGGCTGCTTAAGATGGTGATAAGGATTTCGCCGGTTCCCTCCAGTGTATTGATCCCCTCTTTCTCGAACACCACCGCCACGTTCTTTTCCTTCAGTTTTCGGATGGTCACCAGCGAGTCTACCGTGTTCCTCGCAAACCTGCTGACCGACTTTGTAAGGATCATGTCGATCTTTCCGGCAAGGGCATCCTGTATCATGGCATTAAAGTCTGCCCTCTTTTTGGTGTTTGTTCCGCTCTTTCCGTCATCCGCATAGATGCCGGCATTTTTCCAGTTTTCATTTTCGGATATCTTGCTGGTATAATACTCCACCTGTGCCTCATAGCTGCTGTCCTGCTCTTCCAGTTCCGTACTGACACGGCAGTAGGCAGCGACCTTCATTTTCTTCTCTGACAGTTTCACATTCCGGTCATACTGCACCTTGGCAGGTATCATGCTGATCTTTTTTGCTGTTTCTGCCATCTGCTCTCCCTCCTAATCCTTGTATCCGGCTGTGACACGGCTCCCATTGATAAGCTCTACTTCTGCCATGTTTCCACCATGCACCCAGATGCGTGCGATTATTTTTCTATATAAGTTTTCATCAAATGTTTCCAGTTCCTTTTTTCCTGCAAGGATGTTTTTGATCTCCTCTGTCCGGAACTCCCCATCCCTGACCTCCAGTGTCCGGTAGCGTTCCTCTGCCCTTTCATAGAGCAATTTCATCAGGTCTGTTTCTGTGCGTTCCTGTTCTTCTTTCATCCGCTGCAGGTTCCGCTCCAGAACCCGGTACTGAGGGCTGACCTTTTCCTCCTGCCTGTGTACCCGGAGCAGGCCTTTGTTTCGTATCACTGCATTGATGGCTTCCACACACACCTGCTTTGCCTGCCCGTCTGTAATAAAACTGTTCCTGCAGTTTTTTGCTCTGCCAGTCACATAACTCTTGCACTTCCACTTGGCAGTGCCGCCACGCTCTTTTTTGTGGCTCGGCTGGATATGGCTGCATACTGCCCCGCATTCTGCACACCAGATGACACCTCCGAAGAGGATTCTCTCATCCCTGCCGGGCCTGTGGTCTGCCCTTCCAAGCTCTGCCCTCACCTTTTCCCGTCTGCACTGGACTCTCTCAAACAGTTCCTCTCCTATGAGCTGCGGATAGTATTCTGTGCCAAGGTAGCTTGGATTTTCCAGTATCCTGCCAATGGATGCATGGGTCCAGGACACTTTCCCTTTTGCATTGCATATGTTTCTCCCTTTCAGGTTCTGGGCGATCCTGCCTGCCGCCACTCCGCTGTCATAGTCTGTAAATATCTGTTCCACAATCTTTCTCTGCTCTTCGCAGATGGTGATTTTTCCATCCACAACTTTATAGCCGATTGGCATGTGCCACTGCATCCTGTCCACCTCCCCTCTCCGTCAGTTTCAGTCCGTTGTACAGGCAGAAGGTGATGTCGTGTTCTTTGGAGACCACGATCTTCTCCGCTGTCATTTTAAACAGTTGCTCGTCAAACTCCTCCATTAATCCGTCCTGTTCTGCGATCAGTTGGATAAGCTGTTCGGTCCGCACGATTTCTTTTGTCCTTCTCAGCTTTCTGGTCAAAAGTGTCTTTTTTCTCCTGCATTCCGTCAGTTGCCAGCCAAGCTTGCTACTGCTCTCCATAAAAAGAGCAGAGTCCATATATCCTTTCCTCATGACTTGGTTTAGGATTTGGCTCTGCTCGCTTATATCTTTGATTTCCTTATCCAGTTGTCTGATTTCCTCACTGTCCTGCCTTGCTGCCACAAGTTCTGTCAGCTCTTTTAACAGCGGCTCTAATATCGTTCCCTGATTGGTGTACAGCTTGTTCCACATGTCTGTAAAAGCCCGGTGCAGCACATCCTCCCGGATGGCTTTCAGGCAGCAGCTCTCTTTATCCTCCACATGTCCGCTGCACGTCCAGATGATTTTTTCATATGGTTTCCCGATGTAGATTTTCTGCCGCCGGAAGGTTCTTCCGCACTCTCCGCAGATGATTCTGCCGGAAAACAGGTATCTTTTGGTGTAGTCACTCTTGTTCATGTGCAGTACATCCACCCGGTATGCCATCAGGTTGCGTACCGCTTCTGCCTCCTCATGTGTGACGATTGGCGGATGGCTGTCTTTGATGAGATACTGGTTTCTCTGTCCGTTGTTTACCCTGCGGACAAATGGGAACCTTGTTTCTGTATATGTCCTCTGCTGAAGCATATCTCCCTCATAAATGGGATTTTTCAGAATGTCCTGTATCACCCCGTCCTGCCACTTTTCTGCACCCCGGATTGTTGGAATGCCTTTCTGGTTCAGTGCCTTTGCTATCACATACACTCCCATGCCGTTTAAGTAAGACTCATAAATCCACCTTACGGTTTCTGCCTCGGATTCTATGATGACTAAATTTCCATCCTCGTCTTTTCCATAGCCATACGCTGGCGTCGATATGATATAGGTTCCATCCTGAAAGCGTTTCTGTATCGCCCATCGGTTGTTGCTTGAGATGTTTTCTGATTCCCCCTGCGCCACCGATGCCAGGATGGTAATGAACAGCTCGCTTTTTTCTGACAGCGTGTTGATATTCTCTTTTTCAAAGTAGATTCCAACGCCAATCTCCTTCAGCTTTCGGATGGTCTGGATGCATTCCACCGTATTTCTTGCAAATCTTGTGATGGATTTCGTAAGGATCAGGTCGATGTTCCCATCCTCACAGTCTGAAATCATCATCTGGAACTCATCCCTGTGCTTTACGTTTGTTCCGCTGATTCCTTCATCCGCATACACCCCTGCAAACTCCCACAGGGGGTTGCTCTCGATTTTTTCCGTATAGTACTCGACCTGTGCAGTATAGGAAGTTGCCTGTGCCTGACTGCCGGTACTGACTCTGGCATATCCGCACACTTTCAGCCTGCGTTCTTCCTGTGTATGTTTCTGCGCTTTTGCTGCCTTTATGACAGTCACTTTTTTTGCCATGCTTTTTTCTCCTTTCCCAGTATTTTCAAGGGTTTGCACTCCCTGTCAGCAACATACACTACCACATAGTCCTTTATATATCCAGTGTTATTACAGATATACTTTTGCTAATTCCGGGGAGAAAGTCTTGACATTCAAAACCCGGATTTTTTCCCATTCTTCCTCGGTTAACAGCTTATCTTCATGCATCCTTTTTAAGAGAAATTCGGCAATCTTATACCGCACCTCATTCGCTCCGCCTTCCATCATCTTTTCCCTTTTTCCTCCCGCAATTTAAGAACGTTAAATTCATTCTCCCAAGCCAAACACTTTTGCCCAGAAGAAACACCTTTACATCATCCCGATTTCAGCCATGGTTGCAGCCTCATCTTCTTCCCGGAAATACTGTTCCGATACATCCCTGCTGACTGAAAGCACCTCTCCCGCGTCCTTTTCTCCCATCTGGATCGGGATTAAGAACGGATGGATTTCCTTACAGAATTCCTGATTGGGACAGCTATTGATAAAATAGCCGCAGGTATCTAATATCAGCCTGTCACACATATCTGTGATGACGATCTTTTCGGCTTCAAACATGTGGCTGCCGATATAATTTGCGATATTTTCTGCCGTGGTCGAGATATAGTCCTCTTTCCGCTCCCCTCCATCACTCGGATAAAGATAGGCATATCCTGCCCTCTCCGTTTCAAAAATCCTTAACATCATTTCGGTATCTTCTTTCTTCATCTCCTGTTTTCCTCCATTCCCCATTTTTCAGCTTTTCTTAACTCCACAAGAATACGGCGGAAGTTCCCCTCCGCCGCATGGTTTCTGTAATTAAGTCTTACTGCCATAATCCTTCACTTCATAAATAAAAAGTGTCTGTCCCTATTCGTCACTACTCCCCGGAACCAAAACGCCGCCAAAACAGAGAAGAAAAAATCCCAAAGCCGGCATTTCATGGGCAGTCAGTCCAGACTGTCTTTGGTCCCTGCCACTCGGACAGGCAGACATCACAGGTATTTCACCTCCACCACTGCGTGCTGGCTAATCTCAAGGTGTATCATTATAGGCCATTCCCCTCTTCGCGCCTGTCCACCACAGACAGGCTGTACCCCGGCTTTCCCGCTCGGCTCCTTAGATGCGATCTTTTTCACAGCATGGCTGGCAGAAAGAACATCTGCCCGATTGCTGCAGGAGTGTCACTGCGCCCCGGTTACGGCTCATGAAACGGCTAACGTATCTGAACTGCTGGATATGGCTGGCAGGATATGGCGTGATTCCATCCTGCGCTCGGAGCCCTGCATTCCTCTCCGGCATTTTTCAATGTGCGTTTTGTCTGCCTGTGTCGTATCCACACACGAGACATGAGAGGATTCCCGGAAGAGACCATCTGTCCAGAAAAAGTTCCTCTCATAAGGTACTCACAGAAAAACACGTTTTGAGGGGGTATTAATCAAAATATTTTTTTATTTTCTTTACCGCACCGTTTATGCTCTCCCGGATGTTCTTCTCTCCGACCCCTTCTTTCGCTGCAATCTGCCGGTATGTCATGCCCTCAAAAAAATAAAAATGCAGCCGCTCTCTCTGCACTGGGGTGAGTGACTGCATTGCTTTCTGCAGAGTTTCTATTTCCATCTGCCGGATGACCGTATCCTCTACCGATTCCCCGGTCAGCTCCACCAGATCTTCCGTTTTTCCTTCTGTATATCCGTCCTTGGTCGTATGTCTAATATCCCTCATTTCCTGTGCGTGGGCTTCTTTGCGGAACGTATCGACAAGTGCCTCGTAGACTTCTCTGGTCACATAGGTGTATTCCAGCTCACCAACTGCATCTTTATAAAAATCCTTTACTCTGATCCTGATCCATTCTGACATTCAAATGTCCTCCATTTCGTAATTTTTTTGAAATGAAGGACATCTGGCGGACCTCTGGGTTCTGCTTTACTGGAAAAAGACAATAAAAAAAGGTGCTGTTCCCATGCAAAATAAAGCATGCAAAACTGCACCCGGATGTTATCCTTATGAACTTTTCCCTTTCTGCCGCCCCCTGCAATCCGGTGCGGCATGAATTCCCCAAAACATGCCACGCCTTTCTTCTCCTAAGCCTTTTTGCGGTACTATACTTGGAAAGAAAGTTCGCTTCAATATAAGTGTAATAAGTCTTACGGTACCTGTAATAAGTTACCGTTTCGTCTTGTCATCCCTCCTGTTTTCCAGAAAAAAAGTCCCTTCCGCATGTTCGGAAAGGACTATCCATTTTCGGTATGTGATTGTATCCATAACTGTGCTTTTCCTACGAGCATGAACAGTGCCGTGATGAAGATTCCCGTATAAACAGCGTAAGCATACGGTATCTGGCCTGCATGCCACAAAATGCCAAGCACAGCCAGTTCCAAAGCTACGATCAGCCTTGCTTTTCTGCCAAAATGCTTTTGTTCCTCTTTATCCAGCTTCCGGTTCTTGCTGTGCATGGGACTGAGTAAAAAAATGATCCCTGCGGACACCAGCAATACTGCCAGCAGCCATGCCAGCGATGTCTTGTAAAACACAGCCTGTGTATAAACCGGAACCAGCAGCACCAGATTGGAACCAAGATAACAGAAAATCCTGCTGTCTGAGTGATATCCACCGGTATAACTGCGAAGAACCATAAAAGACAGGGTAAACACTGCCACAACCGCCAGTTGCTCTGTAAGCAGGCCGATGACCAGTGCTGTCACAACGTTTAGAAGCAGGATCATACCATTGCGTATTCCAAACTGGTATAATTCCTGCTCCTCCTCTTTTATGATTCCCCGCTCAACCATACGGTGGCTGAGCCATTTCGTCATGATTTAAAACCTTCTGAGTTTTTTGGAATCTTCCGGCATCTTGTCCTGTCCCAGATACCACATGCAGGAACGGTTCGTTGCCATGGTTGTCACCATGAGTGCCAGTGCTGCCATCACACTCATGGATTTGCTGCTCAGTCGGTACATCCAGTTTCTTTTCTTCATTTTTAGTAAAACCCTCCTTTTTTTGATGTTTTCACTCTAACAGTTTCCATGTAAAAATCAATCTATCTGTAACAAGTTGCAGGTTTTCTGTAATAAGTTGCAGTCTCACTCCAGTTTTGCAACTCCGTTGAGCAGAAGGACTGCCTCAAAATGTTCCCCCTGATCCTTTAACATCAGCTCCCCACCGTATTTTTCTGCCACTTTCCGCACCGAACGGATTCCCCTGCCGTGTTTTATTTTATCTTTTTTGCTTGTCTGTTGACAGGAACTTGTCCCGGATGGCTTGCTGTTCTTAATGGATAAAAGCAGTCTGCCCTCCTGAAACTTTGATTCCACATGAACATACCGTTTTTCCTGTTCCACTGCCATCGCTGCCTCTATCGCATTATCCAAAAGATTCCCATACAGAACACCCATGTCCCCGATATCTACGGATACTCTCTGGGGGAGCAGCGTTGTAACCTGCATCGGTATCTCTTTCTCTTTTGCCTTTACGCTTTTTACTTTTAATATGGCATTCACCACAGGATTTGCGGAATAAATGATCTCTTCTGCCAGCCGGATATCTCCCAATACTTCCTGCAGTCTGTCCTTGATCAGTTCCGCACTTCCCTGTTCCGCCGCTGCGAGCAGTCCCGTCAGCCGGTTCTTCATATCATGCCGGATGTCCTGTATCTGTTCCTGATACCGTTCCATGTCCTGATAGTATTCGTTCTGGTATAAGATTTCCCTCTGGATCATTTCCTCTTCGTGCTGTTTTTCTTCCACTGTCGTATACTTTTCAATCATCAGAAAAATTACATAATTAGTGATGATAATGACAAAGATGATGCACATGCACAGCACGACCATCTGTGCCGAGATTAATTCTTTTGCAACCTCTATCAGTAAAAAGCAACTGATCAGGCTGCATAAAGGTATCATTGTCAACATATATTGCGTTTCTTTTGGCATTGCTGATAGTCGAATGCTTTTTCCAGATTTCAGTCTGCAAAACACCTCCACAATTGTTGCTTTCAAAAATGCCATAAAAAACACGATAAAATAATATGAAACCGTGGTATCGTCCAACACCTTTTCCATGAATGCCTTATTAAACAAATATCCTAACGGTTCTGCAACTCCCATAATCCCCATATACAGCAGAACCGCAATCAGCCTGCTTACAATCCCTGCCTCATACTGGCAGACATATACACAGAGAATCGCCACCATCGTCACAAAATTCAGCCAGCTTATCCCCATCTGGTTCACCGCACTTCCAATCAGCTCGCACACTACCAGCAGAAGAACAGAAAACTCCATGGAAGTTTTTCTGTTTCCAATGAACTCCTCTAAATACCTGCGGTAAATGCAGAGGTCAAAAAGATTTATGACAAGCCTCACCCCATATAATGCCATGTCACATTCCTCCCTGCACAAATGCGATGTGCTTTTCCGTCAGCTCCTTCCGGTACCCTCTTGTCACTCCCAGCTCTGTGCCGTCTATAAGCATGACCATGCCGCTGGATACAGAATGAACATGTTTCAAATTAACGATAAAAGAGCCATGAACGGCGGCAAACATGCGCTCGTCCAGTTTCTCCCATATTTCATTCAGGTTCATGTTGGACTGATATTTCATTTTCTTTGTGTGGATTATCGCCTGACGCCCCCGCTTTTCCAGATACAGGATTTCGTCAAACTTCAGACTGTACCGCACCCTGCGGTAACTAAATGAAAAACTCTGATTGGTCAGATTCAGATAGGTTCCTGCCTTCTCAAACAGCACACGGAGCCTTTCTTCTGAGATTGGTTTTGGAATAAAATCAAATGTGACAACTTCAAATACACTTGGCATGTATTTGGTATAGCTGGTAAGAAACACCAGCAATGCTTTGGAATCTGTCTCACGGATCTGTTTTGCCACCGCAAGTCCGTCCATTCCAGGCATCTCAATATCAAGAATGTACATATCCGGCTTTTGCTCCGCATCTGCACATTCCCTCAATAATTCTTCCGGTCTGGTATAAAACACATACTCCACCGCATAGTCGATCATACGCAGTGTATAGCGTCTGATCCTTTCAATGTCCTGCTGATTATCATCGCAGATTGCTACCCTCATATATCGTCTCCTTCTCAAAATATATTGATCAAATATACATCCCGGAGACTGTACTGCTTTAACGGCCTGTCATCAGCTTTCTCATATACGCAAGCATACGGTCTATAAATGCATCCCGTTCCTCCCTGCTACAGTTTGCAAGGAACAGTTCAATATCAACCTTATGATTTGTATCCCCCGTAACCAGATAAGTCGGCTCAATCCTGTACTTCTCATACAAGATCAGCATTTTCTCTGGCTGTAAGCCATAGACACCACTTTCGATTTTGCGATAATGCTCTACCCCTACATCCAGCGTCTCTGCAAAAACTTCCTGCGTATATCCACTGTTTTCTCTGGCGGTTTGCAACCTTTTTCCAATCTGTATATTGATTTCCTTCTTCTCTGCTTTCATGGAATTCACCTCGCTTTTATGGTAATGATACCAACGAGAAATACCCGAAAACAGATTGCAATACAACACTTCAAAAGTCGTATTGCGACATATCCCCATAAACGAAAAGTGAGCAGCAGACACCAATCCGCTACTCGCCTTCTATCTTTCTTTATTCTAATTACATTTCCTGTTATTCCACCAGTTTCCCAAGCACCACATGATTATATTGGTAACTCACAATCCTTTAGCCAAAATCGCAGTTCCATAACAGTCACAGCAATTTTATATTTTACTTCGATTTCAACTTTTTCTGGCGGATTGGCTAAAAGCCTGTCAATATCCTGTTCCTCAACATCAGCCATTTTTGCTATCGTTAGCTTGGATATGCCATGATAGGAAACAAGCACTTC
>ERZ773104.3169-NODE-3169-length-16436-cov-3.514560_pt1 | contig 16436 bp, 13 predicted proteins | sample MGYA00511920_ERZ773104 | MGnify/ENA primary metagenome ERZ773104 (study PRJEB29015, sample SAMEA2737857) | human gut metagenome | biome: human gut; feature: human-associated habitat; material: faeces | place: China | collected 2012 ...
CAAGTCAAATAATCTGTTTTCCATTATTTTCCACCTTCTATATTTTATTTGTAACTGCTCAGGTTCCTGACAGCTTTAGCTTGACAGCGCAGTGTCAAGCTTGCGTCTGAACAGTAACCAGCTTTAGTTATTCAATTGCTATCATACCATATTTTCTTTACATGTGTAGTTTTTTTGTAGTATAGTTAATCTGTCAGGTTATTGGTTGTTACACGTTTAAATATATTCTGGAGGATTTATGCTTGCTTTAGAGCTTACTAATGTCAAAGATTTTATGAATAAATTACTAAAAAGCGAAACGTTTGATAATTTTCTTCTGCAGGAAGCTGTTATCACTTCGGCCGCTTCATATGTAATAGATGGTCATATACATGATGGCTTTTTTTCTTCTGAGGAAATTTCAGAGCTTGGACTTACCGGATACCGCCTTCTGCCGTTCCGGTTTTTAAGAGGAAATTGCTTTGACCTCATAAAGGGAAAGAAAACTCCCAGCTCATTTAAATTTATTTTTTCCCTCTCACCTGAAAATCTTCATAATACTATCGAGGTCGCTTCAGGCAGCTTTACCACAAATGATGTAAATGGTATTTTTTTTAATATCAGGTATCAAAATGAACAGCTTTTGCTTACAACAGGTGTATCATATAATATTTTTTCCACTGATAAGACATTGGAAAACAGTTGGGATGCCATGATGCGTAAATTTTTAGTAAATAATGACATTTCTTTTGAAGAACTTTGATTTTATTGCTTTACATATGTAAATTGTTATGATATTCTAACCTTAGTTGCAATGCAACAGTAATATTATTTGGAGGTACTTTCGATGAATAAAGGTACAGTTAAATGGTTCAACAACCAGAAAGGATACGGATTCATCACAGGTGAAGACGGAAAAGATGTATTCGTACATTACTCAGGACTTAACATGGAGGGATTCAAGTCTCTTGAAGAAGGCGCAGCAGTTGAATATGAAGTAACTGATGGTGCTAAAGGTCCTCAGGCAACTAATGTAACAATTGTTAAATAATTGTTATGGCAATCAAGTTTCTATGTACCTTTTTCTTTATTATATTTAATGGATAAATGTTAATTTGGGAATAAGATATTGGATACAATGATTAAAAAAGAAGAGTTCGTTTTGAACTCTTCTTTTTTGTTTAATTATTTACTTTGTGATGAACCATTTTTGTTGTAGGTGTAAGAGGCAGGAATGTATATCCATTTGCCTGTCCCCACTGGATTATCCGTTCTACAGCGTCAACGCTGAACTTCTTTATATCATGCTGCAGGACTACCGAAACTTTATGTTTCTGGATCCCTGAAATAACATTATTATACACATCATCTGTATATTTTGTTTCACCAGCATCACCACTTGATACATTCCAGTCACAATACTGGAATCCACTTGCCTCAACAAGACTTACAAGCTGTGTCATTATTCCTTTACAGTAATCAGCACTTACTGTATTTGACGCCCCTCCAGGGAATCTGATTATACTTGCGCTCTTTCCTGTCTGTGCTTTTATTATATCATTCATCTCATAAAGATCTGCCATGTATGCATCTGTGCTCTGATATATCTTCGGATAATCGTGTGATGCTGAATGGATAGCTACAGTGTGTCCTGCTTCTGCCTCCTTGGCGATCATATCCTGATAATCCGGATCTTCATTTGTAACAAAAAATGTTGCCTTAACACCGTATTTGTCAAGTACATCAAGAAGCTGCTGCGTATATTTTCCCGGGCCATCATCAAATGTCAGATATACAACCTTATCTGTCGGTGTCATCTCACTTGCCGACTGCGGATCATATACCATAACATTTCTCTCTACCGTTGCTTCATTACCCGCTGAATCTGACACGATATATTTAATTGTATTTTGACCTTCTTTTGATGTATCAACTTTTCCAGAAGTCTTTACATCATCAGTTACATCTCCATCACAGTTATCTTGTGCTGTATATCCAGGTTCCTCATAAGTTGAACCGATCTGTACATACGTATTTTCATTTCCTGAAAGTGTGATCTGTGGGGCTGTTGTATCTGCTACGTGTACAATCCTTTCTTCTTGCGATTCATTCTCTGATGAATCTGACACGGTATAGGTCAGTGTATAATCTCCGCATTTTTTCGTATCTACGTCTCCATCGACAGATACTTTATCTGTGACATCTCCGTCATAATTATCCTCTGCAGTATATCCCGGATCAGAAAATTCTGTTCCAGCCTCTACCGTCATTTCGGAGTCACCTGCAAGTGTTATTGCCGGTGCCTTTGTGTCAGCAACTACAACCTCGATTGTTTTCTTTAATGTTTTCTTCTTATAGCTGGCTGAAATCTTAACTTCATATTTGCCAAGTTTTGATGTATCTACGTTGTTTTCGACCTCACATTCTGCCTTATGCTTTTTGCTGTTAAACAAATACCCTTTTCCGAATGCTTTTATCTTTGGAAGTTCGAATGTCTCGCCGTATTCTACTTTGAATCCGTCAGAAGGTGCACCTTCGATTTCTATTTTGTAGTCAAATCCTATCACATACACTGCAACAGCAATTAAAAACACCACAAATGCTACTATCACACCTATTAAAACACTTTTCCTCATAATGATTTTATCCTCTTTCGCAATTTACTATCCAAGACATTATACTATTATTTTTGTGTTTTGACTATTGTTAATTATTTGAGATTTTCTTAATATTATCCAATTAATTGTTTTTCATCCACCCGGTTTGACAAGTATCTCCAATTATTCCATTAATTGGAAAAAACCATCCAGACATACAAATCCGGATGGTTTTTTCTATATTAATTATACTTCCCTCTTGACAGAATGGCTAACAGCCTTCTATCTCTTTTATATTGAATTCATTGCCCTGAAGCAGATATGTATGCCCACTGCCACACTCAGGACAAATCTTTCCATACTTTACCGTTCCGTATTTGGCGCCACATGACTCACAATACGTTATCGCCGGTATAGTCTCAACTATAAGCTTTGAATCCTTCATATGCTCGGATTTTTTAAGGACTGCCCATTTCCACACATCATAAAGATATTTTTCTATGACTGTAGACACTTCTCCCAGCTCGAGAGTGACAGAAGAGATTTCTGTAAGGTCATTTTCCTCACAGACCTCTTCCACCATTTTTATTACCTGAAATACTACACCTAATTCGTGCATATTATCTCCTATTGCAATTATTTTTTACGTGAAAACTTAATCTTTATAGCCTGTTTCGCCCCGTTTGGAAGAATATATTTAAGCTTATCCTCCGCCTTTCTCATAGTGCTGGCTGCCGGAAGGTCTCGGCTTAAATGGATCGCATCAAACTCACATCTTGTTGTACAAAGTCCGCAGCCTACACACTTGTTCGGATCCACAATTGAAGCTCCACATCCAAGACATCTTGCCGTCTCGGCCTTTACCTGTTCCTCTGTGAACACAAGTTTTGGATCACGGAATGATTTCTTATCAACCGCCTCGTTGTGCCCCGGTGTCTGGCGTCCTGTATTATCGTAGTTTTCAACAAGAATATCTGTCTTGTCAAGTTCTTTGTAGTAGTTTGGATTACGTCCTATCGTAAGTGACGATCCCGGCTGTACAAATCTGTGGATCGATATTGCAGCTTCCTTACCTGCTGCAATCGCATCAATAGCAAATCTAGGTCCTGTAAACATGTCTCCACCGACAAAGATGTCATCCACTGTTGTCTGGTATGTAACAGGATCCGCAATAGGTGCCGGTCCTCTGAACTCAACAGCTTCATCCTTAAGAAGATCCCCCCAGACTGTTCCCTGTCCTACAGAAAGAATCACATTACTGCAAGGGATAGTCATTGTATCACTCTCATCATATAATGGATCAAAACGTCCCTCTGCATTTTTAACCTGTGTACATTTTTTGAATACGATCCCTGTAACTTTTCCGTTCTCTGTAAGTATTTCCTTTGGTCCCCAGCCTCCGTGGAATTTTATTCCTTCTGATTCTGCGAGTTCTATTTCCTCAGGGAGAGCAGGCATGATATCACGTGTCTCAAGGGACACCTGATATACATTTGCAGAATCACATCTGACTGCTGAACGCGATACATCGATAGCAACATTTCCTCCACCAATTACTACAGTATCCCCTGCCAGCTTGTAATTTTCATCATCTGTTGTGATATGAAGGAAATCAACTCCTGTCATAACTCCGTCTGCATCCTCACCAGGAACGATTATCTTGCGTCCCCCCTGACAGCCTATTGCTATGTAAAATGCTTCGTATCCATCTTCACGAAGCTGGTTGAGTGTGATGTCTTTTCCTACTTCAACACCTGTCTTAAATTCAACACCCATCTCACGGAGAATATCGATTTCTGCTGCAACAATATCCTTTTCAAGTACGAAGGACGGAATACCGTAAACAACCATACCTCCAAGCTTCTCATTTTTCTCGAAAATTGTAGGTTTATAGCCTTTTTCGGCAAGATAGAATGCACATGAAATACCGGCCGGACCTCCACCTACGATAGCGATCTTCTGTTTAAACTCTCCATCAAGTGTAGGTACAACTTTCTTTGGTATAAATCTTGTCTCTGCTTTAAGATCCTGCATTGCGATAAATTTCTTTACCTCATCGATCGCTATAGCCTCATCGATAGTCGCACGTGTACATGCATCCTCGCATCGTCTGTTACATACATGTCCACAGATCGCAGGAAGAGGATTATTTTTCTTTATAAGTTCAAGAGCATCTGTATATCTGCCCTGTGCCGCAAGCTTAAGATACCCCTGGACTGCAATATGCGCAGGACATGCTGTTTTACATGGTGCTGTTCCAGACTCATGTGTCTCGATACGGTTTTTATCCCTGTAATTTTCTGTCCACATTTCCGGTCCCCACTTCTTCTCTGAAGGAAGCGGCATCTTCGGATACTCTACCTTTGAGCCATCTTTTTTGCAAAGCTTCTGTCCAAGTGTGGCAGCTCCCGCAGGGCATACCTCCACACAGCGACCGCAGGCAACACACTTTTCTGTTTCAACATGCGCTACATATGCTGAACGTGACATGTTCGGTGTATTAAAAAGCTGTGATGTACGAAGTGCATAACATACGTTTACATTGCAGTTACATATGGCAAAAATCTTATCTTCTCCGTCTATATTTGTAATCTGGTGAACAAAACCATTATCCTCTGCTTTTTTAAATATCTCTAAAGCCTCTTCTTTTGTGATATACTGACCGCCTTTTCCTGTCTCTACGACATAATCAGCCATATCACCGACTGCGATGCACCAGCCCTCCGGATCATCTGCACACCCCTCACCATATGTAGTACGTGAACGGCGGCATGAACATGGACTCTTTGCATATTTTCCCTCGTATTTGTCGAGCCAGTGTGAAATGTGTTCTACTGAAACAGACTGGTTTTCCATTCCGATCGCTTTCTCAACAGGAATTACATGCATTCCTATCCCGGCTCCGCCGAGTGGCACCATAGGTGTAACCTTTTCAAGTGGAATACGGCTCATTCTCTCGAAAAAGCGTCCCATTTCAGGGTGATCTTTGAGCACCTGCTCATTCATATTTGCAAACTCTGCAGCACCCGGAACATACATTGGGAGCACCCACTGTTTTTCATGTTGCGGATTCTCATAATTCCACTCTATTATTCCGTTGTATGACATCTCTTCAAGCTCTTTTAAGAGTTCTTCCTCACTGTACTGCGGACATAATTTTTTAATTTCTGACAGTGTACGAGGTTTTCTCTTTTTCATCTTGATAGCGATCTCACACTGTTCATCTGTCACAAGAGGCGCAATGCCCCAATACTCCGGTGATTCTTTCGTGAGTTTTTCTTTTCCAAGCAAAACCTCCGCACGATCTGTAACAACCTTTCCAAGTCTAAGAACTGCTTCACGAGCAGGTTCATCATTTTTTACTGTTTCCGGTACGAATCCGCCTAATGGATCTGCCATAATTTACTCTCCTTTTTCCTGTGCTATCTCTCTTTAATTATTTTTGTATTCCTGTATCTCATTTCTGATCCAGTCCACCCACTCTTCAAATCCCTCACCGGTCTTTGCCGATATAAAAATAACTTTTGCATCAGGGTTTAATTTTTTGATACGCTCCTCGACAGCTTCCTTTGAAAAGTCATCAAAAACACAGAGTGTGTCGCATTTATTTATGAGTACCACATCACATATCGAAAACATGAGCGGGTACTTAAGTGGCTTATCATCTCCCTCCGGCACGGAAAGGATCATTGCATTTTTTGTACTTCCTGTATCAAACTCTGCAGGGCATACGAGATTTCCCACGTTCTCAAGCACCACAAAGTCAAGATCTTTTGTGCCAAATTCCCTGATACCCTGCCGTGTCATATCAGCATCAAGATGACACATGCCTCCTGTGTGGATCTGGATAGCCCTGACACCTGTATCTGAAATAGCCTGTGCATCCACATCAGAATCTATATCTGCTTCCATGACACCTATCTGCATCTCGTCCTTCAGCATACCTATAGTCCGCTTTAATGTGGTTGTCTTTCCTGCCCCCGGTGAAGACATAAGATTCAACAGGAACGTGCCTTCACTTTTAAGCTCATTGCGCAGCTTTGCTGCATCAGCATCATTGTCCTCAAATATGCTCCGTTTAACCTCTATAACTTTAAAGTCTTTCATTATGACCCCCTTATGTTTTTTCCATGTTCTACCGCTGTGTCCAGTGTGGTTATACCACGCAATAATTTTAATATTCTGCGGTAGTCTTTATCTATTTGTTAAAATAATAACATAGTTTTATCTGTGTGTCAATAAATATCGGATTTTAGGGGTTTTTCATAAATTTCATCAAGCTGTCATAACAGTTCTGTAAATAATATCAGTCTATTTTGCATTGTGGTCATACCACAATACTCACGTTCATTTTTAAATTTTCTACACAGTACCTATGTCTTATACCTCCAACAGTATGCTGCCAGTCAGAAGGGCTTTTTAATTCATAGGGCGTAATTTTCTATGAATCAAAAAAACATGGCATATCGCATTTAATATCCGATATGCCATGTCAGTTTTTACACTGTAGCAGCTTAGTCTATATTCTGATCTGTGATGCAGAGCTTCACATATGATTACTGTTCCTCACGGTGCATATGGAATGTCTCCATATGATAGCCAGAGATATTATCCCTGATCTGACGATCATCTGCCCTGCTTAAGAGTTCGTCACGGAACTTCTTAGTCGAGATCATATCATTGTATGAGCTTGGTCCGCCTACGCAGCCGCCTTCACATGCCATTCCCTCGATGAAGTCCTCAGGAAGCTTTCCTGCTTTCATGAGAAGAAGGGCTTTCTTGCACTCTGCGGCACCATTTGCCTTGCATACTTTACAATCAACATCAACATTCTTTTCCTTGATGCTCTCAAGTACTGCCGCTGTAACTCCGCCTGAGTTACCGAAACGTTTTCCGTATACAGAGCCTTCCTGATATGAAGTATCATCAGCCTCAAGCTCTACATTCTTAGCTCTCATGATCGCACGGATCTCGCTGTATGTAAGAACATAATCTGCATTGTCAGCGATCTGCTGGTCTGCAACTTCTGATTTCTTTGCGATACATGGTCCAATGAATACTGTAACAGCGTCCGGATCCTTTGCTTTGATCATTCTTGAAACTGCACACATAGGTGAAACTGTTGTGGAAATCTTGTCAGCAAGGTCTGGATAATGCTTTCTTACCATATTTACGAATCCAGGACAGCATGATGTAACCTTTTTCTCTCCTGCCTCGTATGCCTCAAGCCATTCATCAGCCTCATATGCAGCTGTCATATCTGCACCAAGGGCAACCTCTACAAATCCGTTAAAGCCAACAGCCTGCATTGCTTTCTTCCAGCTGTTCATAGTGATATTTGGTCCGAACTGTCCCTCTGTAGCAGGTGCTACCATAGCATATACATGCTTGTCTTCTGCTTTGATTGCATCTATGACATTTACCATGTATGTCTTTGATCCGATCGCTCCAAATGGGCAGCTGTGTATACATTTACCACATCTGATACATTTGCTGTCGTCTATGACTGAAATACCATACTCATTGTATGTGATAGCATTAACAGGACAAGAGAACTTACATGGTCTCTTTAAATGTGCAATAGCATTGTAAGGACATGCCTGTGCACACTTTCCACACTCTTTACATTTCTGTGGATCGATATGTGAACGAAGGCGTCCTGCTTCGATCGCACCGAATTTACATGCATTTATACATGCTTTTCCAAGACAGTTCTGACAGTTTTCAGTAACTGTGTAGCTTGAAATAGGACAGTCTTCACAGGCTGAACTTATTACCTGGATTATATTTCCGTCATCTACTGGGCCAGGTGTTTTTCCCTCAGCAAGTCTGACACGTTGACGGATTATCTCTCTCTCTTTATAAATACAGCAGCGGAAATGAGGTATCGGTCCCGGAATAAGCTTGAATGGGATATCATCTCTTATCTCATCAAGATTTCCATCGAATGCTGCTTTTGCGACCTCAAATAAAACCTCATGCTTGATTTTGATTACATTTTCGTCAGCGTACATATTTTCTCCTTTTCTTTTTTATAAAACTCTATCTAGTGTAATTATTATATGATTACAGTCCCACCTTTATAGAACGGCTTAGAATGACTGTATAGTTACTGATCACATTTATTGCAACCAGTAACAAAAATGCTCCTAGTATCTCTCTACTAGGAACATTCTACAAAATTTTTTTGAACTTTTCTACCCATGTACGCATCAAAGTACAAAAAAAATGATATTTTTTTCACAAAGTATCAAATACCTGTAAATAGCCTGTATTCATACTTTTTTTGTATGCTTTAAACACTGATATTTTAAATATATCATTCATGTCTGAGTGCATCTATCGGATTAAGGTTAGCTGCCTTATGTGATGGAAGTATACCGAAAATAATTCCGATAGCCATGGAAAAAAGTACCGCAAGCACTGCTGCAGCCGGATTGATGGATGTCGGTGTTCCGTTTAATGCGGAGATAACCTTGGAAAGTATGACACCCACTATCACACCAACAAGTCCTCCTATGCTTGTAAGGACTACAGCTTCTGTAAGAAACTGCCCCAATATAGCCCCTTTTCCTGCTCCGATCGCTTTTTTCAGGCCAATCTCAGACGTACGCTCTGTCACCGATACAAGCATGATATTCATTACACCTATTCCTCCTACGAGAAGAGATATTCCAGCGATCCATATAAGCATCATATTTGTTGACTGTGAAAGCTGCTGTATCTGTTTTGCCTGCTCAAGCAGATCCTGTGCCTTATATTCTGTACTTCCGTCTGATGAAGCCATTGATGAATTTAAAATATCCTGCGCAGCTTTTCCTGCGGCCGCCATATTGTCAGCAGAATCGGTTTTGAGTATAAGATTCTGCGGCTCATCATACCGATAGATTACCGGCCATACAGACTCAGGCACAAAGATATTTCCGGCAGAGCTGTCATTTGAGTATGTGTAGTAATCCTCAATCGAGTTTATTACAAGCTCATAGCTGTCTTTTTCTGTAACTATTCCAACGACCGAAAAAGGTTCTCCCTTTATTTCTATTGTTTTTCCTATCGCACTCTCTCCCTGAAATAATGCTTTCTGTGCCTTTTCATCTATAAGCGCAACTTTTTTGCTCTTGTCGTAATCATTCTGTGAAAATCCACGGCCTTTCATTATTGTATAGCCGCATGTGTCAAAGTAACCAGAATCTATACCTAGCACCGTTCCACCTGACAGAATAGTATTCAGGTAATAAACATCGTTATAATTCTGTCTGCTTTTGTACAACGAAGCACTTTCCACATGATCGATATCCTTTATCTGATCCAAAGTGCTGTCGGACACTTCTGTTATCCCAGCCGGAACTGAGTCATAAGATAAATCTATATCATATCCGTCTTTTTGAAGTGTAACCTTTACATTATTGCTGCCCGAACCTATGAGGTTCTTTTCAATCTGGTCATTCGTTCCCTGAATCGTTGAAACAATTGCAATTATCGCAGCGATTCCAATAATAATTCCAAGCATCGTAAGAAATGAGCGCATCTTATGCGACCATATTCCCCTGAATGAAAGCCTGATATTTTCTAACATTTCTTGTCCTCCCTGTAATAATTAATATGCTATATCATCTGATTCTTTGACCTTTTCGCCCTCACTCACACCATATGGGAAAGCAATATAATCACTGTCAGTGATTCCGGACTTTATCTCTATGTATGAACCCCAGAGACTTTTTCCCGTTTTCACTTTCTGTTTTACAAGTTTTCCATTTTCTTCCTTGTATACATATGATTGTCCGTTTTCATCTTTTACATATTCCTGGCTGATGTAAAGACCACCCGTAGTATTTTCATCTGTGGCAGTATCTATCGTAAGATCCAGATACTGACCTTTTTTGAGGCCTGTTGTATCCTCGATATACGCTGTGTATGGATAATATGATGAATTAGGGTTATTGTCTCCATAATAACCATTGCTGTCTGCCGGCACGGTGCCTATCTGCGTTATCGTTCCGCTATAGCTGTTTCCGGTTTCATAATCTGTTGCTGTCACTGTCTGACCGACTTTTACAGTTTCAAGATCAAGCTCTGCTATCGTTCCCGATATGTATAGTCCTTCTTTTCCGGAGATCTGTAAAAATGCGCTGCCATCCTGCGGCGGATTCTGTGGATCCCCCACTGTTGTGACAACTCCGTCTGCCTTTGCGTACACCGTTCCGTCCTCAAGCTGGTCATTTAATTCTTTAAGTTCTGCCTCTGCCATCCTCTTTGCAAGATCAGTAGAGCTTACCCGTCTTGCCTGTTCTGATATGGCTGTTTTTAATTCTTCAGCTGTATATGTCTGTTCTTCATTCTCTGGTCCGCTTTCCTCTATGGAAGCCTGACTTTCAGCTTCCTGTGAAGCATCGCCGCTTTGCTCTGTATCCTTACTTTCTGTTCCCTGCAGTCCGCTATCATCATTACTATTCTGCACACTTTGGGATTTTTCCGGGAACAGATGCAGTTCATCCGCATCATTATAGGTTTCTGTAATATACTCACCATATACTGTCATGACAAGGGCTGCATCTGCTTTAAACATTGCCACACTTTTATTCTGCGCAAGATAATTAAGCAGTGCTCCCGATACATATGTATCGTTTGTACATTCAAACACATATGGATTTTCTTTTGTTCCATCTCCCGAAGAAGCCTGCGATATGCCGCTTATTGTGTCGTGCTCATCAGCCGGCTGCATAATATCCTCCTGCGCTGTATCAGGAACCTGTGTATCTTCGCTTTCGAAGGTGTCTGTGTATCCGGCTGCACTGTTTCTTTTTTTTCTACGGGCTTTGTTGCTTTAAGCTTTTCAAGCTTTTCTTTTTCTGTGGAAAGCTGATTTTCGTAGCTTTGTATTTCTAACTGTTTCATCTCTATAGAAAGCGAAAGACTTGTAACATCGTACGTCATAAGCTTATCGCCCTCTTTTACCTGCTGTCCCTGTTCCACATAAACATCTGTAACCTTCTGTCCATCTGTAAGATATACTGACTGTGACGCATCATCACATACCACACCCGAGCTTGTCATTGAATCTCCCATGTCTCCCGGATTCAGGTTTGCTACACTGTACACCTCCACAACATTTTTGCTGTTTTTATAATGTATTCCACCGGCGATGCCACCTCCGGCAACAGCTGCGATAAGGAGGGAAACAGCTATGATCTTAATTACCTTTTTCTTCTTCATGCTTAACCTCCTGTCCCTCTTCTGAAATCTCACCATCAATTATATGCACGATCCGCTTTGCCCGCTCGGCGACTTTTCTGTCATGAGTGATCATTACAATTGTAACTCCTGATTCATTTAGCATATCAAATAATTCAAGTACCTGTTTTCCTGATTTTGAATCAAGTGCACCTGTCGGTTCATCGGCAAGCAGAAGCTTAGGGTTATTCACCATTGCCCTTGCTATTGCAACCCTCTGTTTTTGTCCACCTGAAAGCTGATTAGGTCTAAACGCAGCCCTGTCTGCAAGTCCTACCTTTTCAAGTGCTTTCATTCCCATCTCTTTTCTTTCCTTTTTACTGACGCCTGCATATATGAGAGGAAGACATACATTATCCAACGCACTCTCACGCGGCATAAGCTGGAAGTTCTGGAAAACAAATCCAAGTATGTTGCGCCTTACCTTTGTAAGCTCCTTCTCCTTAAGTTCGCTTACAGGTCTTCCATCAAGTATATAGCTGCCTGATGTAGGAAGGTCAAGACATCCTATTATATTCATAAGTGTTGTCTTGCCTGATCCGGATGGTCCCATAACCGCAACGTATTCGCCTTCATCTACCTGCAGCGAGACATCCTTTAATACCGGCACAACGAGATTATCCTGATCATAATTTTTGTAAATATTTTTTAGTTCAAGAATCATCTACTGTACCTCCGCTTCACCTGTACCGGCGTCCGTCTGGTCACTCTGTACGTTTCCGGTATCCGCCTGATCTGCGCCATCTGTGACGCTTCCTTCATCTGTCATTCCCTCTTCTCCTGATGTTCCCTCATCTGTTGTTCCGTCCTCTGCATAACCACCCTCATCTATCATGCCATCGTCTATATACTGTGTATCATCTGTCACAAGACCTTCATCTGATGAAGGATCATAGTCATCCCATGTTCCGGCTTTTTCTCCCTCATACAGATCATCAGAAGCCCATACTATATAATCATCTTCTGAAAGACCTGATTTGATCTCATACATCATAAGGGCGTCGTCATGATCTCCAAGTCCGACTGTTCTCTTTTCGAGCTTGTCCTTGTCATTTTTCACCCATACATAAGGATCATCATCTGCATTTACAATATAACTTTCATCGAGCCAGATACCTTCTTTTTTCTCTGACTGTCCATAATCAGGCTCAACAAACACATGCTGTCCCAAAAGCATGTCTGAGGCATCTGCGAGCTGTACATAAAAATAGTAGTTTGTAGCTGATTCACTATTTTGCGAGTCCGATGAAACCATGCCATTATTATTTGAGGTTGTCTGTGGATTATCTGTATCTATCTTTGAAATTGTCCCAAGCCATGTTTTTTCATCATCAACTCTTGAACGCACTATAACAGACATCCCCTCTGCAAGACCACTGTTATAGTATGTCTGCTCATCGATTTTTCCTTTGACGCGGTAATCTCCTGTTGAGATTATTGTCATAAAAGCATCAGACTGACCTGCATCATCCACACTGGAATTATCATTATTTATTTTTTTGACAAGTCCTGCCATCGTACTGTTTACTGTAGCATTATTTATACTGTCGTCATATTTTTTGATTTCAGCCTGCTTTGATGTTATATTGTACTGACACTGCTTCTGTTGTGTCTGAACCTGTTGTATCTGTAATGTATAATCAAGCTGCTGCTCCTTTGAAGCCTCTTTTTTCTCGCTTGTCAGCTGATCTATCTGTGCATTATATCCCTCAAGATCATTGTTTAAGCTCTCAAGCTCAAGCTTTGCACTGTCTCTTTTGTCTGTAAGATCCTCTACATCATATGTAAATAAAGGTGTTCCAACTTCAACCGTATCACCTTCTGATACAAGAACCTCTTTTACAGTTTTTTCTGCATCCTTCTTTATTTCAAGAGTATCTGCGGCCTCGACCATTCCTGTAAATTTTGTCACAGAAAGTGTATTCTGGTACATGACATCTGACACCTTATCAGCATACACACTGACCTTTGAATCTCCACTACCGCTCTTTGTCCTTATCACGATAACAGCTGTAACCACCGCTGCAGCTGCAACGATCACTGCAACGATCCCAATGATGATTTTTTTCTTTTTGCTCATTTCGCCCTCCTGCATATTTTTATATTTTATACAAAAATTGTAACAAACTTCTTACCGATTTTCCTTTAAGATTCTTTTAATATTTATTAAATTGAGAGCAATAATTTCTTATGGAAAATAAATTCAGTGAAAAAATTTCAACCCAGCTTTCGGCAGCACTCCTTGCGACTCCGGAAGAGCTTGCGTCATCAAATGAACTTTCAAGCGGCTATAATGCACTTACTGACAGTTGGGAAGTAATTGTTAAATATGTAGGGAACATAGATTACATTAAAGATTTATATGACCGGATAAATATAATAAAGCTGCTCGGAAATTATGCTGTGTTTATCATCCCCTCAGACCTTGTGGATGTGACAGCCTCACTCCCTGAAATCATATATATGGAAAAACCTAAACAGTTTAACTACGAAGTATACCAGGGGCGGCGTACATCCTGCATAACATCAATCCCACAAAGCTTCGGGACCTTAACCGGTGAAGGTGTTCTTTTATGTGTAATTGATTCAGGCATTGATTATACCCACCCTGATTTTATTGAGAATAGAAAAAGCCGCATAGCCTTTCTGTGGGATCAGACAATAAGCACTGGGCCTGCACCTTTTTTAGATTCTTTCGGAACCGTGTACGATAATGAAACATTGACCCGTGCAATAAATGCGGTTTCCATAGATGAAAGGATTTCAATATGTCCAAGCATTGATATTTCAGGGCATGGAACACATGTTGCTGGAATTGCCGCAGGAAACGGAAATGCGTCAAACGGTGTATACAAAGGTGTTGCCAGTAAAAGTACACTTATCATCGTAAAGCTTGCCACTTCCAACCAGACTTCATTCCCTACAACAACACAGGTAATGCTTGCCGTAGATTTCTGCATAAGGAAAGCAAATGAAATGGGAATGCCCGCTGCAATAAATCTAAGCTTTGGAAATTCTTTAGGTTCTCACAGCGGAACATCACTTTTAGAAACATATCTTGACTTTATCGCTTCAAACTACAGATGCAGCATCATCGCAGGATGTGGCAATGAAGGAACCGGATATGGCCACGCTGGCGGAAACTCATACCCCGGCTTTACTGAATTTTCCGTTGGTGATTATGAGCCGGTTGTTTCCATGTCACTCTGGAAACAGTACTGGGATAAGATCCGTATAACGCTTACCGCCCCGGATGGAAGCAGATTCAGCATACCTGAAAGCGTAAGTTCATCCGGCAGCGGATTTTTTTACAGATACGATATCGATTCAACAGATATCTATATAACCGGTGGAGGACCTGCGCCATACAGCCCCTTTCAGGAAATATATATAGAACTATCAGCCAATAACAGCTATGTTTCTTCCGGTATATGGACATTAGAGCTTACACCTCTTAGCATAAAGGATGGAAACTGGGATGTATGGCTTGCCTCTGCTGGACTGCGTGGAAACCAGACTTCATTCATTCAATCAGATCCTGGGATAACACTTACGATCCCGTCTACCTCACAGAAAGTAGTATCTGTCGGCGCTTATGACAGTCTGACTGAACGTATCGCTTCATTTTCCGGACGCGGCTATACATGGACTTATAACTTCATAAAGCCGGATCTGGTAGCTCCTGGTGTTGACATAATCTCATGTTCCCCGGGTGGCGGTTATACATCAAAGTCGGGGACTTCAATGGCTGCCCCGTTTGTAACCGGCTCTGCCGCTCTTCTGATGGAATGGGGCATAGTCCAAAAAAACGATATATATATGTATGCTGATAAATTAAAGGCATATTTAATTAATGGTGCAAAGCCGATAATATCATCAATCTCATATCCAAATAATTCAACCGGATGGGGTGCCTTGTGCTTAAGAAATAGTTTAATCCAGATTTAAATTGCTATTGTTTAAAAATGCCAGACCTGCTGCTTGTCCTTTATATCATACTTTTCATCTTTTTGTTGTTTCAGGTCTTCTAATTGTCTATAATATGATTATATACTAAGCTTTCCTTCCAATTAATTTAATGATGCATGAATAATCATAACTATGAGTTTACTGAACAATTACGAGCAATTTATATAACACCGGGTGATAAAATGAACAATGACATAAAATACAGACTGGCCAATGCAATGAAAAAATGTATGTATTCCTCTCCTGTCGAGAAGATTACTGTAAAAGAAATTTCCGATGCCTGTGGGGTTACACGCCAGACTTTCTACAGAAATTTTAAGGATAAATACGATCTTATCAACTGGTATTTTGACAAGATACTTGTCGAATCCTTTCGCCAGATGGGTGAAGGACATACCGTATACGAAAGCCTTGTGAATAAATTTGAATATATCCAGATGGAGCAGCTTTTCTTTAAAGCAGCTTTCAAGAATGATGATCAAAACAACCTCAGGGAACATGATTTCGAACTGATCCGGCAGTTTTATATTGACCAGATTGAAAATAAAAGCCACCGAAAAATATCCGATAAGCTTTTATTCCAGCTTGAAATGTACTGTCAGGGATCTGTTTTTATGACAACACAATGGGTTCTTGGCTATAAAAATTTTACTCCGCAGG
>ERZ773104.3172-NODE-3172-length-16428-cov-7.132902_pt1 | contig 16428 bp, 10 predicted proteins | sample MGYA00511920_ERZ773104 | MGnify/ENA primary metagenome ERZ773104 (study PRJEB29015, sample SAMEA2737857) | human gut metagenome | biome: human gut; feature: human-associated habitat; material: faeces | place: China | collected 2012 ...
TGTGAGATAAAATTGAGATAGGTAGGGGAAATCGAGTTTATTCTGCCTTTGCCTGACAGTTGGAACAAATCGGGCAATGTTCGCACAGCAGATTCCGTAAGGCAGTTGCACTGCTGCTGTGGATTCGTGCAACTGGCACAGAGTTCTTCTTTGCGGCTTTCATTGCACCCTGAATCATTTTGTGGGAAACGGTGTTGGTGAACAGAATCATCAAGTCCGGAGAACCGATTTTCTTTTCCAGCGGGCCGGTTTCCTTTGGAAATACCTTTGCCTTACAGCCGTGTTCCTGACAGATATCTGTATACTTCCGGCTCATACATTCGTTTCCACCGATAATTACAACGCTCATAAAATCCTCCTTGTTTGGATCGTGTCAATTACTCATTGTTGATTACTTCTATGTGATGGTTTATCACGAATTAGTTAGTCATGACTAACTAATGAAACTAGTCAGTTATTGGCGACTAACTATAGGATACCACACCGCACAGGATTTGTCAAGCAATTTTTTTCAGGAATAGGGAAAAACCGTCTTTTCCAAAGGAAAACGGCAAAAAAATTGCAGAAAAAAAGGAAAGCAAGGCAAAAATTTGCTTGCTTTCCCGTTTTTTTAGAAATAAAATTACAAAAGACTTATTCCACAACAACCTTATGGAACACTTTTTTGCCCTTCTTGATGATGGTTTCGCCGTCCAGAGTGATGATTGCCTTCGGATCTGTTACCTTTTCATTGTTGACGGAAACGCCACCCTGTTGTACCAACCGGCGAGCTTCACCATTGGAGGCACACAGTCCAGCCTTTACCATCAAAGTCAGAATGCCCATTCCGCCATCCTGTAAATCTGCCGCTGGAATTGCAGTTGTCGGCATATTTTCGCTCGAACTGCCGCTGGTGAAGATTGCCTTTGCAGCATCCTGAGCTTGGTCGGCAGCTTCTTTTCCGTGTACCAGTTCGGTCAGAGAGTAAGCGAGCAGTTCCTTTGCCTGATTCAGCTGCTGACCTTCCAGTGTCCGTTCCATTTCTTCAATCTGTTCAATCGGAACGAATGTCAACAGCTTCAGGCACTTAATAACGTCTTGGTCAGAAACATTCCGCCAGTACTGGTAAAATTCGTATGGTGTTGTCTTTTCTGCATCCAGCCAAACAGCACCCTTTTCGGTCTTACCCATTTTCTTGCCTTCCGAGTTCAGGAGCAGGGTAATGGTCATTGCATAGGCATCTTTTCCGAGCTTCCGGCGAATCAGTTCCGTACCGCCGAGCATATTTGCCCACTGGTCATCACCGCCGAATTGCATGTTACAGCCGTAATCCTGGAACAGCTTGTAGAAGTCATAGCTTTGCATAATCATATAGTTGAATTCGAGGAATGTCAGACCCCGTTCCATCCGCTGCTTGTAGCATTCGTGGGTCAGCATTCGGTTGACGCTAAAGCAAGCACCAACTTCCCGCAGAACGTCAATATAGTTCAGGTTCAACAGCCAGTCGCCATTGTTGACTACAATCGCCTTATCTTCTGAGAAGTCAATAAAGCGGCTCATCTGCTTTTTAAAGCAGTCAACATTGTGCTGAATGGTTTCCTTTGTCATCATTTTCCGCATATCGGTCTTGCCGGACGGGTCGCCAATCATTGCCGTACCGCCGCCAATCAGGATAATTGGCTTGTTTCCAGCCATTTGCAGCCGCTTCATCAGGCACAGTGCCATGAAGTGCCCAACATGCAGGCTGTCAGCGGTCGGGTCGAAGCCAATGTAGAATGTTGCTTTTCCGTTGTTGATGAGTTCTGCAATTTCTGCCTCATCGGTCATCTGTGCAATCAAGCCACGCCGTTTCAGTTCTTCAAATACTGTCATGTTTTTCATACAACCTTTCTGAAAATTTGTTCAGGAGCATAAAAAAACGCCCCTGACAAGCGAATTTGTCAGAGGACGATGTTATCATTCACCGTGGTACCACCTCAGTTCATCAGCTGTAGAAAAACAGCTGACCTCAAGCATGCTGTAACGGGCACACCCGGACAACCCTACTGCAAATCTGGTTCAGGCAGTCGGCTCCGAGATGTATTCGCCGTGCAGCCTGCCTTTTTCCACCACCCAAAGGCTCTCTGAAAAGCTGTAGAACGGTTACTCTTTCTCATCCACGCCATTTTTTCTATTCTACCATAGGCAGCCGGATGTTGTCAAGTGGATTTTTAAAAATTTTCACCGCTGTCTGTTTCGGAGTCAATGGCGGTATATTCTCGGTCGAAGGTAATGATTGTATAGTACTGTATTGGCTGAGCAGCCAGAGCAGATTCAATCATTTCTTTCAGCTGGTCATTTTTATAGACACAGTCGAATGGCACAACCAAATCAAAAATCAAGTTGGTGTGTGTTTCACCGGCAACCATCCGAAAATCGTGCATATGTAAATGTGGGTCGAGTTGATGCAGAATATGCAGGAGCATGGAACGACAGGCATTAATCTGTTCGTTGTCCAGTTCCATCGGATCCATGTGAATGGTCATGTTAATTTGCAGCTGATCTTGAATCTGATGTTCGATGTTGTCCACCAAGTCGTGAATGGCGACAAAATCCGAATGACTGGACACTTCCACATGACAGCTTCCGATTCGTTTGCCCATGCCATAGTTGTGGATGACTAAATCATGAATCCCTAAAATTTCGGGATGAGAGCGAATCAGCTGGCAAATCTGCTTGACCAATGCAGCATCTGCCGGCTTCCCCAGCAAATCATCGACGGTATCTTTAATAATGTCATAAGCCGTTTTCAGGATAAACAGGGAAACCAAAATCCCCATCCACCCATCTAATGGAAAATCCGTAAATCGAGAAACCACCAGCACAATCAGTGTCGAAGTTGTCGCCAGCACATCGCTGTAACTGTCTTTGGCAGTTGCAAGGATGGCAGAAGAGCGGCACTGTTTTCCTAACTTCTGGTTAAACAGTGCCATCCAGAGTTTGATAAGGATGGAGAGCAGGAGAATTCCCAGCACCAGCCAGCGGAATGTAACCGGAGCAGGATGCCGCAGTTTATCGAAGGAATCTCGCAGCAGTTCCACGCCCATAATGGCGATGAGTACGGCAATCAGCAGGGAAGTGAGATATTCCATTCTGCCGTGTCCGAACGGATGCCCTTTGTCGGCAGGCTTTGCAGCCATGCGATAGCCGAAAAAAGTAATCAGGCAGTTTGCACAGTCCGACAGGTTATTGAACGCATCGGAGAGAATCGCAATCGAGCCGGAAAGACTTCCGGCAAGGTATTTGATACTGAATAACAGGATGTTGCAGACCATGCAAACAACGCTGCTCAATGTCCCGTAAGCCTTTCGAACAGAGGGGTTTTCGATGTTTTTGGGGTCTGGAATCATCCGATTTACGAAAAAGTTTGTTAGCAACCTAGACACCTTCTCTTTCATTGCTTTTGTTCAAGTTCGTGCATTTTATTCTAACAGAGAAATAAAAATCTGTCAAGTTGTTTTTTAGTCACATTTGTTTAATAAAATTTCTCACAAAATTTACACAAATTTATTTGAGATTCTTTAGGAAAAATTGTATAATAAAAAAGGAAATGTGATAGGTACGGGAGCGTTTCAAATTGTGTTGCAACGCACGGGAAAATGACGTTTCCGTATATCGTCCGCAGTCCGTATGTGGGAAACCGTATACAATTTATGTTTATGAACAGAAAGGAAAAGCTATGAAGAAGATAACCAAAATTATTTCTTTTTGTGCTGCTGTTACAATGGCAGCGACTGCTGTTCCAGCCTCTTCGTTATTGATGGCACAGGCAGCCGATGTGGCAAAGATTACGGTCGGAAAATACGATGCAGCACCGATTGTAGTAAACCCTGGAGACAAGGAAGTAGAAATTCCGCTGTACATGGAAACCACGAGAGATGTCGAAGGTATTTCGTTTGGATTTGTAACCACAGGAGAAGGGAAAGCAACAAAAGAATTGTTGAATGCAAACAGCGATACTTACATTGTTGCTGAACCGGCTGATGCATTTGTTAGCCTCGGTAAGTGGGAAAAGAATCCGGCTGGTTTGAGCTGGGGCGTTCCATCCTCTGGTAAGACAGTTGTCAAAGCGAGCGATGTTTCTGCAGATGAACCGTTCATCTCACTGTATTACAACATTCCAGATGAGAAAACGGTAACAACAATTGCGCAAAATAACGGCTTGGAAAAGGTCAATGATGGAGATAAGGCATATTATGACTTCCCGTTAGACATCGATAGAGAAAGCATGAACAGCAAGGACGGAAAGTTGTTCACTTGGATTGGGCCAAATAATACACACTATGAAGACGAAGCAGAAGTCAGCAACACGGTGATTCGTGTTTATGTTACACCGGATGCTCCAGATGTAACTACAACAACTGCAACCACAACCACAACTGCACAGACAACCACTACTACAGTTACCACCACAACCGATGATACAAAGGATGACACCCTGCCGCAGTTGAATGTAAATGGCGGCAAAGACCTCTTTGTAGAACCGGGACAGCAGGAAGCAGAAATTCCGCTGTATATAAAGAATCCGATTGATACAACAGCGTTGTCTTTCGGCTTTAAGCTGGATGCAGCAACCGTAGCACTGTTGGATAGCAGCAATTATGTTACCCATGAAGCATCCGATCCGTTTGTTAGCCTTGGTAAGTGGGAAAAGAACCCGAAGGGCTTGAGCTGGGGCGTTGCATCCTCTGGTAAAACAGTTGTAAAGGCAAGTGACATTTCTGATGATGAAGCAATTGTCAGCCTGTATTACAATATTCCGGATAAGGCAACCGTACAGACAATTGCGGATGACAACAAGATGGAATTAAAGACTGGTACTTATAATGGAAAAACTGTTAAGTATTATGAATTCCCGCTGCAATTTGACCGGGAAAGACTGAACAGCAAGCTGGGTCACATCGTTGAATGGTCTAGTGCAACCGATACGCACGTAAAGGCAAATTATGTAGGCAACAATCTCTGCGTAGTAATGGAAACGGTATCTAGTGATAATCCTGAAATCAATGTCAACAAGGACGAAATTGTAATTGTTGATGCTGGTCAGAAGGAAGCAGAAATTCCGCTGTACATGAAGAATGCAGAAGATACCGTTGGTATTACCGTTGCATTCAAGACCGATGCAGAGGGCAAGCCAACACAGGAACTGTTGAATAAAAACAGCGATACTTATGTTATTGCTGAACCAGCAGATGTATTTGTAAGCCTCGGTAAATGGGAAAACAATCCGAAGGGCTTGAGCTGGGGCGTTCCGTCTAATGGTAAAACAACTGCATTGGCAAGCGATATTTCAGAAGAGGAAGCATTCTTCTCGCTGTATTACAACATTCCGAGCAAGGAAGAGGTTGAAGACATTGCAGAGGCAAACGGCTTGAAACCACAGAAGGATGGAGAAGGAAGCACTTATTATGACTTCCCGCTGGTATTCGAAAGAGAAAAGCTGAACAACAAGGATGGTAAGCTGCTTGACTGGATTGGACCGAACGATGTTAGCATTCGGGAACGTGCAATTTATCAGGACAATATACTCCGTGTATATACAGACAGAAAGAAGATCACAAAGGTAGGTACCAGAGTAGAAGTTTCTGGTGAAGAAACAACTGATGCAAGCGGAAATACTGTAGATTCTCACAAGATTTTCGTAGAACCGGGTCAGCAGGAAGCAGAAGTTCCGCTGAAGGTATATGATGCAGTTGATGCAACCGCTGTTTCCTTTGCATTCCATACAGATGGAGAAGGTGCAGCAACACAGAAGCTGCTGAATAGCGAAGGTGCATATCAGGATGGTTTCTATGCATTTGCAGATGCACTGCTCAATCTGGGCAAGCCGCTGGATAACAATGCAGAACTCATTTGGGGTATTTCTGGTGATGGTGTGAAGATTGCAACCGCTGACAGCATGCCGGATGGTTCTGATATTCTTTCCATCTATTACAATATTCCGAACGTAACAGCTGATGATTTGGCAGCAATGGGCGGAAAGCTTGTAAAGGCAACTGATCCGGATAACATCAAGGGCAAGGATTACTATGAATTCCCGCTGAACTTCGACAAGGAAAAGAAGAACAGCAGAGGCGGTTTTGCACTTGAATGGATTACCAAGGATGAAGAACAGGTAGACGTAACATATGTAGATGGTTCGATCTGCGTACTGGTTCCGGAAGAAACCACAACTACAACTACAACTACAACTACCACCACAACAACTACAACGACTACTACTACCACAACAACAACCACTACAGCAAAGCCAACCACTACTACCACAAAGGCTACAACTACCACCACAACAACCACTACAGCAAAGCCGACTACCACAACCACCACAACAACCACTACAGCAAAGCCAACCACTACTACCACAAAGGCTACTACAACCACCACAACAACCACTACAGCAAAGCCGACTACCACAACTACCACAACAACCACTACAGCAAAGCCAACCACTACAACTACAAAGGCTACCACAACCACAACAACCACTACTAAGAAGCCGCTGGTTCCGCTGTACGGTGACGTAAACGTGAACGGTCAGGTTACTATCGTAGACGTTGTTCTCCTGAACAAGGCAATCGCTGGTAAGGTAACACTGGATGAACAGGCATTCTTGAATGCAGACTGCGGTAATGTGGATCAGGTTCTGGATGAACACGACCTGAATGCATTGATGCAGTATCTGGTAGGCTATGTACAGCAGCTGCCGGGTGAAATGAAGTAAGATTCGTTTCGCTTTCAATAGCAAACAAAACAAAAAACAGGGGTCTGCCGCTGAAAAGCGGTAGACCCTTTTGTATATGAAATTGGCATGAAAAAATTCTCCCTGTATATCCGGAAAAGGATTGCAAGTTGCAAGGCGGCGTGTTATAATAAAAGAAAACAAGAGTTCAGGGAAGGACAATTTCTGATGAATCATTTGCTAAAAAAATGCCTATGTTTGTGTTTGCCAGTCGTTCTGCTCAGTGGTTGTACATCGCCATTTCAGAAAGAAGAATCGGATGGTTCTGGCTATCTATTTACTTATACACTTTTAGGAAATCCAGAGAATTTAGATCCATTGCTGGCGACAGATGCCTCTTCAAAATTGATTTTGCGGAATATGATGCAAGGACTGCTGGAAGAAAACCCAGATGGAACACTGTCGAATGGCGTTGCAGATAGCTATACCATGCAGGACGATGGATTGCTGTATACGTTTCACTTGCGGGATGATTGCTATTGGTATTTTGACGAGAATCAAAACGAACAGATTGATGATGGTGAAACGTGGAAGGTTACGGCACAGGACTTTGTCTATGCATTTCAGCGAATGTTTTTAGCAGAAACCCGTTCTCCCTATCGAGAAACGTTCTCCTGCCTGCTGAATGCCACTGAAATCATGCAGGGAACAGTAGATGCCACGCAGATTGGTGTAACTGCACAGGACGACCAGACATTGATTTTCCAGCTTGCAGAGCCAAACAGCCGCTTTCCGGAACTGCTGGCAACGACTGCCGCCTTGCCTTGCAATGAAACCTTTTTTCAGCAGACAAAGGGACGGTATGGACTGGACGAAACTTCTGTGATTTCCAACGGTTCTTTTTATCTGCGGAAGTGGTTTTATGACCCCTATGGAAGTGATAATGTAATCTATATGCAGTGTAACTCTGCAAACGACTCCAAAGAAGCAGACCGGAAAATCTACCCCTCTGACTTAACATTTTTGATTCGGAAAAAGCAGGCACAAGCAGAAGAAGCGTTTGATTCCGAACAGTCGGATATTTTAACGACTTCGATTTATCCGAAACAAGAGCTTGCACAGCCAGATGTCTATACAGTGAATTCTTATTCTTCGATGACATTGGGTTTGGTGTTCAATCCGACGAATACAGCCTATGCCAATACAAATATCCGCAAGGCACTCTCAGAGAGTATTGACCGCTCCAACATCGGTGCAGATTCTGACGGGGACTTGACAGGGGCTTCCGGCATTGTTCCGCCTGATACCCGTGTAGACGCTGTACGGTATCGAGATAACGTCCCTGAGCCGTCTACAACCTATCAGAACGAAACTGCCAAGCAGGACTTTGAAAAGGGTTTACAGGAACTGAAAATGGATTCTCTGCCGTCTGACCAAATTCTTGTTTGTCCGGAACTGATGGATTGTTCTTACCTGCATGAAATTCTTCAGAACTGGCAAAAGACATTTGAATTTTACATTGGTATTGAAGAAGTAACCGCTTCGGAATATCAAGACCGACTGGAATCGGGAAATTATGGCATTGCACTTTATGGCGTTACCGGTTCAGAGAATAATCCAGCGTCTGTGCTGTCTGCATTTTGTTCCGACCAGAACCCATTCTATCAGAACGAATCTTTTGATGCAATGATACAGCAGACTACAACTTGTAACAACGCTGCACAGTTGACCGATCTTTGTATGCAGATGGAAAATCAGCTGCTTTCCGAATACAGCTTCATTCCGGTCTATTATAAGAAAACATATCTGGTTTATCGAAATGAAAACCGAGATATTTTCTATGACCCTTACAGTGGTATCATTGATTTCCGGATTGTCAAGTATTTTGGAGAATAAGCTGCGATTGATTAGCAGAATTTACCTTGTTACATTTCTGCCGTTTTTGCATACAATATAGCAATAGCGGTACGCACCGCAGAGGTCGGGGAACTGTGATGGCAGAAATGCAATCGAAAAGTGGCAGTTCTCCGAGGAGGGAACTGCCGCTTTGCCATAGATTCTGTCTGTCATAGCTCTGAACCGGCAGACGGAGAAACGGTGCAGATGTGCACAGACCTGCTGCCGTTTCCTTGTAGTTATGCCTGTATGTAGGAATCCCTGCGTACAGGCATTTCTGCTGCCGGATGGTAGAAGTGTGCGTGTTTTTGCTGTTCTCTCTGCTGTGCCAGCAGAGCATATTTTTTTCTGGTTGCAAGTCCGCCACGAATATGGCGTTCCTGCTTATTTTTTTCTAGAATCATCTTTACCCCTGCATAGAGGTGGGGGGCTAAATCGGGAAGACGTTCGCTGACATCTTTATGAACCGTGCTCTTAGAAATGCCGAACCATTCCGCAGCTGCACGAACAGTGGCTTGTTGTTCCAGAATATATTCGCCGAGAATAATGGCACGTTCCCTTGGCTGTTGTTTCATAGCTGCTCCCTCCAAAATTATCCGCACAGCGTGGGAAACGTGCAGGATTTCCCACTGGGATTGTAGAAATTGTTATATCTTATGTAGGGGAGCGGAAAAAAAGAACAAAACTTTCCGGAAAAACGCAAGTGCCCCACTGGTGGAAGAATAAAAAACCAGCGGAGCACCTGCAATTTTGGTTGGAATTATTCACATCGCTATCGGAAATTTACAATGTGAACAATTTTATTATAATAGACTTTTGGCATACCGTCAATTCTGCTTTTTGTCGAATTTTGTCGATTCTTGTCGAAAAGAAAAAGAATCAGAAAAACAAAAAAGCCCGTTTGAAACGGACTTTTTTGTACCATGATAACCATGGTAAATATGGGGTGGGAGATGGGATTCGAACCCACGATCTTCGGGACCACAATCCGACGCTTTAACCAACTAAGCCATACCCACCATGTATGGCACGCCATGAAGGATTCGAACCTTCGACCTACCGCTTAGAAGGCGGTTGCTCTATCCAGCTGAGCTAATGGCGCGTATCCTATACAGCAGCCTATAAAGGCTTGGAGCGGGTGATGGGAATCGAACCCACGCGACCAGCTTGGAAGGCTGGGATTCTACCATTGAACTACACCCGCAGATGCTTTGCTTAACATTAACGCTTAATTATTATAACACTTTCATTCTGATTTGTCAAGGGCTTTTTGCGATTATTTTCAATTTTCTTCAGAACATCTGGGCTGTAGAATTTTCGAACCGTTTTTTAGTTGTTTTTCGGCTGAAAATTACACCGCGTAAATCTTGACTAACAGATATACCGCGTGATATACTTTTCATAATGCAATTTAATCGAAGCGTATTTCCGGCTGGAGGTGTCTTTATGTCGGCAGAAAACGAAAAAAATCACAAACGCGCATACTATGGCAGACTGGCGGGCTGGGTCGGAATAGTCTGCAATATGCTCCTGAGCGCAGGGAAGTTCATCGCAGGTACCTTCTCGGGGAGCGTTTCTATCACCGCGGACGCGCTCAACAACTTCTCGGACGCTTCTTCCAGCCTCATCAGCCTTATCGGATTCCAGCTCTCCGAAAAGCGCGCCGACGCCGAGCACCCCTACGGACACGCGCGGTATGAGTACATATCCGGGTTCGTTGTCGCGATACTCGTTATAGTTATCGGAATTGAGCTGCTCAAAAGCGGAATCGAGAGGATCATAACCCCGCAGGACGTGGAATTCACCCTGGTTTCGGCAATTGTAATGCTGACCTCCATCGCGGTGAAATTCGGTATGATGATCTTCGACCGCAGCGTCGGGAAGCACATCGACTCGCAGACGCTCATCGCCGCCGCCGCGGACAGCCGCAACGACTGCATAGTGACCGGCGCGGTCCTCGCCGCTAGCCTTATCTCGCATTACACCGGAGTTCAGCTAGACGGCATAATGGCGGTGGCAGTCGCGGGATTCATACTGTACAGCGGAGCCGGTCTCGTAAAGGACACGATGGATCCGCTGCTTGGAAACGCCCCATCGCCGGAGCTTGTTGAGAAGATCCGTCGGAAAATCCTCTCCTACCCCGGAGTTCTGGGAACTCACGACCTCATCGTGCACGATTACGGCCACGGCAGGAAATTCGCGACCGTGCATGTCGAGATGGCGGCGGAGGAAAACGTCATAGAAAGCCACGCCGTGATAGACCAGATCGAGCGTGATTTTCTCAGCAGCGAAGGCATCAACATGCTGATTCATTTCGACCCGGTTCTGACCGACGATTCCGCAGTCAGCGAGATACGCCGTGAACTTGAGCAGACCGTGCGGCTTATCGACGAAAGGCTGTCCGTTCACGACCTGCGGCTTGTCAGCTGCGGCGACATAACAAACGCGGAGTTCGACGTTGCAGTGCCGACTGATTTCAAGATGGACGAATCCGAACTGCGCGCCGAGATAGAGCGTTTCATGTCGCAGAAGAGAGCGGACATACGCTGCGTTATAACCGTTGACCGCAGCTTTGCCGCGATACCTCCGGATGAACTCCCCCGCGAAGATTGACGGCGGGGCGTTTATGTGCTATAATAAATCAAGGAAAATAAATAAGGAAGCCGTATGCAGGCGGCTAAAGTACATAAATGCGGAGGCGGAGCATGGATTACTTTTTCCACGCGGATACAACCAAATACCGCAGGCGGCTCAGGGGTACGGCTATTATCGTACTGGTGCCGCTTTTCGGCGTTTGCGTGTTCTGTGCGGTGAATATCCTGCTGAACCTCGGCACTGGAAATTCCTCCGGGATTCTAAAGCTCATGGCGCTGGTGATCGTAATATGCGTGCTGGCTGGAACGACAACGATGTTCGCTGCGGCTCTGCTGGCTAAGAAGTACACAGCACGGCACAGCAGGTTCACATATCTTGACATTCTGCCGGACGGCTTCGTGTTCAGCCTTTACGCCGGGGAATTCCGGAACTGGGACGACCAGGTGATACTCCGGCGGCTGTATTTCGTGCCGTTTTCCGGTATCGAGGAGATATCCCGCGACCAGAAAGCTTCCCCCTGTTCGCTGACGGTAAAGGGAAAGGTGCGCTGCTACTTTGAGGAAAGCAGCCGCCTGGGCTACCATGTCGGCGAGGACGGTCACACGCAGTTCGACAGCCCCGAGCTTAACGAACGCGGTTTCGAGACCGCGGACAAGCTGGAAATAAACGGCTGGTTCGGTTCTGCTAAGAAAATACAGACCTCGCTTGAGCATTATCTCGCGGAATTCCGCTCAATACCAGAGAAAAAGCCGTTCAACATCGCAGAACACATCACGCTCAGGAAGAAAAAACGCCCGACAACTTCCAACCCGCTTCTGGAGGCTCCGAGCTACGACAGAAACTGGAAATGAAAAGACCGGAAAAATAATGCCGCAGAATGGTTATTTTAGTAGAAATACCACTTGAAAAAAGTTACGCATAGTGATATAATAAACTGTAGATATGTTTTCGGATAAGTAAGGCTGAAGTAATTCTGGATTCCCGAAATTCCGAATTCCGAATTCAGAATTCCTAATTTCAAAGAAGGGAAGGTCAAACAAAAAATGGCTGCAAAATACATTTTCGTCACCGGCGGCGTAGTTTCCGGTCTTGGCAAGGGCATTACGGCTGCTTCGCTCGGTCGGCTGCTCAAAATGAGAGGTTACAAGGTAACTATCCAGAAGTTCGACCCGTATATAAATGTTGACCCCGGCACTATGAGCCCCTATCAGCACGGCGAGGTTTTCGTAACCGACGACGGCGCCGAGACTGACCTCGACCTCGGTCACTACGAGCGTTTCATCGACGAGAATCTTTCAATAAACAGCAATGTCACCACCGGTAAGATCTACTGGACAGTTCTTAACAAGGAGCGCCGCGGCGACTACCTCGGCGGAACCGTTCAGGTCATCCCGCACGTGACCAACGAAATAAAGGACCGCATCTACCGCGTTGCCAACAGCGGCGCAGAGGCTGCCGACGTAGTTATCACCGAGATCGGCGGTACAGTCGGCGATATCGAGTCCACACCGTTCCTCGAGGCTATCCGCCAGGTGAGCAACGACGTCGGCAGAGAGAACGTAATGTACATTCACGTTACTCTGCTCCCGTTCATCTCCGGCAGCAACGAGCTTAAAACAAAGCCGACCCAGCACAGCGTAAAGGAGCTGCTCTCCATCGGTATCCAGCCGAACGTGCTGGTTCTCCGCAGCGACTGCGAGATCCCTCAGGACATGATGGAGAAGGTTGCAAGCTTCTGCAACGTCCGCAAGGAGGACGTTATCCCGAACCTCACCGCTTCTTCGCTGTATGCTGTTCCGCTCATGCTTGAGGAAGCAGGTCTGGCGCACTCCGCGTGCCACCATCTTGGTCTTGAGGACAGGGAGCCTGACCTCACCGAGTGGAAGAACATGGTTCACATGCAGGAGAACGCAACAAAGCCGCTGACCATCGGTCTCGTAGGCAAGTACGTTGCGCTTCCTGACGCATACATCTCCGTTATGGAGTCCATCAGACATGCAGGCGCTGCAAACGGCGCTGACGTGCATATCGAGCTTATCAATTCCGAGGAAGTAACCCCCGAGACCTCCGAGAAGCTTCTCGGCAAGGTCGACGGCATCGTAGTTCCTGGCGGCTTCGGCGACAGAGGCATCGAGGGCAAGATCGAGGCTGTACGCTATGCAAGAGAGCACAAGAAGCCGTACCTTGGACTGTGTCTCGGCATGCAGATGGCGGTTATCGAGTTCGCACGAAATGTCGGCGGTCTGGAGGGCGCAAGCTCCTCTGAGTTCGGTCAGCACAAGTACGACGTTATCGACATCATGCCCGACCAGAAGGGCGTTGACATGGGCGGTACAATGCGCCTGGGTCTGTATCCCTGCAAGCTTGACGAAGATTCCATCTCCCGCGAGCTTTACGGCGAGGGTCTTATCTATGAGCGTCACCGTCATCGTTACGAGTTCAACAACACCTACCGTGAGCAGCTCGCTGCAAAGGGTCTGAAGTTCGCTGGTCTCTCTCCCGACGGTAAGCTTGTCGAGATCGTTGAGCTTCCGAAGGACGTTCACCCCTGGTTCGTTGCAGTTCAGTTCCACCCCGAGTTCAAGAGCAGACCGAACAGACCTCACCCGCTGTTCAACGGATTCATCAAGGCTTCTCTAGACCTCAAGAAGTAAACATATTCATTGATAATTTAGCCGCCTGTAGACCGAGCGTTTTCAGGCGGCGTTGTTATATGTAAATTCGGCGTAAACAGCAGATAAAGCAACTGTGAAAGGATTTAATATGAGCGGTAAATTCTATGACAACCGTGAGCTTTCGTGGCTCAAGTTCAATGCGAGGGTGCTTGAAGAGGCATTCGACGAGGAAACTCCGCTGTTCGAACGGCTGAGATTCGTGCAGATATTCTGCTCCAACCTCGACGAATTCTTCATGATAAGAGTAGGCAGCCTGCACGATAAAATGCTCTTTGACAGCAAGGACACTGAAAACAAGACCAACATGACCGCAAAGGAGCAGCTCGTGGAGATCGCGAAGCGCGTAAAGCAGCTCCTGCCAGTCAAGGACGACGCGTATTCCGCGATAATGGACGGTCTGAAAAATTACGGCGTTGAGCACCTCGCTGTTAAGGACCTCTCCCCGGAAGAGGACGCGTACTTCCGCGCGTTCTTCACCCGCGAGATACAGTCGCTGCTGTTCACCGGAGTTGTAGACAAAAAGCACCCGGTGCCGTTCCTCAAGAGCGGCGAGATATACGTCGGCGTAGCGATACGCAAAAAGGACGACGCCGCGCGCAAGGTAACGTTCGGGATACTTCCCGCGTCGGAGAATTTTCCGAAGCTGGTGTGGCTCCCGGGAACGGGAAAGTTCCTGCTTATCGAGGAGCTTATCAGCCATTACGCTGAGCAGGTGTTCAAGAATTTCGAGATAATCTCCCGCTGCATTTTCAGAGTGACCCGAAATGCAGATATCGCCATCGACGAGGGTCTGTACGACCACGATGTTGATTTCCGCGATATAATGTCCGACCTTGTAAAGAAGCGCAAGAAGCTCCAGCCGGTTCGCCTGGAATTCCTCGGAAAGCCGGACGACAGCATAGCCGCGCTCATAGCAAAGACCCTCAAGGTGCGCGACAGCTTCATTTTCTGGCAGACCGCCCCGCTTACGATGGATTTCCTCTCCTCCGTCGAAAGGAAGCTGGAGAAAAACAGCGAGCTTTTCTTTGCTCCGCTGACTCCGCAGAAATCCCCCGCCATCGACACCAAGCGTCCGATGATAGAGCAGATAAAGCAGCACGACATCATGCTAAACTACCCCTATGAGAACATCAACCAGTTCATACGCCTGCTTGAGGAAGCAGCCGAGAATCCGGACGTAGTTTCCATCAAGATAACGCTTTACCGCGTGGCGAGGGACAGTAAGATAATCAGCGCCCTGACCCGCGCCGCTGAAAACGGCAAGGACGTCCTTGCGCTGGTGGAGCTTCGCGCGCGGTTCGATGAAGAAAACAACATCGGCTGGTCGAAGTGCCTCGAGGACGCGGGAGTTACCGTCATTTACGGTCTGGACGAGCTGAAGGTGCATTCCAAGCTGCTGCTCATCACGCTGCGCGACGGCAACGACGTAAGCTACATCACGCAGGTCGGCACGGGCAACTATAACGAGCGTACTTCCAAGCTGTACACCGACCTCACGCTGATGACCGCCGACCGTGATTTCGGCTCTGACGCCTCCGTGGTGTTCAATGCGCTCGCAGTCGGGAATACAGTTGAGAGCACCAACAAGCTGCTGGTTGCACCGAAGGGGCTCAAGAGCCGCATTGTCGAGCTTATCGACAACGAAATAACTTACAAGGACAAGGGCTACATCGGAATCAAGATGAACTCCCTGACCGATAAGGATATCATCGAAAAGCTCGCCGAGGCAAGCCGCGCCGGGGTCAAAATCGAGCTGGTAGTCCGGGGTATCTGCTGCCTTATCGCAGGCGTCGAGGGGGACACTGAGAATATACGTGTAATTTCCATCGTGGGAAGATTCCTGGAGCACAGCCGTATCTACATTTTCGGCACCGGCGACCGCCGCAGGGTGTACATCTCCAGCGCCGACTTCATGACAAGAAACACCGAGCGCCGCGTTGAGGTTGCGGCTCCGCTGCTGGATAAGAGCATAGCAGACCGCGCAGTCGAAATATTCGAGACGATGCTCCGTGATAACGTGAAGGCGCGCGAACAGGACAGCGACGGTAACTACTACCATGTTCAGCCGAAGGAGGGCGAGCCGCGGCTCAATTCGCAGATATATTTCTACGAGCAGGCTTACAAAGCGGCGGAGCAGGCGCAGCATGAAGAGACGGAGCGCGAGCAGAACCTCCGTGAGCGGAAAGCTCCGAAGGCAGAGGAGCTGGCTCAGGCAGCGGCTGCACTCGGGGCGCCCTATACGGTTCCCACGGCGCCGAACGGCTATAGCCAGTCTGCAAAGCCGATACATCAGGTGAAGATTCGCAGGATACGCAAATAAGATTAACCGGGGAGTTTGCAGCTTCCCGGTTAATTTTATATTAGGGAACCTCTAAAAACGGTTTGAATAAGCAGTCGGTGTGTTATACACATTTTCACTCAAACAAGGTTTTTAGAGGTGACCATTATAAACTATAATTTAGCGGCGTAGAATGCTTCCGAAACAGTCCGCCGGACTGTTTCGGAGGATTGTCACGACTAGATTTTATATGTTGCTTGTGGGGGAAAACTCTTGTTTTCCCCCAC
>ERZ773104.3185-NODE-3185-length-16399-cov-98.477056_pt1 | contig 16399 bp, 10 predicted proteins | sample MGYA00511920_ERZ773104 | MGnify/ENA primary metagenome ERZ773104 (study PRJEB29015, sample SAMEA2737857) | human gut metagenome | biome: human gut; feature: human-associated habitat; material: faeces | place: China | collected 2012 ...
GCAACACTAGACTGCCACTAATTATAAGGCGGGCTTCGACCCGCCTTTTCTTTATGCAAAATCATTCCTGCTTCTTCCTTTCTCCCGGTTTCGTTGTGATGAGCTGATAGACATCACTATCCTTGGGTTCCAGATTGGAGAATGGTATCATGCTGTTGCCCATCTTGATAATGCCGTGACCCCCGCTGGCGTTGCGCAGAAATGAGCGAAGCCGATGTTAATAGCCTTTTGCCAGGGTACCATATTGACCAGCTTAGAGAGATATGGGGGAAGCCTGATACCAGTGAAAACAGCACTGCATGTTGGAAACGTGGGAATGACACTACTCTCGTTGTAAGTTATAAAAATAATGGTATAGTTGCGATTTGTGGCCTTAAAGACGATAGCGGTGCCTCCATAGGAGAATAACAAATTCCAGTTTGATAGCCCGGCTGATTTTTCGAAATAGTTATTTGAAAAAGTCAGAGCCGGCCCATCAACCAGTTATGAACGAAAATAAAACGAATATATATTTTGATCCTGCACAGAATCGTGCAGGGTCATTTTTGTTGATATGTTCTGAAAAATGCTATCCGCGTGGCATGGCTACTTGATGTATGTCAAGTGCAATGAACTAAAAATAGTGATTGTGGAAAAAAATCAAGAGAACGTACTCTTATAGTATAGAGCAGCAACGCTCATACAAGGATGGCAAGTGTACCAGTGTTTTTGTACATTTCCCTTATGAATTTGCCCCTTGTACAATGAAAGAACAAGGAGGCGTTCGAAATGACAGACTATATTGGAAATTATAAGAATCGACCGCGCAGGGTGGTGTTTTATGGCCGCGTTTCAACAGAACATGAGGAACAGCTATCTGCGCTGGGAAATCAGATGGAATGGTATACAGACCTTGCATTACGCAATCCCAACTGGACCGTTGTAGCGCAGTACATAGACGAAGGCATAACCGGTACCCAAATGAAGAAACGTCCATCATTTATGCGGATGATAGAGCACGCAAAGGAACACCGCTTTGACTTGATTGTCACCCGTGAATTGTCGAGGTTTGCGCGTAACACGGTGGATGCGTTGAATGCTACGCGAGAACTGAAGCAATACGGCGTGGAAGTCTATTTTGTAAATGATGGCATCTGGACAATGGACGGCGATGGAGAGGTTCGCTTGACCATTATGGCGAGCATTGCCCAAGATGAAAGCCGCAAGACCAGTGAGCGCGTAAAAGCCGGACAGAAGATGAGCCGTGAGAAAGGCGTACTCTATGGCAGCGGTAATATTATCGGCTATGACCGTGTGGATGGAACCTATGTGATTAACAAAGAACAGGCAGAAACCGTGCGCAGAATCTTTAATCTGTACGCCGAGGGGCACGGAGAAACGACTGTTGCCAAAATGCTTATAGAAGAAAACCGCAAGGATGGCGGTGGTGGCCTGAGCTGGACGGCGAGCAAGGTATCACGGGTACTCCGCAAGCCCACTTACAAGGGCTATATGACCTATAATAAATCCCATATTGATGACTTCCTCAGCCATAATCGCATCAATCACAGCGAGGAGGACTTTGTTCTTGTAAAGGGAAACTTTGAGCCAATCGTCTCAGAGGAGCTATGGGAAACCTGCAATCAGATCCGCAGCAAGCGTGCTGCTTTTGTAAAAGGAAAAGATGGTCGTGCCCATAAATTTGGTGTGTCCTTTCCGCAGAATAAATGGACAAAAATTCTGTTTTGTGATTGTGGGATGCGATTCCAAATCGAAGGCTACGATAAAACGGCCAACGGTGGGAAAAATATGCGGCTCATCTGTGCACGCTCGAAAATGTTCAAAAAGAAAGATGCCGGCAGAGCGCTGAATGGCGTTCCTTGTCCTGCACCATACGCATCTGAATGGAAGCTGGAATTGATGGCAAGGGAAGTGTTCCGTACAGTTTGGAAAGAAAATGCTGAGGATATACTGGGTCTTTTGCGGATGTTGGATGCAAATCTGAACACTACCGGCACACCGAATGATGGAAACCAGCTGGAGAACAAGCTCTCTGCGCTGAATGAGGAATTGGACGATCTTGTCAGCCAGCGGGCAAGCCGAAGCATAACTATGGATGATTTCTTAAGCAGAAGTACGGAAATCAACAATGAGATTATAAATGTCGAAGGCTTACTGCAAAGTTCCATACAGGAACAGCGTCCTAAAGCAAGGTTAGATATGCACAGCATCGAGGCTGCACTCAGCGATGATGCCTCTTTTCCGGATGGTAAAATAGAGCCGGGCTTTCTGGACAGGTATGCCAACCGGATTGTAAAAAGCAATAACCGCTACATTTGGATGTTGCAGTTGATGAATGTGCAGCAGATCATGCCTATCCAATCGGAAAGGCAGCCGATAGCGATGGTTACCTATAAAAGTGGCGTTCCCTATGATATTGAGCAAGAGCAAATCGGCAAGCAGGATAAAGAAAGTGCTGGACCCGATTGCGCGACAATATGTCGTCCACAGGATTTCTTTTTGAACATGGGCCGAACCAAAAGAAAGCGTAAGTTGGTGGAATGGCTGGAAAGCTGTCAAGAAAATCAGGTGAGCGTGCTGGATGAAAAGATACCACTTTTGAGTTTTGCGGTTGACTTTGTGACAGCCTATGAGTATCAGAAAGCGCGTGGGATTAAGATCCACCCCGGTTTGTGGAAAGATATGCGTGTGGATATATTTCTGGTAAAAAAAGAAAATTGAAAAAGTTGTGGAAAAAATCCGATTCGCTGTTCTCTTATGTATTAGGAGGTTCCAAACCTCCGAAAAAGTGAATAGCGTCCTCTGCTGTACCGCATTGGGGAAGTAGCGCCATGACTGGATTCCACGAGCGTGCCAAGATGCGAGAAAACATATCGCATGGCTGCAAAGCGATGCGAGGCAAAGCGCCGGGAAGGGTTGCCTGTCTGGAATTTGCAGAGGGAGAGAAACGCACAGCTATAACGACAGATCGTGCCGTGGAGGAAATACTTCCACGGCATTATTGTGTCGTTATGGAATGACGCTAGATTTGCTATTTGAATCAGTAAATGGTAATATTATAATTCAGATGAGGAATAGACCGTGATGGCAACTATTCGGGAATTCCGAATGGTTCAAACAGATGACATCTGACAGGTTCATCGAAGGGAAATTATCGCAATTTGTGGCTTATTGCGCCTTTCGAGTTTTATCTGCATATATTTTTGAAGATTATATGCAGAAAGCAGGATTCCATGTGGCAAAATTTAATTATCGTCATAGCAGATGAGGTGTCTGCGATGATAGATCATGCTATGAAAGAAATCCCTGCTGCGGCGCTTTTGTACTATTATATATAGGGTAGGGAAATTTCCAACTTGCTATTTGTATCGATAAATGGTACTATATGACTATACTAATGTCATTTGAATGGTTAGAAATAAATGACTTCTGAAGGAGGCTTTGGCGAAATGGGAAGATTCGTGAATCCGGATAATAGTGCGTTTCAAGTTGCACTGAATTCAAAAATTTATATGGACAAAACGGGTCTGCTGGAATATACCAATAGCGTTCTTGATACACCAGAAGCATATATCTGCAATAGCCGCCCCCGGAGGTTTGGTAAGTCCTATACGGCTAATATGCTGGCGGCCTATTACAGCAAAGGCTGCGATTCAGAAAAGATGTTCGATGGGCTTACAATCGGCAAGAGTAGCGACTTCAAAAAGCATCTCAACAAGTATGATGTAATCCATATAGATGTACAATGGTTTTTGTCCAGCTGTGCAGACATCAAAAGTATTATATCCTACATTACGCAATCGGTTTTGGAGGAACTAAAAGAGTACTACCCTGAAGTTCTTCCTAACGAAGTGTTGACATTGGCGGACGCTTTGTCGCGCATCAGAAACTCGACCGGTCAGAAATTTATTGTGATTATTGATGAATGGGATATTCTGATCCGAGATGAAGCAACCAATAAGGCTGTTCAAGAAGAATATATCTATTTTCTGAGAGGCTTATTCAAAGGTACAGAGCCGACAAAATACATTCAGCTTGCATACCTCACCGGCATTCTGCCAATCAAAAAGGAAAAAACGCAGTCGGCCTTGAATAACTTCGATGAGTTTACCATGGTCAGTGCCGGCACGTTGGCACCTTTCATTGGCTTTACGGAAGAAGAAGTTAAGAATCTTTGCGAGGAGTACCACAAAGACTTTGACAAGGTAAAAAAGTGGTACGATGGTTACTTGCTGCGGGATTACCAAGTTTATAATCCCAGAGCTGTTGTCAGCGTTATGCTGAAGGGAGAGTTTAAGAGCTACTGGTCGGAAACGGCTTCCTATGAAGCAATAGTTCCTCTTATCAACATGAACTATGATGGGCTGAAAACGGCAATCATTGAAATGCTTTCCGGTGGGGAAGTTAAAGTAAACACGGCTACCTTCAAGAACGATACCGTTAATATCCAAAGCAAAGATGATGTTTTGACATATATGATCCATCTTGGCTACTTGGGATATGACCAGAACCGAAAAACAGCGTTCGTTCCGAATGAGGAAATCCGGCAGGAATTGACACTTGCGGTGGAAAGCAAGCATTGGAATGAGATGCTGCTGTTCCAGCAGGAGTCTGAGAAGTTGCTGGATGCGACATTGGATATGGATGGCGATGCAGTAGCCACTCAGGTTGAGAAAATCCATGATGACTATGTTTCTGCCATCCAGTACAACAATGAAAACTCCTTGAGCAGCGTCTTGGCGATTGCATACCTGAGCGCTATGCAATATTACTTTAAGCCGGTTCGAGAGCTGCCCACAGGCAGGGGCTTCGCAGACTTCGTTTTCGTACCAAAACCGGAGTACCGAAATGACTATCCGGCGCTTGTTGTGGAGTTGAAGTGGAACCAAACGGCGGAGACTGCGATGCAGCAGATTAAGGAAAAGAAATATCCGGATTCGCTGCGTGGCTATACAGGAAATCTTCTCTTGGTAGCTATCAACTATGACAAGAAAACGAAGAAACATCAGTGCCTTATTGAAAAAGTAGTATAAAGATCATGCCGTGGAAGGAACCTTCTTCCACGGCTTTTCTATACCATGATTGAGTCATTGACTTGTACATTTTGAAAATACTGAATGCAGTATTATACTGATGGGGAAGGAGGGAAAACCGATGCAATATGATAAAGCAGACCAGCAAAACTGCCTGCGCAGAGTCGTGTTCTATGGGCGCGTGTCCACGGAACTTGAGGCGCAAATATCAGCACTGAAAAATCAAATGAACTGGTATCTGGAGCTTGCAGAACATCATCCGAACTGGACGGTGGTTGGGCAATACGCCGATGAAGGAATCTCAGGTACTGGCATGAAAACCCGACCTTCTTTTATGAAGATGCTGCGAGATGCCCGGAAAAAGAAGTTTGACCTAATCGTGACCCGCGAGGTTTCCCGTTTTGCCCGAAACACGGTGGATACTTTGGTTACGACCCGTGAGCTGAAACAGTACGGCGTTGAAGTGTACTTCGTCAATGATGCCATCTGGACGATGCGTGGCGATGGAGAAGTTCGCCTGACCATTATGGCAAGCCTTGCGCAAGATGAAAGCCGTAAAATGAGTGAACGCACCAAGGCGGGCATTCAGACGTCACAGAAAAAAGGCACCTATGTTGCGGGACCGACACCGTTTGGATATAAGCGTGATAAAAAGGCTCATACGCTTGTGGTGCAGGAAAGTCAGGCAGAGACTGTCAGAAAAATTTTTGCTTGGTATGCTGATGGCATAAATGGCACCGAGATAGCCCAGACACTAACGCAAGAAGGCGCACCGAATAAATCCGGAATGCCACAATGGAGCGCGCGTCAGGTTCTCTCAATCACCAAGAATACGATTTATAAAGGGTATTTGACATACAACAAATCGCATATTGATGATTTCCTCAGCCATAAAAGCATCAAGAACAGCGAACAGGATTACATTCTGGTGAAAGGCAGTTTTGAGCCAATCATTTCAGAGGAACTATGGGATAAATGTCAGCGCCGCAGACATGCATGGCAGTCGTACAAAGACGGCAATATAACGCAGGCTTACTTGTATGGAAAGAGCGAACACGCCGACAAATGGGCTTGCCGCCTGTTTTGTGGCTGCGGAGCCAGAATGCGGGCGTTCCGCGCAGAGAAAGGCATTGTTCGATATATCTGTTATCAGCGGTCGCTGAGGAATGTAGCCCCCAAATGCAGCGCCCCCAATGTGCAAGCATGGAAGCTCGAATTGATGGCGCGAGAAATCTACAAAAACGTTTGGCAGGATCACCGGCAGGATATTTTAGAAGAATACCAGCAGGAACAAGAAAACGGAGCTGCCGATAGTGAAAAGGTAGAGGAAGCACTCAGCTGGCAAGAGTCGTTCCCAAACGATGAAATCAGCCGGGAATTTCTGGACAGATTTGTGCCGAGAATCTTCTCCATCGATGGACAGAAATTCATCTGGGAACTAAATCTATTTCAAGAGTCATGCACTGTTCAATGCAATGTGCGCGGAACGTACAATTACCATTCGATTTCGGCGGAAAAAATCATGCCGGGAAAAACAAAAGCGAAGAAAGGGGATGGGGCTGTCAATAGGATACTTGAGGATGCAAACAGTACGCGCTTTTGGGTACATACCTATGATGACGACCCAATAAGCAGGCAGCTATCAAGTCGCCTCGCGGCTGATTTGCCAGCGAGTATAACCATTAAGTTGAATTACGAACAGGCTCGCGCCTGTAGAAATTCGCGTGGTTACGTACTTTGGCCGGGGAATTGGAAAGACCTGACAGTTAAGGTTCTTCTATAAATCCTATCAAGTCCCGAATTGCTTGTATCTGCAATTCGGGACTTTTTGTTTTATTTTGCCCCATTTTGTACATTTTCCTGAAAATGTACACGGTTTGATGGGTCAGACAAAAAAAGCGCACACCCCTCGGTGTGCGCTCGGATTTCACGTCTGCGTCGATTCCCGCAGGCTTACCTGGTAACCCAACTCCATGCGGGTTTCAACAGGCTGCCCCTGCAAGGCGCACAGCAGCTGCTGCGTTGCTTTTAAGCCAAGGATATCCGCATTAAACTGCACGGCGGAGATGGGCGGCACGGTATTGACCAGATTCTCATTATCATACAGCGACGCCAGCCGGATATCCTGCGGCACGCGCAGGTTCAGCTGCTTGAGCATATTCAGCGTCAGCTGTGCCAGCCGTTCGTCCATGCACAGGATGCAATCCGCCCCGCGCTCTACAGCCTGCTGCACAGCCTCCATGCGCAAATCGTCGCTTTCCAGCTCCAAAAACAGCAGGTTTTCGTCAATTTTTTGCCCCATCTTGACATAAGCCTGCCGGAAGCCCTCCAATCGGGATTGGTTGACGGTGTACAGCATACTGCCGCCCAGCAGCGCGATATGCTTCATGCCCTTCATCAGCAGCAGACTGGTCATCTCACGGCAGCCGCCCACCTGGTCATGGTCAACGGAAAGTACCTGATCGTCCTCCGGCTGACCGATGGCGACAAACGGCACCTTGCGCGCCTTCAGCAGCGGGATCAAGGGGTCACGCTCCAGTGTGCGGGTCAAGATCAGACCATCGATTTTGCGGTTATCCAGCAGTCGCTCCACAGGACGGGTTTCGTTTTCGTCCACCAGCGTCAGCAGGACATCGTAGTCGGAATCCCCGGCAACCTGATAGACAGAGCGCATCACCTTGCGCAAAAAGGGCAGCTCAAAGTCGGAAAATTGCGTGGAAATCACCAGCGAAATATTGTAGGAGCAGCGCTTCACCAGCCCGCGCGCCATCATACTGGGGGTATAGTTATGCTCTTTTACATAGTCCAGCACGCGCTGGCGGGTTGCTGCGCTGATGCGCCCGTTGCCGGATATTGCACGGGACACGGTTGTCTTGGATACGCCAAGCGCCTGCGCGATTTGCGTGATATCGATTGGGTTGTCGTTCTTCGGCAAAGGTGGCATGGTTTCTCATCTCCGATATGTATTTACTTTTATCATAATCGTTTTTTGCCGAATCGTCAATTATTTCTTGCGTAAAGCTTCCCCTTGCACAGCCCTCACACCGTTCGTCTGCACAGTTTTTTGCGTAATTTACGGCACAGGGTCTGTATCTCCTGCGCGGTTTCGGCGGTGCATGGATCGGGCGCAAACTGTGCCGCCTGTACGGCATCCAGCAGGTGCTGCACGGTTTCGCGGTCCGTCTGCGGGCAATGCGTTTGCAGAAATTCCGCAAATGCCGCTTCGTCAGAGGACACCTCCGCCGCCAGCCCGCAGCGCCGCATCTTGCGATGGAGCGCACAAAATTCTGCCTGTACGGTCTGCAAAGGTGTGCGCCTTGCACGGCGCAGAAGTACCAAGGCCAAGACGAGCAGCAGCAAAACCGTAGGCAGCACCCACAAAAGCGGGACGCTTTGCGGCGTTTCGGCAGGGGAGTCGGCCTCCTGCCGCGCGGGCAGGGGTGTATCACTGTCTGCGGCATTTTGCCCTGCCTGTGCGGCATCGGCGGCAAGCTCGCCCTCGGTCAGTTCGGCTGTCATACCGGGGGTGACCTCCAGTGGCGTCCAGCCCTGCCCGGAAAGGTAAATCTCTGCCCAGGCGTGGGCGTTATCGTCCTGCAAAACGGCACGGCAGCTGCCGTCGCCCGCAGCGGTAAACAGACTTTGTGGTGCGGCGTAGCCTACCACATATCGGGCGGGCAGCCCCACCATGCGGCACAGAAGCACCGCTGCCGAGGCAAACTGTGTGCTGCTGCCCGCGTGGCTCTCGCTCAGGAAATACAGCAGTGGGTCGGTGTCGTCGGGTGTCTCGGCGTCCGCGCTGTAACGGCAGTGCTCGTTCAGCCAGCTGCGCACCAGTGCGCGTCGGCCATCGATGTCATCATCCCTGAGTTTGCGCTCCTTCACCAGCGCAGCCAGTTCCTTGTCTATGGCATCGTACCCGGCACCGTCGGGCACATCCAGGCAGCGCGCACGAACATACGCGGCGTAGGCGCTTTCCAGACGGTCCAGCACCCCCGCGTCATCATCGTCACGGGCCGCCAGCAGCTCCTTTGCCTGTTTGCGCGGAAAATAGTAGAACATATCGTCCTGCACGGTCTGCCCCGCTATGGCTCCGTCGCCGTCCGGCGTGTAGTAGTCGTTAAAATATGCGTTGTACGGCGCAAACGTGTAGGCATCGTTTGCATGCAGACGCTGTACGGTCATTTGCTGCGGCTGTGCGCCGCTGTATGCCGCGCGCAAAAACGGCAGGTTCGCAATGGCAAGCCGCCCGTCGCCGTCGGTTTTCCAGTTTGCTGCGGCACTGTCGAAGGCAGCGGCATTCCCTGCCTGCCAGCTTGTGCCGTCATAGTCCACGCCGATAAACCCGCGCAGGTAGACGGTCTCCTCCGGCTTGGCGTCGGTCGTGACCATTATATCCTCCAGCCCCGTCAGCGCCAGGCCGTCGCCCCGTGTCAGGCTGCCGTCCTCCACGCCGCCCGCAGCAGCGCTGACATGGAAATTCAGTGCCCCGCCGCTGATTTTCGGCAGCCACTCGATCGCCGCGCTCAGCCCGGCCGCGCAGACTTTGTCGGTCACAGGCTGCAGCGCGTTCAAGGGCAGCATCAGCACGGGGCGCAGTGCCAGGGCAGGCAAAAACAGCACCGCGCAAATGGCAGCCATGCCGACACTGGCCAGCCTTTGGTTTGTGCGGTGGGTCTGCAGGTTGGCGGCATAGACAGCGGAATCCTTGCTGCGCCACAGCCGTTTGCGCACCAGCGACCGCGCCGCCGCACAGCTTCCCAACCAGCCCGGCAAAAGCAGCAGCCAGCCCAAAACGGCACGGCCCGTCCCCGCCAACAGCGTGAACACCACGATTGGCAGAAGCACCGCCCCCAGCAGCAGCGCGTCGGTGTGGCGGGCTGTCAGCGTGGTCAAAAACATTGTAAACGGCACTGCCGTCAGCAGCGCAAACAGGCCCATCTGCGCCGAAACCGGCGAGGTGGACACCACAAAATTTGCGTTGAAGCGTGTATTCAAGCACAGCCTGACGGCATCCGCGCACTGTGCCGCACCGGCCAAAAACGGCTGCTGCACGGCAAACAGCAGCACCAGATACCCCACGGCCAGCGCCAGCGCCGCGCCGTAACGGCCCGCCTTGGAAAGCGGGACGCGGTGCAGTGTCGGCCACGCCGCACACAGTGCCGCCACGCCAAGCCACACCCAAATCGGCAATGCCAGTGCAAACGCACCGTTCAGCGCCGTCAGTAAGCCCAAGGCCAGCAGCTCCGAAATCAGCAGATCCGCCGCCGCTTCCGCCATGGGGTGGGCAGCGGCCTTGGTGCGGGGCAGCAGCACACGGTCCACAAATACCAGCCCCGTAGCGGGGTCGGTGTCCTTGCGGCGGGTCAATCTGCGCAGCCGCTTTACGGCGGCCTGCCCAAAGTGCAGCAACTGCTGCTGCGCGTCGGCCCCCTCTGCCAAAACGCTGCCCGCAGGGTCAGCGCGGTAGGCTGCGCCCAACGGCTCGCGAACGGTCAACTCGCCCACGCGGGCGGTCAGTTTCCAGTGGATCAGCTTCGGTGAATCGCCTGCACGGTAGGGGCGCAGATCATAAACGCCGTCGGTCAAATCGCAGCCCGCCGCAGTCACTTTTTCGGCGCAGTTCTGCGGTTTTGTGCCTGCACCGTCGTCCTCGCCCTCGGCGGGGGGCAGCACACACAGTTCTCTGCTTTGGGGCGGCACGGCGCAGTGCGCAGCAAACAGCCCCAACGGGTCGCGCACGGTGACTTCCCGCACACGGAACCGCCACAGACCGCTTTTTGCTGCGCGCAGGGTCACGCGCAAATCGGCACACTGATGCGGGGCCAGCATCGCGCCGCAGGGCAGTTCAATGGCCGTTCCGCTTTCGGCGTCCACGGCCTGCAAAACGACACGCAGCTCCGGCATGGGCCGCCGCCCGTTGTTGAGCAGTTTCACCAGTACGGCAAAATCCTCGTCGGGGTGCACGGGGCGGGCAGGCAGCTGCAGCGTTACCGTTACATCTCTGCGCAGTGTGCGGACATACCACGCCAAAAAGCCGACCAGCAGCACCGCCAGTGCCGCCAAAAAGACCGCAAACGACGTGCGGCTGACCGCCGCTGCGGCAAACAGCACGGCCAGCAGCAGCGCGCAGCCCACCTTACCTGCCATGGAACGGTTTCTCCGGGCGGGGGCGCGGCACGGTGTGCAGAACATCGTCAAGGATATTCTGCACTGTATCGCCGCCGGTGCGGGCCTGTTCGGTCAGGCACAGACGGTGGCGGGCCGCATCGGCAAAAATCGCGGTAATATCCTGCGGGGCCACATAATTGCGCCCGCCCAGAAAAGCCGCCGCGCGCGCCATACCGGCCACTGCCAGCGACGCACGGGGCGAAAGCCCCAGCATCAGGCGGCTGTCCTGCCGCGTCGCGCGGGAGAGTTCCACGATATACCGTCTGATTTCATCGCTCATATATACTTCGTCTACCTGCTGCTGCATAGCCAGCAGGTCGTTTTTGTCCATCACCGGCTGCACACGGTCCAGCAGGGCGCGGCGCGGCTGGCGGGACAAAATCTCCATTTCCGCCTCCGCATCTGGGTAGCCCATGACCACGCAGACCATAAAGCGGTCCAGCTGGGATTCCGGCAGCATCTGCGTACCCACCGAGCCGACGGGGTTTTCCGTTGCAAAAACGGTAAACGGCTGCGGCAGAACGCGCGTCACGCCGTCCACCGTGACGGCGCTTTCCTCCATGACTTCCAGCAAGGCGGACTGGGTGCGGGCGCTGGTACGGTTGATTTCATCGGCCAAAAACAGGTTGCACATCACCGCGCCGGGGTGGTACACAAATTTGCCGGTTTCCTTTTGGTACAGCGAGAACCCCACAATGTCGGACGGCAAAACGTCCGGCGTGAACTGCACGCGGTTTTGGGTCAGGTCCATAGCGCGGGCAAACGCCTGTGCCAGCGTGGTTTTGCCCACGCCGGGGATATCCTCAATCAGCACATGGCCGCGGGCCAGTATCGCCATCATGATTTTCAGCACGACTTCCGGCTTGCCCAGCACCGCCTTGCTTACCTCGGCTGTAACGGCCAGCGCCTTTTCGTTGATATTCTGCATGGGTCAATCCTTTCTATGCCTGCGCCAAATCAGCATACAGCCAATCACGGCGGCAATCAGCAGGCATCCCGCCCACAGGGCGTTGTTTTCCAGCCAAATCATCCAGTTGGAGTACGCGCTGCCCGCGTTTTCGCCGCCGCCCTCGTGGGGCAGGGGAGTGATACTTTCGGGGGTGACTTCCTCCAGCGCGGAGGTACCGTCGGCCTCCACCGTCACTTGGCGCGGTGCGGCGTCCCAGGTTTCGTCACACTCGGCCAGGTCTGCCGCATGGGTGGCGGCCTCTGCGTCGGGGTCGCGCTCGGCTATCACCAGGTAGCGCTGGGTGTTTTGGGTGTAGGGGTGGCAGGTCGTCAGGGTAAGCAGGTCGCGGCCGGGCTGTATCAGCACGGCGTTTATGTCGTCCGGCTGTATAATTTTCAGCTCGCACACGCGGTAAACCAGCGTGTCCCACGGCGTTGTCAGGGTAATTTTGTCGCCGATTTGTATCTGCTGCACGTTGCGCAGCATTTCCGCGCCGTAATAGCCGCGGTGGGCGGCAATGACGGTGTTGGTGTTTTCGCCGCCCAGCGGCATGGAGGTCTGCCCCAGCAGCGCGCCGCCGCGGGCCATGTTGGCCGCGTTGGCCCCCAGATAAACAGGCAGTTCCAAGTCCAGACGCGGTATCCACAGCGCGGCGATAACGTCGTCGGGCAAGCCGCAGCCCGTCAGGTCAAATGCGGGGGTCTCGTAGGCAAAGGGGTCTTTCAGGCCGCTTTGGCCTTGGGCAAAAAGCTGTTGGTTGTAGGCCAGAAACGCGTCGTACAGTTCGGGGTAGGCGCGCGCGGGTTCGGCGGCGGAGGTTTCAGGCGCGGCGGGGGCGGCAGCTTCGGCGGCCTGCACAAATTTTTGCACGGTTTTTGTGCTTTTCTGCTCCGTCAGATATCGGCTGACCGTGGGCTGCAGCATCAGCCCAACGCCCAGCAAAATTGCCAGCCATGCAAAAATTTGCAGAAACAGGCGTTTCATCAGTCTTCCTCCTCACGCTTTTTGCAACGGTGCAACAGCAGCAGCAACAGCAGCGCCTCGCCGCCGATAACCACACTGCCCGTCACGCTGATCCACGGCCAGGCGTCCACAATGCGCTTTACCACGTTGCCGGTATTCAGCTGTTGGTACTGCACGGTCTGCGGCGTGTCGGGTTGCTCGTCCTCTCCGGTATACGGCACACGGGTGCCGCGCACAAGCATACGGTGGGTGTTGATGGCATAGGGTGTGCAGGTGACCAGCGTGCAGTAGTCCCCGCCGGGGATAATTTCCAAATCCTCGGTGTTTTCCGGCTCCACGACCTTGACCTGGTCTACCTGATACGCCAGCACCTCGTCCATGATGTGGAGGTAAAAACGGTCGCCCTCGCCCAGCTTGTCCAGGTCGGTAAACAGTACCGCCTCGGCTAGACCGCGATGCCCCGTCAGCACACTGTGGGTGCCCGTGCCGCCCAGCGGATAGCTGGAGCCTTCCAGATGTCCGACGCCCTTTACCAGCACATCGTCGCTTGTGCCCTCATAAATGGGCAGGTTTACGTCAATTTTGGGTATGCTAATGTAGCCAAGGCTCTCGCCCACATCCAGCATGTCCACATAGCTTGTGCCGATGTCGTCCGCTTCGCCCGCCGCGTCGCGGTCGATGGCATTGTTCAGCTGTTGGTTGTAGCGGCGCGTAGCCTCCTTGGCGGCGTCGATTTTCTCGGCGTCCATCGACTGCACGGTGTCGTTGTAGCTTTCAATGACCGAGCTTGCGTGGCGCTGTGCCACCGCGTTGCTGACAACGGGGTACATGGCCACGCCGATGCCGGAGACGATCATCAGCGCAGCAAAGCCAAGTTTTAATTTGACGGTGGTTTCCATTGCAAAGAGCCTTTCTGTAAAGGGTTGACGCACTGCCACAACCGCCCATAGGGGAAGAACCGTTTCCGGCCCTTCCCCTATGGATTACCCGTTTATTTTGCTGTGGGTGTTTGGATGGTGTGCATTACGCACGGTTGGATTTCTTTTTCAGGCTGAACAGAACGCCGACGCCCGCCAGAACCAGCAGCACACCGATACCGCTGAACAGCAGCGTACCGAAACCGCCGGTGACAGGCAGCGTAAAGCCCGCACGGTTGACGATTTCAATCTCTTCGCCGGGGGTCACAGTCTCGCCGTCTCTCTTGTAGGTCGGGGTAGTTATTGTAGACTTGGTCTGGTTGCCATATGTATCATACGTTGTCGTGGTTGTCCATCCAGCAGCATAGGTAAGGTTCAGTTTGGCATCCACGGGCTTAGACAGCAGGTTGTAGCCATTCACGGTCTTGGTCTCGACCAGTTTGTAGGTGCCGGAGGGCAGACCCTTTGCGGAATCCTTGCCGTCAGCCTTCGTTGTAAGGGTCTTGACCATGATCCACTTTTCATTTTCATTATCGGTCAAGCCCGGGTTTTTGGCCTCAGCGTCACTGATAGCAATATATTTTCCGCCGCAGAAGGGATATTTACCCTCGATATCCGGCTCTTCCGTATCCACCTTCTTGTACAGGTCAAAGGTGACGCCCACAAGATCCTTTCCGGCCTCGGCACCGCCCTGGGCAGTCTTGTGGATGTTTAGTTCAAAGGTGTAAACAACGCCCTTGTCCGTGATTTCGTAGGGCTTGTTGTCGTCAGGCCCTTCCACGATTTCAGTGCCGGTTTTGCGGGAATAGACGATTGTGGCAGTGTTCACGTTGCCGTTACCGGCAACAATTGCACCACTCTGAACGGTAGCAGTATAAGTAATAGTAATTTCACCGCCGGCAACAGCAGTCAAAGTACTCGGCGTAAAGGCAACCGTCATAACAGAGTTCTTAGTATCATCTGCGACAGTAACGATGTGCGTACCCTCAGCAAGGGTTACACCGTCGCCAGCATTATTCTTGCCGCTGACTTTTACGCTGTTTTGATTATGTTTCAACTGGGTCACATCCGTGGTATCGGTAACCTTGAAGGTTTTCAGGCTGGCGACGTTTTCAGGGACTTTGATAGTCAGGGTAAACGGCACGGCATCGCCAATACCGTAATCCGCTTCATGTTCAGTTGTGGTGCCGTCGCGCTTGGTGACGGTCTTTTCAATGTCGGGCTTGTAGTTCGTGACGGTCAAAGTAGTGCCGGTAGTGTCAATGGTAAAGCTTGCGTCACTCACTTTATTCGTATCGGTAATGGCAGGGTCAGTTGCCGCCACAGCCTTGCCATTTTTGTCAATGTCAAAGTAGAATTTGCCTGTGGTGTTCAGGATATAGCCCTTGTCATTATTTGCGGTATAACCTGTTTCTTGCAGATAGTAGCGGCCTTTGGTAAGGTCTTTCAAAGCGATTTCGCCGTTAGCATCAGTTACCAAGGGATCGGCAGTTTGTACCGGAGTATATTCATCTTTTGTGTCACTCTTCCTGTACAGGGTAAATTGGACGTCTGCCAGCTTTGTTGTTTTATCTCCCTGTTTGCCTAGCTTGACAAGTTTTACCGTGCCCTTGGCAATGCTGTTTTTGGGGTAGACAGTCACATCATACAGCCATTGCTTTTGGTTTTGACTGGCCTCACCCTCTGCCGTGTCGCCAATGCGGGTCATAGGAATCGAAACCAGGAACGGCTCCGCGGGTACGGTAACAGCCTGCGGGGCTTGGGTTTCAATCACAAGGTACATACCGACATCGAGTCCGGTGAATTGGGCCACGCCTTGCGCATTTGTAAGCACTTGTTCCCTATAAGCAGTAATCCCTTTTATCAGCCCTGCTTCCGTCTTATTTTCATTATAGTTAGTAAAGTAGTCCTCAACTTCTACCTGCTTGCCAGTTGGGTTATCATTATAGTAGTCAAGCAACTGCTGTGTATTCATGACCTGATAGAGGGTAAAGCCTGTATCCTTCAACGCCGTACCCTGCGGGTCCTTCATCGTTTCGCCATTACCGTCAGCACCTGGGGTTACGCCACTATCCAGTGCGCGCTTATAGATGGTGATAGAGCCTTTTTGATTGGTGTCAATCGTGCTTGTGCTCGTCTTGACAGGCGTCGTCGTGCCCTCAGCCGCCATTGCGGGCATGGCGCAAAGGCTCAGGGCCAGGGCGGCGCTGAGGACTGCGGTAAATAAACGTTTCAGTTTCATCTTGTTGCATACCTCTTTCTTTCTATATTGTTTTGTGTAGAGGGCTTTTTTAGGGGGTTCAGGAATGTTTGCCCCCTTTCTTATTGTATCGGAACACCAGCACCAGCAGCACAGCCACCAGTGC
>ERZ773104.3195-NODE-3195-length-16348-cov-2.898668_pt1 | contig 16348 bp, 19 predicted proteins | sample MGYA00511920_ERZ773104 | MGnify/ENA primary metagenome ERZ773104 (study PRJEB29015, sample SAMEA2737857) | human gut metagenome | biome: human gut; feature: human-associated habitat; material: faeces | place: China | collected 2012 ...
CTTTTTCCACATATGTCTGCATTATACCAAAATACAGGCTTGACGTCAATTTTGTTTTTCTATATTATTTATTTAAATCTTACTGTTCATACCTAACAGGGTGACCAGCAACATTTAAATACTTCTTAGGAGATCAATATGAAAAAAACAAAACGAATCCTTGCTCTTGTAGGAGCAATACTCTTACTTTTAATGTATGTTGCAGCTTTTATCGTCACGATTTTAGATCATACAAGTGATATGAGATACTGGAAAGCAGCCATGGTTGCCACTGTTATAATACCTGTTCTGATCTGGGCTTATTCTTTCGTATATAAGCTCATAAAAGGTTCTGATGACGATAAAAAGAATGATAAATAATCCGCTTATCTTGGCTTTATGATTTTTATCAGTTTTTTATCAAGCATGATTGTCCTGTTCCACGGATTTATTATAATGCCCTTGATCTGTGGTACCGATAGTGCCGCCTCAAAAATTTTTTCTATATCAGCCAGAAATGTTGATTTTACATTATCAGCACCTTTCAGTTCTTCCTCAAAACTTGTAAATGCCATCCACCATAACGCTCCATCCGGCGTTGTGATCGTTTTAAGACTCATCTGTGCTTATGCCGGCTGTGGTTCAACATCCACTATAAACTGACCGCCCTCTTTCATTCTATGCCTTATCACTGTAAGGGTATGTGCCAGTTCTTCTTCATTCGGATTCTTTTGCAAGTCAAAGATTGCCTCTTCAATCTTTTCATTTCCGATCAGTCCCTTATCTTTTTTGCTGTTATCATTAATATTTTTATTACTCATGCTATTCTCCAATTTTCGTCCGTTTCAGACATTATCTACTATAATACAATGTAAAGGCAATGCCGTAAACGGATTTTTCATTCTTTATTTCAAAAGTCACTGCATATCAGTAACCATACCCCTGCCAGAATAAAACTGCTTATTGATTTAACCTGTGAAAAATGAGATGATAGTTACATTACTAAACCTTCCAACATGCAGATTGTTGCTAGTGGATTTTTAAATACATTGATCAAACGTAATAATAAAAAGGATTTATTTATGAAATATAAACTTACACCCGAATTGTCATCTGATGACTGGAACGAATTTTGCAGCCGCTTTCATTTTTCCACAACAGACCTTCCACATGTCCAGGCAATTTATCTGGCACTTTTTCCGCTGGTAAATTCCTATGCTTATTACTCTTTGGAGCAGGATCTGGATTCAGTTTCTGCTGCCCACTATGCATATGGATTTGTAACTTTAGGAAATGGTGTTGATGAAATGTCTGAGCTTTATCTTAGCCATGAACAGGTCAAAGAAGCTTACATTGTCGACTGTCTAAGCCTTATGATTTTGTCAAAGGCTTATGAAGAATTTGCAGATCTGGTTGAAAAGCAAAGTGGATTATTCCTCAACGAATTATCATTTTTAGGTGATACCTATTCACTTGATCTGCTTCCGCAGATTTATGATCACCTTGTGCCGCATGACATCCATCTTACCGAAGGTCATATGATCCGTCCTCTTAAGACCGCCGCACTCATACTGCTGCTTGATAAAAAACCACACACCAGCATCCGGCAATTATGTAATACATGTGCGACATGCAGGAACCTTTCATGCCCTTCCAGAAAAATACCATCTAAATCTCTGCCACATACATACGGTGCGATGCAGATCTTTAACGTTAACTGATAACATGATGCATGTCGGAAATTTTTGCAATACATTTATTCCGCCGGTGACCACGTTTTACCATCATCCTCCGATACAAATACCAGTTCCCCGCTGTCTGATCGCATAGTTGTCACATTGATACTGGTTTTTCCGTCTGATTCTGTTGGCATACTATAATAGTCATAGTCTGCTGCATCATATTTTAATTGCGGAACCATATCCACAGAAATCTCAATCTTAATAAAGCTTTCTCCTCCATCATATGTCACATATATTTCTGACTTTTCACCAGTCTCATCGGTAAGTCCTATATATCCGTATTGGGTTGTAAAGAAAATTATTCCCTCTGCAATACCTGTTTTCCCGGCAAATGGATCATCATTAACCACCGACCAGCTTTTTCCTGCATCCTTTGTCGCCTCAAGCTCATATGATTTTTCGGTTTTGTCTGAGCCACTATCGCTTAATCTGAATCCACATTTTCCGTTACCATCCGGATAGCTTTCTAATATAGGGACTACATTGCCATAATCATTGGCATAATCATTTACAGCATCCTTCATCTGCTGCTTTATTTCTGTTTCTAATTGTTTGTGTTTTCTATTCTGTGAAGAAATCCTGTAAAAGAAAGCAAATGTCGCTATTATTACAGTCAGTATTATAATCAAGGCAGCAGCCAATATTGTTTTTACCCATGAATTCGTTTTCAAAACACCACCATTCTATTTTGCCTAATTCTTTTGTTTGATAGTTTCTCTATTTCAACTCCTCTTCAAGCAGCGCAGCCGCATCTCTTACGCAATCTATGCATTCTCTTTTTACTACTCCGTCTGTAACCCCCTTTAACTCTTTACAGATCACCGTACCATTCTGCTCTTTGAATGCGTTTATTATCTTCTTTGAACTTTGCATTGTCTTCTGTGGATTTTTGTTGATCACACCAAGTATATTTATAGCACCGATTATAGCTCCACATGTAGCTTCCATGCTTCCACCCATACCTACGGCAAAACCCTGTGTCAGTTCTTTTGCAGTCTCCTCATCAAGACCGGCAAGATTGCAGTAAGTACATGCTACAGCCTGCGCACAATTGTAACCACACATTTTTCTTTCAGCAGCTTCATTAACTTTTGTTTCCATGTTGTATTCCTCTCTTCTTTCGTCTATCAATCATTTTTTAATGTTTCAGCTATCAATTTCCATACAATATATAACAACCGCCTGCTGCACTTATTTTTTCTATATCACATTCTTTTAAATCGGCTAATTTGATTATATTTTGCATTATTTTTTACTCTTATCTCTTCTTCTCCAGTATCCCGTTAAATTTTGCCATAAACACTATCGTTGTGACCGCCGCTGCTATAATATCACTGACAGGCTCCGCCACAAACACCGCAAAAACCTTATCCTGCATGAACACAGGCAGGATAAATATCAGTGGTATAAGAAGTATCAGTTTTCTAAGGCATGCCAGAAACAGGCTGACCTTAGCCTGTCCGAGTGCCATAAAACTCTGCTGGCAGCATATCTGGAATCCCATGGCAAATATTCCTGCCATATATATGCGGAGTGCCCACGCAGTATACTTTACAAGTTCTTTATCTGCTGTAAACATTCCTGCAAAGATCTGTGGAACGAGCATCATGATAAGCCAGCTTATGCATGTAAATATGACACATACTTTAAGCTGTATAAAAAAGGCTTTTTTTACTCTTTCATTATTTTTAGCTCCGTAATTAAAACTTATAATCGGCTGACCGCCCTGACATATCCCCTGTAAAGGCATAAGTATAAGCTGGCTTGTGCTTGTTATAATAGTCATCGCTCCAACCGCCAGATCCCCACCGAATTTTGCCAGGCTTGATGTAAAACTCATAGATAAAATACTTTCTGTCGAGAGCATTACAAACGTTGATATTCCCAGTCCAAGGCATGGTCCTATTATGTTCCGTTCAAGTCTTAAATTTTCTTTTTTAAGTCTTAAAATCGTTTTTTTACCTGTAAGAAATCTGAGTATCCATAATGCTCCGACAGCCTGGCTTATTACCGTTGCAATTGCAGCCCCTTTTACTCCAAGACCGAATACAAAGATAAAAACCGGATCCAGAATTATATTTATAACCGCTCCTATCACCGTTGTCAGCATGCTGATTTTTGCAAATCCCTGTGTCGTAATAAATAGATTCATTCCAAGTACTATCACTATGAATATGCTTCCCATTATATAAATTCTTGCATATTCCAACGCATAAGTAAGCGTAACACTGCTTGCACCGAATAAAACAAGAAGCTGTGGTGCTGCAATATAAAATACCGCAGTCATAACTACAGCACATATAACAAGAAATGAAAAACAGTTTCCCACTATTTTTTCTGCTGTTTTATTATCCTTTTTTCCCATATATATCGCTGCTCTCGGCGCTCCTCCGGAACCTGCAAGCATCGCAAATGCATTTATGAGCATCAGTATAGGGGTAAAAAGCCCGACTCCCGTAAGTGCGCTTGCACCAATTCCTGATATATGGCCTATATATATCCTGTCCACTATGTTATACAAAAGGTTTACTACCTGTGCTACTACTGCCGGAACAGCCAGTTTCGCAAGTAGTGACGGAATGCTGCCTTCTCCTAAATTAGTTGTTGTATTTTGTGACATAGCTGCCTCCATTTGTATAATATGTACTCTCGGAATCTTCTCCAAACAAAGCATTCTGAGAGTACATTAATATAATTATATTATTTTGCTTATGCTCATTATATAATACGAAAAAAAGAGGTAAAATTCAATGTGGATTTTACCTCTTTTCATATTATTCAGCTGTAGTTTCCGTGTCCTCACTATCGTCACTTTGTATCAGATTATCAAGTGTAACAGCAAACTGACTAGGTATTGTCGTGCTTGAAAGATACACATCATCATTTACCTTGATGTAATACTGACTTAACATTGCATTTTTTGCTCCGACAACAATTGTGTAGGTATTGTCATCTGTGGTCATTGTGATCGTATTTTGCGGTGTATCGAATCCAAAATCAGACACATCCGTATCCGCATCGAATTTTTCGGAAGCTGTTATGCTGGTTATGCAGCCAAGCATCGTCGTTATTTTACTTGTATTTAACTTTAATTTCGGATCACTGTCACATACCCACTGTACATCTTCTGTTTCTGATGCTTCTGTTTCTGATGATTCTGATCCCTCCGTTGAGTCTGTTCCGCTGGAAATACTCTCTTTCGATTCCTCTGTGGAGTCCTCAATGCTTTCGTCACCGGCTGCCTGTACCCTGCTGAATGTATACTGTTCTCCGTTTATGTCAAATGAGAACGATCTTACTGTAGATGACTCGATCGAAAGCGCCTCAACCGAGGTGCTTTCACTTTCTGAATCATCACTTTTATATTTGTTATAATGTAATAATCCCATATATCCTGCAAGACATACTATAAGGACTACAACAAGTATTATAAAGAGACGTTTTTGCTTATTCATTTATTTTTTCCTTCTTACTGCCCAGATTGCTATTCCTGCTATAAGTAATATTATAGGAAGTATTATCATTATGCTTATTCCTGTCCATATAGCTGCCATAGTATTTATTGTAATGTTGCTTAAGTTATAATCTTTCTCCGGAATGACGCTCGTAGATAATTCTACATCACCGGCCATTTTACTTATAACATCCTTAAACATATCAGCATTATTTCCCGAAACCGCATTATCATAAGTATCATCAACAACATATGGTGTACCAAATACTGTAACAACAGCTCCTGTATTTGGATCATCTATGGCAAGACCTACCGTAAATGAGCCCTTTTCATCGCCGTCCTCATATTTTGATGTAGTGATATTCTGCCAGTCGGATTTTAAAACAGCCTGATCTGAAGTCGTAAGCAGCTGCTCGTATGTTATCTCTTTTTCGCCGTCATCCGAACTTTCCGTACTTTCTGTTGCATCCTCATCTGCCTGTGCATCAGTCTGTCCACTCGTCTGTGGATAATCGATCGCACTTGTTCCTGCAAGGAAAACGTATCCGTCTGTCGCATCCGCTGTATAATCTGTTGACTTTACATCAGGAAGTACATAGAGTGGATTCTGGTAATATCTGCTTGTATCATTTTCTGCCACTACACCTTTTTTGAAGCTTACCCCGTAGGTATCAAGTATCTTGTTAAAGTTAGTAAGACTGTCATTATATGCGTAGCAGCCGATGATCATTGCTTTTCCACCATTATTTAAATAGTCTATAACTTTCTGTGCATCTGCTTCATTAAAATCCTCTGTAGGTGAATTTATTATTATTGCCGATGCATCATCCGGAACTTTTTCCTCATTAAAAAGTTCAAGCGATTTAAGTGTAATGTTCGCCTTGCTTATCACATCTGAAAAATTACTTCCAAGTGTTGTCTCGTTATGGCCTGTAAGCTGATATATTACCGGAAGGGTATCTGAATCCATGGTAACATACTCGATCGCACTTGTTATCTGTCCCTCTCCATCATAACCTTTGATCGTCTGATTGTACTGGTATGTAGAATAATCCATTGATGTATCATAGTCATAAATATCATTGTAGTCTATAACCTTTGAGCGGTTATCACTTACAACGATAAGGCTGTTTGTCGTAGGAGCGCTGTCCGTATAGTCCAGATAAAAATTAGGACTTGTCGATGGATTTATATATTCTACTTTTATATGTGATGAAAGACTCTCATATCTCTCAAGTGTTTCTGCAATAGTAGCATCCTTTGATTTTTCAGAATTTAATACATATATTGTCACATCCGTATCAAGATTTTTTAAATAATCCTTCGTATCATCCGTAAGCGAGAAAAGCTGTGTATATGAAAAATCAAGTGATGTATATGTTGTTGGGATTCCTGCAACTATAAGGTTTACAACTACAGCGATAACGCACATGATCCCTATAAGTCCGGCAGAGAAAACCCCGGTGCCTATCTTCTTTTTTGTAAAACTCCATCTGCGCTTCTGGATCGACTGTGTAGTTAAAAAGCACAGTAAGAGTATCACTGTAAGATAATATACTGTAGATGTCAGATCCAGACATCCACTCATATATCCGTCAAATGGTGTATACAGATCAAAACATTCAAGTATCTTTGTCAGAAGGTTTCCATTTGCTGAAATAAGTCCTGTTATGGACTGCATCATATATGATAAAAACAGAATTACAAATGTAAGTATCGCTGATATAATGACACTCTCAGATATTGATGATATAAAAAGCCCTACTGCTATGCATGCGCATCCGTAAAGCCAGTATCCAAATATTGCCACGTAGCACTCTCCTAGTGCGACCTTTCCAAATATCGAAAGTATCAGCGGCGAAATTGCAAACAGTATAATGTCTATTGTAAACACTGCCGCCATAGCAAGATATTTTCCGGCAACAATTTTTCCAACCGATACAGGAGATGTAAGGATAAGCTGATCCGTTTTTGTCTTACGTTCATCCGACAGACATCTCATTGTAAGTATCGGGACCGCTATAAGCATCACAAAACCTATTCCTTTTAAATCATAGGTTATGTATGGATATCCGTTTTTTAAATTGTATACATAAAAGTAAAGTCCATATACTGCAAGCAGTGCAGACACAAAAAGCCATCCTACAACGGTCTGGAAATATGATCTGAATTCTCTTTTAAATATAGCAAACATTATTCTGTTTCTCCTTCCCCTGTAAGCTCAAGGAATACATCCTCAAGTGATTTAACTGCTGAATGCATCTCAAGAAGTGTTATGTTCCTATCGCAAAATGCCTTAAATAATCCTTCTCGTATATCGCAGCCTTTTTGTGCTCTCACAACGAATTTTACAGTATCATCTTCCTCTGGCTGTTCAAATTTTACTTCTTTTACATCAGAAACATTTTCAATCACCTGACGTGCCACAGCCTCATCACATTTTGCTATAATGTCAATATTCTGCTCTGTTGACATTAAATTGATAAGGTTTTCTGTTGCATCACTCGCCACAAGCTTACCCTTTGATATGATAAATACATGGTCACATACTGCACTGATTTCTGTAAGAATATGTGAGCTTAAAATTACAGTATGATTTTCGCCAAGTTTTTTGATAAGTTCTCTTATCTCTATTATCTGCTTTGGGTCAAGTCCGACCGTAGGCTCATCAAGTATTATTATCTGTGGATATCCAAGCACCGCCTGGGCAAAACCGACTCTCTGCCTATATCCTTTTGAGAGATTTTTTATAAGTCTTTCAGACACATCAAAAACGCCTGTCATCTCCATTGCGTCATTTATCATTTCTTTTCGTTTCTTTTTTTCTATCTTTTTTAGTTCAGCAACAAACTTAAGATATTCTGCCACTGTCATATCCATATAAAGCGGTGGAAGCTCCGGCAGATATCCCACACATTTTTTTGCTTCTTCCGGCTGGTCCAATATATCATAGCCGTTGATTTTTACGGTTCCACTTGTAGCACCGATATAACCGGTAAGTATGTTCATTGTTGTTGATTTTCCTGCACCATTTGGTCCGAGAAGTCCGTAGATCTTTCCGGGTTCAATTGTCAGTGACAGATTATCTACAGCTACATGATCACCGTATTTTTTTACGAGATTACTTATTTCTATCACAGTAATTCTCCTCCTTTTATTATTGATGTACTCTCAGAATGCTTCCTTTAGAAGATTCCGTGAGTACATATTGCTGTTATTTATTGTAAAAAAAAAGAGTGTTCAATCTGTGAACACTCTTTTGTAAATATATGATCATACTGCACGATTATCTGACGATCATTGCTTCTCTTTCTGCACCTGTTCCTATGAATTTTACAGGTACACCGATATACTCCTCTATGAAATTGATGTATGCTTTTGCATCTTCCGGAAGTTCATCAAATGTCTTGCAATCTGCGATACTCTCGTCCCATCCGCCTTTAAGCTCTTTGTATACAGGCTTTGCATTGTTAAGCACATTTAAGTTTGTGGTAAAATCCTCTGTCACCTCTCCGTTTACATCGTATCCGGTACATACCTTTATAGTATCGAATTTACCGATCGTATCGAGATGGTTTACAGATAATCCTGTAAGTCCATTGAGACGCTTAGCATATTTAAGTGTAACAAGGTCAAGCCATCCACATCTTCTAGGACGTCCTGTTGTCGTGCCATACTCATGTCCAAGCTCACGGATCCTGTCTCCCGTCTCATCAAGCAGCTCTGTAACATATGGTCCCGCACCTACACGGCTTGAGTATGCTTTTATGACACCATATACATTTCCGATATCTGAAGCTGAAAGTCCTGTTCCTGTAAGGATTCCGCCGATCGTAGGGTTTGAAGATGTAACATACGGATATGATCCAAAATCAATGTCAAGAAGTGTAGCCTGAGCACCTTCCACTACTACCTTTTTATCATCCTCAAGAGCCTTATGTAAAAGTGTGACAACATCACATACATATGGTTTTAATTTCTCTGCATATTCACTATACTGTGCATATGTCTTTTCAAAATCAAGTTCTTTTGTGTAATCCGTTTCAGGATCATATACTTTAAGAAGGGCAAGCTTAAGCTCTGTATGCTCTTTTAATCTTTCTTTGAAATCAGGAGCATATAAATCCTCCATCCTGATTCCGCTTCTTTCGTATTTATCACAGTATGAAGGTCCGATACCTTTTCCTGTGGTACCTATCTTCTTTGCTTTTCTGACCTTTTCAAGTGCCAGATCAAGTTTTCTGTGATAAGGGAATATAACATGTGTTTTATCACTTATCTTAAGATATTTATCTACATCATATCCGTGCTCTTTAAGATTATCTATTTCTTCAAGAAGTACTTCCGGATTAAGTACAACTCCGTTTCCGATAACACCAGTCGTATGACCTGATAAAAGTCCTGATGGGATAAGGTGCATTGCATATTTTACACCATTTGCTTTTATTGTGTGGCCGGCATTGTCTCCACCTGTAGCTCTTACTGCTACGTCAGCATCTGCTGCCAGATAGTCAATTACCTTTCCTTTACCTTCATCACCATAAAAGCATCCTATTACTACATCTACTTTTGACATTTTACATGCCTCCCTTATATTATTCACATGGATCATGCCATGTTTATCACTTTTTATAACTTTCTTTTTGAAAGTAACTATTTTATATCTATTTTCTTAGAACAAGCTATCGCAAGAGCACCAGGTCCGATATGGCACGAAACGCTGAGCGAAAGTGGATTTAAAACTATCTCATTCTCAGGAAATGCTGCCTGAACTTCCTCTTTGAATGCAAGCGCAGCCTCAAGATCATGTGTATATGCCATCTCAAGATTTATATTTCTTCCATCTGCACTGTCAAATCTTTTTTCAAAATCTGATTTCATTGCCTCTATCATTATGTTTTTGGCCTGTTTTACAGTGCGCGCTTTTGCAAATGCATCAAGTTTTTCTCCCTGTATCTGAAGAACAGGCTTTAATTTGAGAAGTGTTCCAAGAGCTGCTGCTGCCGGTGTTATCCTGCCACCTTTTTTAAGATATGTCAGTGTATCCACCATGATATATATAGAAGAATCGAATTTTGCAGCCTCCAGTATATCTTTTATCTCTTTAGCACTTTTTCCTGCCTCTGCAAGGTTTTTTGCATCGATCACCGATTGTCTCATCGTTACGGATATACGCTGGTTGTTTACGACTTCAACCTTTCCATCATAGTCCTGTGAAAGCATATATGCAGTCTCACATGAACTTGAAAGTCCTGATGACATCGGGATATATACAACCTCATCATATTCCTTTAAAAGCTCATCCCATTTATCTGTCACATCTCCGACAAGCGGCATGGATGTTTTTATGTCTCCTCCTGCCTGAAGCTTCTCATAAAACTGTTCCTGAGACAGATCAATATCTTCATAGAACATTTCTTCATTTATATAGAACGGCATTGGAAGGACAACTACTCCCATTTTCTTCGCCTGTGTCTGTGTGATCCCGCTATTGGAATCGGTCATAATAATAACCTTACTCATCTATTCACACTCCGATATTCTTTATATAACTGCATTTTCCAGTTATAAGCATTCTCAACCAGTTAATTATACCATAGCAGACTTTGTTTGAAAAGATTTTTTTAAACCTTACAATGTGAATGTGAACAACAACAGAGCTGCATGATGGCATCCATCATATACAGCTCTGCTACATATATCCCTATATATTTTTTATTATTTCAGTAACAAGGCTTTCAAAATCCTTTGCAACCCTGTCGGCTGTTTCCTGTACTTCTTTATGTGAAAGCTTCTCATTTGTGACACCGGCAGCCATATTTGTGATACATGATATACCACAGATTTCCATGCCCATGTGCCTTGCTGCAAGAGCTTCACATGCAGTGCTCATACCTACCGCATCTGCACCCCAGATTCTTATCATCCGTATCTCGGCCGGTGTCTCATATGCCGGGCCTGTCAGCTGTGCATATACACCCTCCTGTAGTTTGATGCCCAGCTTATCTGCCTGCTCCTTTATGACTGATTTCATCCTAAGACTGTATACCTCACTCATGTCAGGAAATCTTACTCCGAGTTCCTCAATATTCTGTCCGATAAGAGGACTTGGAACACCTGTTGTGATATGGTCAGTGATAAGCATGAAATCTCCCGCCTTATAGCTTAGGTTTACACCTCCTGCTGCATTTGTAAGTATGAGCTTTTTCGCTCCCATAAGTCCCATAAGCCGTGTTGGCAGTACAACATCTGTCATAGGATACCCCTCATAGTAATGCACTCTGCCCTGCATTGCCACTACAGGTACATCACCTATATATCCGAACACATATCTGCCTTTGTGCCCTGCTACTGTTGACACCGGAAAGCCTTCAATCTCAGTATACTCGATCATACACTCCGTTTTAATATGCTCCGCATAATTTCCCAGACCTGATCCAAGTATTAATGCCACCTCCGGCACAAAATCTGTTTTCTGCCTTACACTTGCAAGGCATGTCATTAATTTTTCATATACATTGTCCATGCTTTTTCTCCTATCTGTCTACTTTATCATTTATTACACTTTTAAGCATCTCATACTGTCTGCTGCTTATATAGATTTTATTTCCTTTTTTAGTTATCATTTCTTCTGAAACAAACCTTTTAACCGCACGGCTTATACTCTTAAGGCAAAGTCCTGTCGCATCCGTCATTCCCTGTCTGCTCTCATTTATACATACTATCCCATTATGATTATACTGCTCGTAGCAGTGTATAAACATTAGTGCCAGCCTGTCTGATCCTTGAAGAAACAAATATAAGCGGTTCCTCCTCTCCTCTTCAAGAAGATATGTACAGGTTATGAGTGTTTCCTTGCGCAAAGCCTCAATATCTGAAAAAATCCATTTTTCGTATTTGTCCCTTGACAGCTTTACGATGATGCAGTCTGTTACCGTCTCAATGGTTGCCTTATAACATTCCTGTTTCATAAGAGCCTCCATGCCTCCAAATGCGATCAGATTTTTTGGCTTCATAAAGTCAAATGCGATTCCAAGTACACGGTAATCCGTTGCCTTGACACGTCCATCCGCCACAAAATAAATCATATTAGCCGGCTCATTCTCAGTAATAACTACGGAACCTGCCTTAACATTATCAGTCATAAGTGAATCCAGCAGCCACAATGGCGCCGTCTTGAAATACTCTTCAAACTGCCATTGTGTATTTTTGTCCATTTTCTTTAAAAATGGTAAAACCTCATTCAAGTAATTGTGCTCCATACCTCCTCCTAATTTTTTTCATCTGATCAGCTATGAACTGGATAACAGGACCTGCCGATAATGCCGTGATCACAGTGATCACCCCCACATTACCGCCAAGCAGTGTGCCTGTTACGATACAACAGATGTCAAAACCGATTTTCACAGACCGATACTCTTTTTTCAGTCTGTCCTTTATTATCATTACTACTCCTGTAAACGGATCAAGTCCTATATCAGCTGTTATATACATTGCTACCCCCGTATACAACAGCAGACATCCGGTGACAGCTCCCAAAATCTGTATTGGAAATGTCTGCACTTTAAATAGCAGATGATATATCCTTCCCCCTATATCTACTATCATACCATATGGAATAATATAAATAAATGTCCCAATATTAACATAATGCCTTCCTGTAAAAAAAACAACCACGCACAGTATAATATTTACTATATTTGATGCTGTTCCAAGCTGTTCTCCTGTAAGCCCCAGAGCATTTCTTATACCATCATACATGATTCCGACCGGATCGTTTCCCAATGCGGCAGCAGCATTAAAGGCAACACCTGTTCCCACCAGAAAAATACCTATTACAGCCAGGATAAACCTGCATATTTTCTCCTTCTTCATACACTTTTCCTGCACTATATGAGTTTATCAAGGATCGAATGTCCTATTGCTCCATCAGGCATCCTGACTCCGAAATTGTCTGCAATAGTAGCTCCGATCACTGCAAAAGTATCCTCGCTGTCTATTGCGCCGCCCTCTTTCATCTCCTTAGAGTATGCAATAAAAGGTACATACTCTCTCGTATGGTCTGTGCCTGTATATGTAGGGTCATTTCCATGGTCTGCCGTGATGATGAGCAGATCATCATGTCTCATTTCATCTATCAGCACCCCCAGATTTTTATCAAACTTTTCGATTTCCTGTCCATATCCCTGTGGATTTCGTCTGTGTCCCCAAAGTGCGTCAAAATCTACCAGATTTACAAAACACAGTCCATTAAATTCACCTTTACATATCTCTATCGTCTGCTCCATTCCGTGTACTGAACTTTTTGAGCGGTACGTCTGTGTAATGCCCTCTCCACAGAATATATCATTGATCTTTCCTACACCGATCACGTCAAAACCATTGTCCTTTAATGCATTTAAAACAGTAGCCCCCGTAGGCTTGAGAGCATAGTCATGGCGATTGCTCGTTCTCTTAAACTCCCCCTTTTTCTTTCCAACATATGGTCTGGCTATGACTCTTCCCACTCTCCACTCATCTTTTAAAGTGATCTCTCTTGCTATCTCACAGCAGCGGTACAGATTGTCCAAATCAAAGGTTTCCTCATTGCCACATATCTGGAGCACAGAGTCTGCAGATGTATATACGATCATGGCTCCTGTATTTATTTCTTCTTCGCCAAGTTCCTCTATTATCTCTGTTCCGCTCGCACTCTTGTTTCCGATAACCCTTTTACCGCAACGGTTTTCAAGTTCTGTGATAAGCTCTGGTGGAAAACCATGCTCTGTAAATGTGATAAAAGGTTTTTTTGTCTTGATACCCATCATCTCCCAGTGTCCGGTCATCGTATCCTTTCCGTTGCTGGCCTCTGCAAGCTGCATAAAACGGCCTATCGGCTCTGCCACTGCTTTCATTTTTCCACCGGAATGCAGATTTATCATTCCAAGCCCTGAAAGATTAGGTATATCCAGTGTCTGCATTCTGTCAAGTATATGTCCAAAGGTGTCCACATCCTTATCTCCGAATCTTTCAGAGTCCGGCATTGCTCCGATTCCAAGAGAATCAAGCACTATAACAAAAATTCTTTTGTACATATCCCTCTTTACCTCCATTTTAATTTTCTGTATAAGCTATCCTTTACAGAATCATCCGCAAACGCCACATCCACAGCATTTCTCATCAGAAGTGGCAGTTCATCATCGTTTATCCCATAAGTTTTCTGTATGAAATCAAGCTCTTTTGTAAGTGTTGTGTTGCTGACTGTACGATTATCCGTATTGACGGTTACCTTTAATCCGCTATCTACAAATTCCCTGATCGGATAGTCAGCAGTTGATTCAACTGCCCTGGTCTGAAGATTGCTTATAGGACACATTTCTATTCCTATCCCCTTATCCCTAAGCTCTTTTATCATGCCGGCATGTTCTCTCATGGCAATTCCATGTCCTATTCTTGCCGCCCCGGCCTCAACGGCCTCCGTAATATTTTTAGCGTCCCCACACTCTCCTGCATGGATAGTAAAAGGCATGCCCAGCTGCTTTGTATATTTAAACAATTCCATAAATCCTGACATAGGATATGCTGCCTCAGCACCTGCAAGATCAGCAGCACATACTCCGGCACCAAGATATTCTCTTGCAACATGCATCATACGTCTATTTTGTTCCTCGTTATGATGTCTCATTGCGCACACGATCAGTCCATAATCTATGCCAAAATCCTTTTTGCCACGGTCAAGGCCTCTTAAAACCGCCTCTATCACCTCTGCGCATTTTATATTATCATTCTCCGAAAACAGTGGAGCAAAACGTATTTCTGCATATATAATGTTCTCATGATGCATTCCCTTAAGCACGTCATAACCTGCTTCTTCAAGACCTTCTGCATCCTGTATGCATCTTCCCGGCAGCTCAAATTTCTCAAGATATTCTGCCAGGCTTGTGCAATCATCCGATACTCCCAGCTCACTGGCATCCACCTGCCTGCCAAGTCTTTTCTCTAAAAACTTCTTGCTTAACGAACCATCCAGATGACAGTGCAGCTCTGCCTTTGGCAATTTGATCAATTCTTCCTGTGTCATAATATTATCCTCCTAGCTTATGTGATGTCAGAATGGCTATAGCCCTGTGGCTTATCCATTTTTCACAAGCTTAATGATACGGCTTGTTCCAAGCCTGTCAGCACCAAGTTCAAGAAATCTGACCGCATCATTAAGTGACGTTATGCCTCCTGCTGCTTTCATCTTTACACCTTTTCCGATGTGTTTTGAAAAAAGCTCTATATCCTCAAATGTCGCTCCTGCCCCTCCAAAACCTGTAGATGTCTTGATATAGTCAGCTCCTGCCTCTGTCACGATCTCACACATCTTTATCTTTTCATCATTTGTCAGGAAACATGTCTCGATTATAACCTTAAGTATCTTCTCACCACATACATCCTTTAAGCTTTTTATCTCTTCCTCTATCAGATCATACTTTTTATCCTTAAGCCATCCGATATTTATAACCATGTCTATCTCGGATGCCCCATTTGAAAGCGCATCCTTTGTTTCAAATATTTTTGCAGCTGTAGTTGTATTTCCGTTAGGAAAACCGATAACCGTACATACTGCAACTTTTTCTCCCATATACTCGGCCGCTTGTCTTACATAACATGGCGGAATGCACACTGAAGCGGTCTTATACTCCATCGCATCATCACAGATCTGTTTTATCTCATCCCATGTAGATCCCTGTAACAATAAAGTGTGATCTACATGCTTTAATATTTCTTTTGTCTCCATTTTTTATCCTTCCTTAATCATATTTTAAAATTTACTATTTTGCCTTATCTTCTTTTATCAGGTTTCGGATAGCCTCAACAGCTGCCTGAATTGCCATATCTGTATCGTGGACTACAGGATTTTCCAGCCCTAGCTTTTCTCTCTCCTGATTTGCCACTACAAGGAAGCAGGATCCAGCTCTTACCCGAAGCTTTCCTGCAGCAATAAAAAGTGCTGCCGACTCCATCTCCGATGCAAGGCATCCCATCATTTTCCATGCCTCCCATTTACTTAAAAGTTCATATCCTACAGGCATTTTTTCAGGCTCATGCTGCCCGTAAAAAGCATCCTTACACTCCACAACCCCTGCATGATAGGGGAAGCCTTTTGTTTTTGCCGCCGATACCAGTGCGTTTGTCACCTCAAGATCTG
>ERZ773104.3206-NODE-3206-length-16307-cov-74.415210_pt1 | contig 16307 bp, 10 predicted proteins | sample MGYA00511920_ERZ773104 | MGnify/ENA primary metagenome ERZ773104 (study PRJEB29015, sample SAMEA2737857) | human gut metagenome | biome: human gut; feature: human-associated habitat; material: faeces | place: China | collected 2012 ...
GGAAGTGATTCGGCAAATCAGAGGCATAAAATGATCGCAGCCGCAAGACAGGGTGCTGGCATGGTTCGTGCGCACCGCGCTGACGCGGCCCTTTGTGCTGCGGGTCGAGGTCGGCGGGCAGGTCGTGGGCTATGTCACAGACGAGCAGGCGTTCGACGCAGCCCGCGCCGACGTACAGGCCCGCCTGACCGGCGTGGCCGGCTGGGACGTCCAACCCGCGTACACCCTTGTCATGGCCGACGCCGACACCCGCCCCATGACCGAGCGCGAGACCGCCGATGCCATCCTGCGCGCCGCAGGCGGCGAGATCACCGAGGGCACCGCCGTCTATCTGGACGGTGCGCTGCGGTTCGTCACCGACGAGGGCGACCACCTGCGGCAGTTTTTGTACGCTGTGCGTGCGCCGTGGCAGACCGACGGTGTGCAGACCGACTTTGTCCACGCCCTGCGGCTGGTGGACGGCATCTACCCTGCCGCGGCCATCACACCGTACCGCGACCTGACCGCCGCACTGCGGACGGACGACCTTTTGCAGGTCAAGGCCGTGCGGTACGAGACCGTGACCCGGGAGTTGCCGTTTGAGACCCAGACCATCGAGGACGCGGGGCTGGATTTTGGCAAAACCGAGACCATACAGGCCGGGCAGAACGGCAGCGAGCTTGTCACCAGCGAGATCACAACCGTGGCGGGCGAGGTCGTCAGCACCCGCGTAGTGGATGTGCAGCTTGTGCAGGCCTCCGTGCCGGAGGTCATCCACCGCGGCACACGGCTGAAAAGCGGCATGATCGGCAGGCTGGGCACAGGCAGCTTTCTCTGGCCGGTGCCGGGGTATTCGGGCATCAGCCGGTGGGCCAGTCTGCCCTATGGACACCGCGGCGTGGACATCACGGCCCCCTACGGCACGCCGATCTATGCCGCCGACGCGGGCACGGTCATTGCCGCCCAGTGGCACAACCACCCCACCATGAGCTGGGGCTACTATGTGGAGATCGACCACGGCAACGGGTACAAAACGCTGTACGCCCACATGTCGTCCTTTGTCGTGCAGGCCGGGCAGACCGTGGAAAAGGGGCAGCTGATCGGCTATGTGGGGGCCACCGGCGCTGCCACGGGTCCCCACTGCCATTTTGAGATGTACTATAACAATGCACTTATCAGTGCGCGGAATGTGTTCCCGGATATGTGAGGCACAAGGCAGACGGGCCCCTGCCGAGTTGTCGACTTAATTTATTTTGCAAATCGCTTTACTTTTTGCTTTCCGTATGGTAAAATTCTTTGCATAGTAAAGCTGATTAAGCTCTCGTTCAGGTGCAATGGCGCACACGAACGGGAGCTTTTTGCCTAAAATGAGGTGTTACCATGGATCACATTGACCGTAAAATCATCGACCTTCTGCAAAACAACGCCCGCGCACCGTTAAAAGAAATTGCCGACCATGTGTTTTTGTCCAGCCCCGCCGTGTCGGCCCGCATGGCCCGGCTGGAAAGCTCCGGCACCATCACCGGCTACCAGGCACAGGTCGACGCGCCGAAGCTGGGCTACATGGTCAAGGCGTTCATCAATCTGGACATGGACCCCCAGCGCAAGCCGGAGTTTTACCCCTATATCCAGAGCTGCCCCCATGTGGTGGAATGCAACTGCGTCACCGGCGATTACAGTATGCTGATCGAGGTGCTGTTCGGTACGACGCAGGAGCTGGATCAGTTCATCAACCACCTGCAGCAGTTTGGCCGCACCCGGACGCAGATCGTCTTTTCGACGCCCGTGGAGCACCGCGGCGTGCCCGTAGCCGAGCCGGAGGAGAAGCAATAAAAAACAAAAAGCCTTCCCCATCGGGGGAAGGTGCAGCGTGTCGAAAAACCTCCCTCTGCGAGGGAGGTGCCCCGAAGGGGCGGAGGGAGAGAACCTTTCCATAGCCCAAAATATTTCGGGCAACCGCACAGTTCTCTCCCCCACCGCCTGCGGGCGGAGCCCCCTCACAGAGGGGGCCAAGGGGTGAGCACACCTTTTTCGACAGCCTAAGCCTTCCCCATCGGGGGAAGGTGGCCGAGCGAAGCGAGGTCGGATGAGGGCGAAGCTTGCGCTGTTTCCCGTAAACGGGATATTGCCGGCAACACGGCCCTCATCCGTCCGCTTCGCGGACAGCTTTCCCCGATGGGGAAGCCTTTTTCAGTTATAAGTATCCCCCGCTCCGCAGAACAAAGATCCAGCCTGTCAGCGTCAGGGCGGAGAGAAGGGTCGTCAGGGCAATGCAGCTCGAGGTCAGCACGCCCTCATGGCCCATGTTCCTGCTCATGACATAGGCGCTCGGCGTCGTGGGACTGCCCAGCATGATAAGCAGTGCGACGAGTTCCTCATTGCGAAAGCCCAGCGCTACCGCGCAGGGCAGGAACACCGCCGCAAGGCCCACGGTCTTGATGAACGCCGCCGCCAGCGTGGGGCCGAGCTTTTTGATGGCCTTTGTCCCTTCAAACGACGCGCCGATGGACAGCAGCGACAGCGGCGTGGTCAACGACGCAATGCTGCTGATGGTTTTGGTTGCGATCTGCGGCAGCGTGAACGGCAACAGCGCATAGACCGTGCCGAACACAATGCCCAGCAGGATCGGGTTTGTGGCCACGCCGCGCAAGAGCTGCTTCGGGTCAGGCACGCCGCGCTGCTCGGGCGATTCCAGCATCAAGATCAGCACCGCAAAGATGTTGAAAAGCGGCACACTGCCCAAAATCATGAGCGGGGCCATGCCGGCGCTGCCGTAAATGTTCTGGATGAACGCCACGCCCAGCACGGCAGCGCTGCTGCGGTAGCCCGCCTGCACGAACTCGCCCACCAGCGTCTTGTCCTTCAAAAAACGTTTAGCCCCCGCCCAGACGGTCAGGATGCCGACGAGGGTGGCGGCAAAGCAGAACAGCACAAACCTGGGCCGGAAGTCGTGCAGGATGTCCACGCTGCCCATGTCCAGAAACAGCATGAGCGGCAAAGTCACCTTAAAGGTCAGCCTGTCCGACGCCTTGCAGAACGCGGGCGGCAGAAAGCCGAGCTGCCCCAGCGCGTACCCCACCACCATGACAAGGAACACCGGCAGGGTCGCGTTCAGGCTGAAAATTAAATTCTGCATGGCAGTTCTCCCCTTTTTTTGCTGCCTTTATTCTACCATTCCCAACAAGTCTTTACAAGGCAGGGATTTTGCAAAATCTTTTTTCGGCAAAAGCCTTGACTTTTCCGGGGTGTTTGTGCTAGAATATCTCTTGCAGTCAATGCAACAAGCGGAAGTGCTGGAATCGGCAGACAGGCACGTTTGAGGTGCGTGTGTCTATGACGTGTGGGTTCAAGTCCCATCTTCCGCACCAAAAGAGAACCCCATGGCGTATCCCGCCATGGGGTTCTCTTTTTTCCTGCCACGCAGACTAAACAAAGCCCCCCGGCATTCTCACGATGCCGGGGGGCTTTGCGTTTATGGAAGGACAAAGAGAATCGCAGGGTTAAAGCTTAGGCGCGGTACTCCGCGGGCAGCTGGTCGACGGTCTGCCACTTTTCCATGGCATCTTCCAGCTTCATGCCGTTCGCAACCGCGTCGCGGCGGCAGGCGTTGACGGCCTGGATCTCCTTCATCTTCTCGCCGGTCAGGCTGTAGCCCTTCATGGCGATGAGAGTGGCCGCCCAGGCGACCATCGGGATGGCGCAGAACAGGACGATGACGACCACATTCATGCCCGGAGTGTACGGGTCATACTGGGTGGGCAGGTTGTTCAGACCGATAAAGGTCACGGCAATGCCGACGACGGTGGCGGACAGGCTGGAAACGAGCTTATCCACCAGGCTGAACAGCGTACCCATGATGCCCGGAATATACTTGCCGGAGCGGTAGGTCTCGTAGTCGGAGCAGTCGGCAACCATCGGAATGGGCATGTCGGCAGTAGCGTAGTATGCGCCGTAGCCGATGCCGAAAAACAGGATGAACAGAATCGTGTACAGGTTGATGGACAGACCATTCTCGCCCAGCAGGCTCAGATGGAATGCATCACCGTGACCCCACAGCAGCAGCAGGACCAGCACGCCGACATAGCAGGCCAGCGCCACGCTTACATACTTCGTCAGGCTGGCCTTCTGGCCCTTCTTCTGGCTGGTACGCACAGAGAGAATGAAGAACGGCACACTGCAGGCGTAGCCCAGCACCATCATGGGCAGGTACAGCCCATCGTAAGCACCCATCATGCAGCCGTAGAGCATGCACAGAACCGTGGTGTTGTTGGCGATGGAGAGCGCCAGCTTCGTGCCCGCGCCCGCGATCATCAGACGCTGCATGGGTTTGTTTTCCCGGATGATCTGCAGATACTCGCTGACCTTGACCTTCTCGGTCTTTTCGCCGCCGATGCCGAAGTACTTGGGCTGATCCTTCTCCCAGATGCCGATGATGGCCAGGATGGTCAGCGCAATGGACATCACAATGCCCACGGGGGCCAGCGTGCGGAAGAAGCCCGCGGAGGAATAGCCGCCCTCATAGTTTTTGGCAAGGATGGGAGCCAGGAACTGCATAACGCCCATGCCCAGCAGACTGCCGACGGTGTTGAAGATCGTGAACAGCGGGCGCTGCTTGGGGTCGTTGGTCAGAACCGTCTGACCGGAACGGGTGCAGCTGGTCTGGAAGGTGTAGCCGATGACCCAGACAAAGTACAGGCCCACAAACGCGGCATAGCGTGCCCACATCATCGTATCGGGGATCATCGGGGTAATGCCGTACAGCACCAGAATGCTGACGGCCATGATAAGGTTGCCGATGGCCATGAACGGGCGGAATTTGCCGAACTTACCGTTCGTGCGGTCCATCAGCGCACCGATGATCGGGTCGGTGATGGCGTCGCACAGGCGCATGGCCGTGACCATGACCGAGGCAAACAGAGTGCCCAGCGCCAGTACATTGCTGCCGAAGGTGGCAATGTAGGAAAGCACAAGGACGTAATAAACATTCGTGGCACCGTTGTTCAGCGGAAACAGTACCAGCTGGTAAAGTTTGGCGCGATTGACGCTGGACGCTTTTGCATTTTCGCTCATGGGCTGCTCCTTGTTGTGGAAAAAGAAATCTTACTCAAAAGTCCCCGCCGGGGCCGGCGGGGAGCTTGCGGAAATTCTGTAGAAATCAGGCTTTCTTAGAGGCTTTCAGGGATTTTTTGAAATCCTTGTAGGCCTTGTATTCTTCGGTCTTGCGGAACTTGATGCCGCCAATGATCCACATCACGATGCCCAGCAGGCAGAAGAAGGTGAAGGCACAGGCAATGATGATGCTCATGGTGACAACCGTCGGGCGGGTGACCTTGATGGTGGTGTCGGCACCCACGCCGTTCATGCCGCAGGAGTTGGCGATGGCATACAGGTTGTGGTGGCAGGCCTCGCGCATGGCGGTGACGATGACGGGGTCGTTCTTGTACTTGGGCAGGGTGTCGGTGACGAAGGACATCATGGCGTCGTAGATGGACACACCGGCCAGAACGCCGTCGGGACCGTTGACATACTGGGTCAGAACGTTATCGGTGATGACCATGCCGTCGCAGCCCCACTCGTTGCGCAGGATGCCGGTGACCAGACCGTAGTTGCCGCCGGACCAGACAGCGCCCCAACGGGTGTAGGCGATCATAACGCCGTTGGCGTTGCCGACCTCAACAGGAGCCTGGAAGGCTTTCAGGTAGACTTCACGGGCAGCCTGCTCGTTCAGCCAGACGCCCAGACCGATACGGTCCTGCTCGCAGTCGTTCAGGGCAAAGTGCTTCATAACAACGTGGACGCCCTTGTCCTGAATTGCCTTGACTTCGTAAGCGGACATCATGCCGGAGAGGAAGCCGTCCTCGGAGTAATACTCGAAGTTACGGCCGCCGTAGGGGGTGCGGTGAATGTTGTTGCCGGGGCCGTACAGGCAGGCGATGTCGGCTTCCAGGCAGTTGTTGCCGATGACCTTGCCGATCTCGGTCATGATCTCGGTGTTGAAGGTGGCAGCCATAACGTCCTCAGAGGTGAAGGCGGTGGCGGTCAGCTGGCTCTTGTCGTTGCCCAGCAGGCTGGCGGTCAGACCCTGGGGGCCGTTCTCGTCACGGGTGCCGGGGGCTTCCACGCTCTTGACGGGCATGGTCCAGTGGAAGGCGTCGCCGATCAGGGAGTTCATCTCGTCGAAGGTCATCTGATCCAGCAGCTCGTCCCACTTGGGATCGTTGTAGTCCAGACCGATCATGTCGTACAGCTTAACGCCGTTCTTGGCGCCCAGGGTGGGCATCTCGATGCTCTCGTAGTCGGCAGGATCGTAGCGGATGTCCTTCAGATCCTTCTTGAGCAGCTCGGTCAGGGTCAGCTTGACGGTTTCGGTGGGCAGAGTGCCGTTCCAGTCAGAGCGGCTCAGCCAGGTGACAGTCTCATCAACGCCCTCATAGAGGTTGGGGTCGGCGCAGGACAGCTGGTTGGTGATGGCGGTGCCGTTTTCGCTGGTGGCATAGGTGGTGGTGTCGAGGGCATCCTCGGTCCAGGTGTAGGTCAGGTCGGCGTTGCCGTCGGCGGTCATCTTGCCGTTGGTGGACTCCACGGTGTAGCCCTTGGCAGCCAGAATGTTGTTGACAGCGTTGTGGGCATCGGTGGCAGCGGTGAAGTAGTAGTCACCGGCGTCGAGGATGTAGGTGCCGGCACCGTAGGTGTCGTAGGAAGCGATGTCGCGCTTGTTGACGGTCATGGACAGCGTCTCGGAAGCGCCCGGCTCGATCATGCCGGTCTTGCCGAAGCCGACGAGGGAGACAGCGGATTTTTCCACACCGTTCTGCTTGTCGTAGTCGGTGTAGGGGCTCTGGACATAGACCTGCACGGTCTTTTTGCCGGCCATGTCGCCGGTGTTGGTGACCTTGACGGTGACGGTGTAGGTGTCATCGGCGGCATTGTAGCTGACGTTCATGTCGCTGATGTCGAAGTCGGTGTAGCTCATGCCGTAGCCGAAGGGGTAAGCCACGATGTCGCCGTAGGCGTAGTCGCCTGCGTTGCCGTTGCCGGTGACGAAGTCCTCGTAACGGGTCTCGTAGTACTTGTAGCCCACATAGATGCCTTCCTGGTAGATCATGTAGGACTTAGCCTTGGCGGACACATCGCCGCCCTCGACATAGCCTTCGTAGGTGGTGGGGGTGAAGTTCCACATGGCGGGGGCGCTGAAGTTGTCGTAGCAGTAGGTATCGACCAGGCTGCCGGAGGGGTTGACCTTGCCGGTCAGGATCTCGGCCACGGCATTGATGCCGGAGATGCCCACGTCACCGATCCACAGTGCGGCGTCGATGTCGTACTCGTTGTTCTTGAGGAAATCGACCTGCAGGGCGTTGGCGGAGTTGATCAGCAAGATGGTCTTTTTGACGGTGCCGTTTTTCTTCATCTCGGCAACGTTCTGCAGCATCGCCTTCTCGTTCTCGTCGAGCGCCAGATAGTTGACCTCGCCGTAGGAAAGGTCAGCACCCTCGCCGCCGACGCGGGACAGGGTCACGATGGCGGCATCGCCGTACTGGGCAACGCTGTCCTTGACCTCGTCGGTGTAGACATCCCAAGGCACCTCGGCGGTGACCTCACTGGATTTGGCGACGGTGCCGGCGGTCTTGCGGGAGTAATCCTTGCCGGCGCCGGTGGTGTAGAAGTCCCACAAGGTGGGGTTGACGGTGACACCGACCTTTTCCAGGGCGGTGCGCAGGGTGTCGGCGGTGGAGGCATCAATGTTGCCGGAGCCGGTGCCGCCGTACACGAGGTTGACGCTGCTGCTGGAGAAGGTGCTGACCTTAGCGTCGGCAGCCAGAGGCAGCGCATTGTTGTTGTTCATCAGCAGGGCAGCGCCCTCGGCCTCGACCTGCTGGGTCAAAGCCAGACCGTAGTTGACCATCTCCTCGGCGGAGTTGAAGTCGCTGGTGTAATACTGGGCGTTGGTATCCTCGTTTTCCAGCTCCCAGAAGCTGCCGCCAAAGCGGGCAGCCATGGTGTTGTCGAACTTTTGCAGAAAGATGCTAAGCGGGATCGAAACGATCGTCACCACGCCGCAGATGATTGCCAGAATCTTCCACGGCGTAATGTGCTTACGCTTGGTCTTTTTGTAGGCCTTTTTCAAGGTCTGCTTTTGCATTTTCAGATCATCCATTACCTTTTTCTCCTTGTTTTATATAAAACAGCCGCACGGTGCGGCGTGTTTCAAAATAATATGATGCAGTTTTCAGCAGCATTGTAGGGGCCGGGCATGCCCGGCCCGCGGCTTTCCCGCAAATGCTCGTCTGCCATTCGGCTGCGGGCCGCACATGTGCGGCCCCTACAGCTTGGCGAAATTTACACCCAGTTTGCGCTGGTGGAGTTTTTCTTAGTCAGCTTGTAGTCCGGGTTCGGGGCATCGACCTTGCGGAAAACGGCATCGTCGATGCTGTCCCCTGCCACGGCCTGGACTTTCGTCTCGCCGTTCAGCTTGACACGGAACTTGAAGATGTGCTCGCCCTCCTGCTCGGCCAGCTTTTCGCCGTTGACATAAAGGCTTACCTGCTTCTGGTTGGAGTAGACCTTGACCTCGATTTCATTCTCGGTGCGGTCCGCATAGCGCTTCGAGCAGATATGCACGAACGGCTCGTCGCTCCACCACGCTTTATAGATGTAGAAGCTGTCCTTCTTGGTCTTGCGGTCAAACGTGACCAGGCCCTTATGGTTCATACCCGGCTCGCCGCCCTGGTCGCGGGCGTCGGCGGCAAAGTCGTACATGTTCCAGACGTGGGTCGCCCACAGCCATTTGTGGCGGTCAAAGCAGCGGAGCATGTACTCATGGTAGATGGCCTGGTATTCCTCGGTGTGGTCACCGCGGCGGGGATGGCTGCTGTGCAGGTTCGGCATACCCTCGGCACCGTACTCGCTGAAACCGAGCGCGCGGTTCGGGTAGCAGAGGTGGAAGAAGTCCATCCAGAGGTCGTTTAAAAAGAGGCCCGGCACGTACCAGCCCAGATACAGGTTCCAGCTGACGAGATCCGTGATATGCGCTACCGGGTTGAAGGGGCCGCACATCGCGTAGCAGGCCAGCGTCGTCAGGCGGGTCTTGTCCATCTCATGGCAGAGATCATTCAGCACATGATGGTTGTCGCGCATGTCGCGGTTGTCCTTCGTCGAGATCGTGATCTCGTTCGAGACGCCCCAGCAGACGATGCAGGCGTGGTTGTAGTTCTGGACGATCAGCTCCTTCATCTGGCTGATTGTGTTTTCACGGCCATTGGGCATGTGCTCAGAAATGTAGGGGATCTCAGCCCAGACGACCATGCCGGCCTCATCGCAGAGGTCGTAGAAGTACTGGTCGTGCTGGTAGTGCGCCAGACGGATCGTGTTCGCGCCCAGCTCCTTGATGAGCTGCATATCCTCGTCGTGCATCTCGCGCGTGATGGCATTGCCCAGACCCTTGCGGTCCTGATGGCGGGAGACGCCGTGCAGCGGATACGGGCGGCCATTGAGGAAGAAGCCCCGCTTGGGGTCAACCGAGAAGCTGCGCACGCCGAAGCGTTGGCGTACCTCGTCCTGTACCTCGCCATTCAGCACCAGACGCACCGCGCAGGTGTAGAGATACGGGTCGCGGACGCCGTCCCACAGGTGCGGGTGCTCCAGCGTGACCGTCGTGTCCCGGTCCTTGCCGGTCAGCACCTCGGCACCGGCGGCGTCGTAAATCGAGAACTCGACCTCGCCGTCGCCCTCCATCCAGGTCTTGACCTCGATGTCAGCGTTTGCGCCGTTGACAGTGGGCGTGATCTGCACGCCCGGGCCGCCGAGGTAATCCAGCGCGATGTGGTTCCGGTTGACGACCAGCAGGCTGACGTCGCGGTAGATGCCGCCGTAGAAGGTGAAGTCGGCCTTCTGGGGGTAGACGCGGTCATTTTTGCTGTTGTCCGCCTCCACGATCAGCTCATTGCTGTCGGCCAGCAGAGCCGTGACATCCGCGCGGAAGGTGGAGTAGCCGCCGTCGTGCCGGGCGACCTCCACCCCGTTCAGCGTGACCTTGGCGCTGGCATTCACACCCTCAAACTGCAGCCAGACCTGTTGGGTATTCTTGTCAAAAGCGGGCGCCGCAAATCGCGTCTTGTAGATGCAGGTGCCGCGCCAGTAGTCGTTGCCGCCGTCCTGGCCGTCGATGTTGTTCCAGGTGTGCGGCAGGTCCACGGCAGCGGTCTTACCGTCAGGGCCGGTGAACTGCCAGTTCTTCATCAGCTTGGTCGTGCTTCGCATTGCGCCCTCCTGTGTTGTTTTTTACTGTATCTGTATTGTACAGAACTGTTAAATTTCTGGCAATAGGTTTGCGAAAAGTGGTATTTCTGGCGGGATATTCGGTTTTTGGGGTACAAAAAAAGCCGCCCGTTCTTTGTACATCTTGCACAAAAAACAGGCGGTATTTTTTCTTTCATCCCCTGGTGAGCGGCAGCACAATCTTGACGGCGAACAGCTCTCCGCGGGGCTCTGTCGCCATGGTGCCGCTGTATTTCTGCACGACACGGCGGGCAACCTTCAGCTCATAGCTGTGGCGGCGTCCGTGGTCGGACTGGCTGCCGGACAGCGCCGGGCCAATGACGTTGATGACCGCGAAGCCCTGCCGCCTGCATACAAGCAGGTCGATCATGCGGCGGTCATTCTGCTGCTGGGCTGCAGCGTCGATGGCCTGGTCGAGCAGGTTCGAAAACAGCGCGTACAGGTCACCCGGCTCGATGGCCGCAAGGCAGGTGCCATCGGCCACGCAGTTCAGGCGGATGCGCTGGGCCTCACACAGCAGGCTTTTTTCGGTCAGGACGACGTCCAGCACCTCATTGCCGGTGGCAGCGTTGGCGTCGTACATCCGGGCCGCCTGCTCGGCCTCGTCAAGGCTCCGCGTTGTGGCCTCGTCGGGCTGCAGGCGGCGCAGGTCGGCGATTTGAACCTTGAGCTCATGGCACTTGCGGTTGATGATCTGCACGTTCTGCCGTGCGATCTGGTACTGCTTGCGCTGGCGGTCATACAGAAGGTTCAGTGCGTCCATCTCCTTCTGCATGGCCGCTTTTTTGAAAAGCTCGGTCTGTAAATAGAGCAGTGTCACGCAGTAAAACTGGGTCAGCATCGACGGTGCGACTACCGCCGATGGCTGCAGCCCGACGCGCAGACTGGTTTGCAGTGCAAAAAACTGAAAGACGAATATCGCGCCCAGAAGTCCTGCACTGCCCAACTGGCGAGGGCCGATGTGGTAGATGCCGTCCTCCGGCATCGTGCGCGCCATGGTATACCGGACCGTCACACAGCAGGCAATGGTAAAGCCCATTTGCCCCAGCAGCATCGGCGTGCTGTGCAGCGGCAGATGGCGCATTCCAAGCGCCTGCGCCGTCCAGATCAGAACGCGCCACAGCTCATAGGCCGACTCCGTCGTCAGGACGATCCAAATGCTACAATATGCACTGGCCGACCAGTCCAGCAGCGTGCAGAGATGGGTTGACACCGCAGCCCAGATGAAATAACCGCCGTAAATCACCAGCAGCATCGTCGGATTGGCGTGGCCGCTGTTGGCCCAGATGATGACCTGCGCAAGCGGCACTGCCGCGATAAAATTCAGGGCGGTGCGCATGGTAAAATTCCTGCGTTTTTTCAGCGGCAGCCAGTAGGCCAGCTCCGCACCGCACAGGCCGACAGCACAAACCACCCATGTCAGAAGTGTATCCACCTACAGCGCACCCCCGACATAGGCCGCCAGCGCGGCCAGAAAGGCCGTGCGCTGGCGGCGGCTGATTTCCAGCCGCTCCTCCCCCACCTGCACCAGATCATCCTGCACGCCCCTGACGTGGCGCAGGTTGACCAGATAGCACTGGTTACAGCGCGCAAAGTGGTAGGCAGCCAGATCCTTTTCGGCCTTCAGCAGACTGCCGCGCACCGACCAGGTATCCGTGGCCGTGTGGTAGTGCAAAAGGCGGTCCCGCGTTTCCAGATAAAGGATGTCGTCGGTATCCAGCAGCTGCACCCCGCCGCTGACCTGCAAGGCCACCTGCCCGCCGCGGCGGCGCTGGATGCGCTGCAAGGCGCGCTCCAGCTTGGTGCTGAACTGGTAGTAGCTGACGGGCTTGAGCACAAAGTCGAGCGCGTCGACCTCATACCCGCGGATGGCATACTGTGCCATGTTGGTGACGAACACGAGCACCACATCAGGGTCCTGCCTGCGGATGCGCTCCGCCGTCGGCATACCGCCGAGCGTTGGCATCTCAATATCCAGAAAGATGATGTCAAACCCGGGGCGGTACGGCTCCACAAGCTGTGCCCCGTCCGAGAAGGCGGTCACGTCCAGCTGGTGTCCGCTCTCCTGCGCATACTGCGCGATGAACCCGCAGAGCTGCGCCCGCATGGCGTCGTTGTCCTCGACCACGGCGATTTTCGCCATCTGCTGTGCCTCCTTTCCTGCATAAGCCTGTCTATTACATATATATTTATTATGGCAAAAGACAGCAAAAAAAGCAACACCTTTGCAGGAAAAGGTGCTGCCGTTATGATAAATTTTATACCAGCATGACGAGCGTGCCCGCGACAAGCACGGCCAGACCTGTCAGAGCCTTTCTGCTCAGGCGCTCATGGAACACGATGTAGGAGAACAGCACCGCGACCAGAATGCTCAGCTTATCGATGGGCGCGACGAGGCTGGCCGGGCCGAGCTGCAGCGCTTTGTAATAGCACAGCCAGCTGGCACCCGTCGCCAGGCCCGACAGACAGATGAAGCCAAGCTCATTTGGGGGCACCGCCTTCATCTGGCCCTGCTTGCCCTGCACAAACACCATGACCCACGCCATGATGAGCACCACGCCGGTGCGCAGCGCCGTACCGAGATTGGACTCGACCCCGGTGATGCCGACCTTGCCCAGGATCGAGGTCAGCGCCGCAAAAATGGCCGAACCGAACGCCGCCAACATCCAGCCACTTTCCTCTTTCTGGACGCCGCCCTTTTTCTCGATCATCAGGAACGTGCCGACGGCGATCAGCACAACGCCGATGCCCCTGGTCAAGGTCACACTCTCGCCCAGCAGCAGTGCAGCCAGCAAGATCGTCATGACCGTGCTGCTCTTGTCGATGGGCACGACCTTATCGATTGGCCCGCGCTGCAAGGCATAAAAATAGCACAGCCAGCTGGCACCCGTAGCCAGACCCGACAGCCCCAGGAATACCAGACTTCTGGCCGGGATGCTGGCAATCGTCCCCTGCGAGCCGACCACTAACACCATGACCCACGCAAAAATCAGCACAATGATCGTGCGGATGGCCGTGGCCACGGTGGAATCCGTTTTGCAAATGCCGCATTTTGCCAGAATGGATGTCAGACCCGCGAACAGCGCAGAGCCGACTGCGTACAATAACCACATACAAATCGCCTCATTCAGCACTATTGTACGCGCTTTGCCAGTCTTGTGCAACCTGCTTTTGTACAAATCGCGTTTTTACGCAAAAGCCGCACCCCGGTCTCTGCGCGGGGTGCGGCTTCGTACTTATTCGCTCAATTCATGCGCCAGCACCGGCAGAAAAATCGTGGCGACCAGCACGGCCAGTGCGGCCACGACCAGCAGCGCGTAGATCGTGCTGCGCAGCGTGCGGTTGTATTTCTTTTTGTATTGCAGACGCTCACGCTCCTTGGCGACAGCCTCGGCGGAAGGGATCTCCACCGTGCGCGGCGTCGGGACCTGTCTGGGCATATAGGCTCCTTATTCCTGATTTTCGCGGGGACGGCGCTTTTGCAGCAGGGCTGCCAGCTCGGGGCTGACCTGCACGGCCCTGCGCACCTGCCGCGGTGTGCAGCAGGTGTTCATCAGTCGTCAGCGGTCCGGCTCACAGTCGAGGATCGACGGGATGTCCGTCCAGCGGTCTGCCTCGGCGGTGTAACGCTCATGCAGCCAGGCGACAGCCTTATCCAAGCCCGCCTGGTCGCCGTCAAACAGCTGCGTCTCGATCTTTTCCTCGGCGGTATGCTCGATGCTCCACGGGCCGGGCCAGACCTCGGCACAGAGGGCCTCGCGCTTTTTCTTGCCGCTCTCGTCGCTCGGGTCGGGCACCTTGATGGGGGTGATGACATAGCGCATACCGCCCTCTGCCCCGGAATACGGGTTGCCGTTGTGGAACCAGTGATAGATCGGGAATGCGTCAAGCATGGTCGGCACCTCTTTTTGCACAAATAAAAATGCCCCGAAGCGAAACGCCTCGGGGTATCTTGGAGCGGGATACGAGTCTCGAACTCGCCACCTACTGCTTGGGAAGCAGTCACTCTACCGGATGAGCTAATCCCGCATCAGTGACTGCTATTATAGCGCAAATCAGGTAGGTTGTCAAGGGGGCAAGTTGGCAGCAACGGCAAAGCGGCAGAGCCCCTCACCTTTATATCATACTGAACAAATCCACCTGGCTCGTTTCGGGCAAACTGCCCAAAGCGCCGACGGCGCGGAGCTTGTCAAAAACAGACTGCGCCACACCGCTGGCCTGCTGCAATTCCTCCACCGAGATATACTCCTGCCCGTGCATTGTGGCCTGCTCAAGCGCCACGGCGGCGGCATCGCCCAGACCGCGGATGGCCGTGAACGGCAGACGGACCTTGCCGTCCTCAACCACATACTTGCTGGCATAGCTCTTGCCCAGTTCGATCGGCAAAAACTCACAGCCGCGCTGCAGCATCTCGTTTTCCAGCTGCAGGCTGACCAGCGCGTCATCGTCCTTGGCGGTGCGCTCGTCCTTGGGGATCTTTTCGTTGTCGCGCAGGTGCTGCTTCGCCACACGGACGCCGCCCACGGCGGCCTCGTAGTCAATATCCGCGCCGCGCACCGTGAAGTACACCGCGTAGAAGATGGCCGGGTGGTAGACCTTAAACCACATCAGGCGGATGGCCGCCATCAGGTAGGCCACGGCATGGGCTTTGGGGAACATATACTTGATCTTGCGGCAGGATTCAATATACCAGTCGGGCACATCGTGCTCGCGCATGGCTTCCTCCCACCCGGGCTTGAAGCCGCCCTTGGCGACCTTGCCCTTACGCACGGCCTCCATGATGTCGAACGACATCTTCGGCTCCAGTCCCTTGCGCAGCAGGTACAGCATGATGCTGTCACGGCAGCCGATGACCTCCGCAATCGTGCAGGTGCCCGAGCGGATCAGCTCGTCGGCGTTGCCGGTCCAGACATCGGTGCCGTGGGACAGGCCGGAGATTTGGATCAGCTCGGAGAAATTCTTCGGCTGGGCGTCCAGAAGCATCTGGCGCACGAAGTTCGTGCCCATCTCGGGGATGCCGAACGTGCCGGTCTTGGAGCCGATCTGCTCCTCCGTCACGCCGAGGGCCTCGGGGCTGGTCAGCAGACTGTAGACCTTTTCGTCGTTCATCGGGACGGAATCAATCGGAATGCCGGAGTATTCCTCAAAGAACTTGTAGAAGGTCGGCACATCATGTCCCAGCTCATCCAGCTTGAGCAGCGTATCGTGCAGGTATTTAAATTCAAAGTGGGTCGTCAGCAGGCCGCCCTTGACGTCGTCCGCCGGGTGCTGGATGGCGCAGAAGTCGTAAATGTCGAAGGTATCCGGCACAACGACCATGCCGCCGGGGTGCTGACCCGTCGTGCGCTTGACGCCGGTGCAGCCCATGACAAGGCGGTTTTCCTCGGCGCGGTTGACGGTCTTGCTGCGCTCCTCGAGGTACTTTTTGACGTAGCCGTAGGCGGTCTTATCCTGCAGACCGGAGACCGTGCCCGCCTTGAACACGTTTTCCTTGCCGAACAGCTCCTCGGTGTAGCGGTGGACGTGGGACTGATACATGCCCGAGAAGTTCAGGTCAATATCAGGCTCCTTGTCGCCGTAGAAGCCAAGGAAGGTCTCAAACGGGATGTCGTGGCCCTCGACGATCATCGGCTTGCCGCAGACCGGGCAGGTCTTGTCGGGCAGGTCGAAGCCGTCAAAGTGTACGCCGTCGTTGATCCACTCGCTGTGCTTGCAGTTGGGGCACAGATAGTGCGGCGGCATCGAGTTGACCTCGGAAATGCCGGAAAAGTGCGCGACGGCGGACGAGCCGACGGAGCCACGGCTGCCGACCTGATAGCCGCCCGCATTGGAGTAGGCCACCAGACGCACGGCAATGACGTACAAAACGGCGTAACCGTGGCCGCAGATGGAGTCCAGCTCCTTTTTCAGCCGCTTTTGCAGCACGTCGGGCAGCGGGCTGCCGTAGTCGCGCGCCGCGTGCTTCCACGTGTCGTCGCGCAGCTCCTGTTCCGCGCCCGGGATGCTGGGCGGGTAGGTGCCCTTGGGGATGGCGCGCAGGTTGTTGTCGATGG
>ERZ773104.3209-NODE-3209-length-16295-cov-11.906342_pt1 | contig 16295 bp, 10 predicted proteins | sample MGYA00511920_ERZ773104 | MGnify/ENA primary metagenome ERZ773104 (study PRJEB29015, sample SAMEA2737857) | human gut metagenome | biome: human gut; feature: human-associated habitat; material: faeces | place: China | collected 2012 ...
TAATACATATTAACGCTTTTCTTTATATTTTATCTATGACAATAGCGTAAAATACCTGGTTTTTCAATTCTTGGTATGGTCTTCGGGTTATGAGCGAGACCTGACCACTTTTTGTAAGTTTGTGAAAATTAGAGTTTTTGTTGGCATTTCAGCATTTACAAGAGTTTTAGTTTATAGAACATTTGTGCATTTTTAGGACATTTTTAGAGAAAATTTTACCCAATTTTTACCCAATTCATACAGTACGTTTGTTCTAGTATTTCAAGCTTTTGTAAAGGATAATTTTATTAATAAAAATTTTAATTTGGGGAGGTTTTAGATTATGAATAATTTTAGAGAAGTTAATGATGATATTTTAAGAGATTGGTTAAGTTTTAGAGAGGAAATGGTTTTAGGCACACTTACTAAAGAAGATAGAAAACATTATATTTATTTTGATGAGATAGCTGAAAACATTTTAAAGAATGTTCCTAAGCAGAATCAAAAGTATGTGAAGAATCAGTTAGATAGAATTGATAAGAATTTTATGGATTATATTTGTTATTGGAATGAAAAGTATTATAGGAATGGCTTTTGTGATGGAGTTGAATTAATTATTGGTTGTATTGATAAATAGTTAAAATTAATCCAAAGTTTTTTCAAAAGTTTGAAAAAACTTTGGATTTTTAAGTGTTTTTTTCAAATTGTTAAAAAGCTTTTATAAAAGCTTTTTTAAGTATTTAATTATACATAATAGAAAATGTTACTGTTTTTATCTGCTTATTTGTCATTATATTTTTTAATAATATTAAAATTAGAATAAACAATTTCTGTAGACTTTATTGCCTTTTTGGGATTAATAGTTCTAGTAATTTCATTTACCTTATACTTATTAAAATTTCCATATATTTGATCTGCTTTATTAGATTCGCTCATTGAAATAAGAAATTTATTGATTTCTATTTTACTTATATTTTCTACAAATTTCTCATGCTTAAAAATTGTATTTGTATATAATTCTTGTTTTTTATTTATAACTTTTTCTTCAGGTATATATGGCGGGTCAAAGTAAGCAAAAGCTTTTTGTAATACATTTTGTTTCTTTAACATTTTTAGAAAAATATCATAATCATAGTTATAAAATTCAACACATTGTAATTTTTTTGAAATTTGTCTCATATTTTCTATATCACAATTAATTTTTTCTTTTTTTCCAAACGGAACATTAAATTTACCATTTTTATTTTCCCTATATACTCCATTATATCCAGCTTTCATTAAGAAATAAAAATAAATCGTTTTCTTGTCATTATTGTTGTCTATTTTATTATATTTTTCTCTAATATTATAATAAAAAACTTCTTTTTCATTAATATCTTTAATCTTATTATATTTATCAGTTATTGTATATATATTTTCATTTAAGAATTCTACATTATCCCTTAAAATAATATAAAAATTTATTATATTCTCATTTATATCGTTCACATAAAATTTTTTAAATTTAAATTCTTTAATATTATTCATTAAATTTATCAATACAACTCCTGAGCCCAAAAATGGTTCTACATAATATTCACTTTCTTTATCAAATAAAGTAAGTACTTCATTTAATATCTTCTTCTTAGAACCCGCCCATCTTATTGGGGAATTAATAACTTCTTTTTTCATTTTTTTAACTCCTTCATTAGTTTGTATCATTTTATTATTCTTTTAATTGAATGTCATATAAGTAAAATCTTGCTCTAGTTAACCCAACATAGCTAAAATTCTTATCTGAATTATATTTATGCACATAAATAATAACATTAGATTCTAATCCTTTAAAATCACTTGTTTTTATAATATTTATTGTTTTTGAATTTATGGAATAATTATTCTTTTCATACTTAAAATTCCACTCTACATTATCAAAATATTGATATATTTCATCATCTATTATTAGTTTAATATATTGAATTGGTACTTCATCTTTTTTTATTAATGTATTAATTGTGTTATTTATATATCTGCATGTTTGATTTTTTGAACTAAACACCAGGCATTGAGGGTCTGGTCCATCAATTTGATTTGTATATGTTTGTCTTGCAAATTTTGTTTTAATTTTTACCCATTCATATATATTTCTTGTATTTCTTAAATTTTCAGTTAAAACATATGGTGGTTTTTCTATCAAAAAATTATCTAGTGTCTTATCTAATTCATTATTATAAATGTTTTGCTCATTATCATAAAAAACATAAAATTCACTACTTTCTGATAAAGTTAAATTTCTTAAAAAGAATGCTTCTTCTTCATTAAAATCTTGAGCCTCATCTATAATAATAACATCATATTTATTTGTAGGAGCTATTTCGCTATCATTTACCTCTTTTTCCTTTATATTTAATTTTTCTAACAACTCTTTATAACTTAAAATATGTAACCTATCTAAATTAGTTATATCATATTGGGTTCTGAAATAATTACTCAAATAGTCGCTTTTATTTGTCATCAAAACTTTTTTTTCTTTATGAATTACAGAGGATAAAGCCATTTTATATGCTATCCAAGATTTACCCGTTCCTGCAGCGCCTTTTATGGCAAAAGTTTTATAATTCATTAATAAATTAATAATATTATCTTCTATTTCATTAATTTTTTCAAGTTCTTTTTCTTTTGCATCTATTAATGCTCCTTTTGAAGCTTCAACAGCATAAACTCTCTTAAACATATCATTTAAATTTTTTATATCATGTTCAGTTGTAAGTATTTGATTTTTTTTATTTCGTCCAAAATATAAAAACGCATTGTCAATACTTTTCTTTAGATTTTTCATATCAGAATGATCTATTGTAGTATCAGATACTTGATAAAACAAGCTATTACTATCTTGTTTTATCTGAAAATTAGGAAATGCAGCCATAAATCCATAAATTCTATTATATTTAGTATTATATATTTCTTCATATAAATTATAAAAATATCTCATACTTTTCTCTGCTTGTTCATGTGGAGAAATGTTTTTTTCATAAATTACATCACCATAATTATCAATAATTTTATATTTATCATCTTCGTGTATAATATTAGAACCGCCTTTAACTTCTATACACAAAAATCCTTTGGTTCTATGGGTTATAATAAAGTCTGCTTCAGAATTTATTTTTTTATTATCTATTTTATCATACCATGTTACAGAATAATAAACATCATATTCATCTGGTAATTGTTCTTTTAAACTAATATAAAAGTTTTTTTCTGTACTATTTTTAAATTCTATAACATTTTTTGGATGCATTATTGCCATCTTTATTATTCCTCCCAAAATCCAATTATATTTTTCTCAGTGTCATTATTTCTATATCCATATAAAAATTTTCTAGTTAAATCCTGATTGAAGTGTTCACATGTAACTTCATCTAAATAAGAACATCCTACACATCTTCCATTACTTGTATCCATACATATTGGATCAAAAATACAAACTTTGCTATTTTCAAATGTTTCTTTTAATACATTTAATAAATTTCTTTTAAACATGTCGGTTAATGCTCCTAAAACATATCCTTGAATTGTTTGTGAATAAATAAATATTGCAGGCACATTAATAAAAATCATTTCACCTAGAGAATTTTTATCTAATCCACAATTTTCTCCAAATACATTAATAAACATGTGAGATATTGTATGCAATAATGTGTATACATCTTTTGTGCAACTTCCATCTTCTTGTATCTCTGAATATCTATCTATGATAGTAGGATCTGGATTTTCTATAAACCATTTATTTAATTCTTTTTCATTATCTGTTTGTATTATCCTATTTTTCATTATTTCATTATTGCTTTGTAAAAATTTAATTATTTTTTCTTTATCTAATTCTATCAATATTCCTTCTGTTTTATCTCTAGTATTTAAAAAGTCTATTGTTCCATTTTCATATTTTTCTTTAGAACTAGAATCTATAAAGGATCTAATTATAAATTTTTCATTTTGTAGTACATTCTCTTCAGAAGGATACACTCTAGTATATCCATATGCTGTATTAATTATTTCTATATTAGTAATTGAAGATATATCTTTTATTCCCATTATTTTTAGTAATTTTTCTAGCTCTGTTTTTTCTCTTGCTTGTTCATATTTGACTGAATTTTCCATGGCTTTATCTAATGTTAATAGTGTATTATTCTTTATAGTTTCATATTCTAGTAGTTTATATGCAATTGCTTCATTTTTTGCAATAGATTCATCATCTGCTTGTAATCTAAACATTTCTTCTTTATCTCCCGATTTTATATTTTTCAATAAAGCTTCTAATCCAGTTATAGATGACTCTGCTTTTTTAGCATTTAATTTTTTATTTAATATGTTATTCTTTCTTTCTATGAATTCATTTTCATTTATATCACCGATTTTTCTTTTTAAAATTAATTCTATTCCTTCTTTTGAGCTACAAATTTTTGCATCTTCATTTTTAATTAAATTTACAGATTTTATTATTCGAGGATAAAATGATGCATTGTCTGTTGCATTTATCATTTTCATTGAATTTCCACAATCACAACAAATTGGTGCTTTTAGTCCACTTTCTTTTCCATTAATTATAAATCCATTTTTATTTTTCGGAAAATATCTATAGTTTGAAATCTTTTCATCCAAAATTTTTATAGGTAGAAAGTTGCCACAACTACATGCCCAAATTCTGTTATACTGTTTCATTTGTTCTTTACACACATCACAATTCATCTCATATATATCTGTATCATATTTTAAATTCTTTACTCTTCCACATTTTGGGCAATAAAATAATTTAGGATTTATGTATCCGAATATTTGATTAGTTAAATTTTCATCATTTTTAACAAAATCATTCACTTTTTCATTATTAATCTCTAAAAATTTATAATTTCCCTTACTATTTCCTAAGAAATTTTTAAAATTTTTATCCATATCTATATAATCTTTATCTGCACTTTTAATAAAATTTTTTAAATCCATTTTTATTTGTCCAACAATTTTAGGAAAGTATATTTCATCTTCACTTATTCTTTTGGTGTTCCATTTTTTTATATTTATAACACATTGATTTGCTCTCTTACAATTTTCTCTATCACTTTTACTGCTAGAAAAAGTAATAAATTGTCCTGGTAAAGCACTATATATTATTTGGGTCTTACTTCTTCTCATAATTTCCTCCATAAAAACTAATCGTAATATTAACAGTTTCATCTACATCTCTTAAACTAGTCATAACCTTAGTTCCTATTGTTGTAAATTCGTCCATATAATTTGTAATAACTGTATCTCTTTTTATCATATTCAACTTATTATTTATATTACCTATTATATTAATTAACTCTATTTCAATAGCTCTTTCATATTCTTTTTTTAATTCGTCAGAAGAAAACATATTTGTATTATAGATATAAGTTAATCTATCACGAATTTCTTCTATACTTAACTTTCCATTTTTGATCCCATCAATAAAATTTCCAAATTTACAATAATCTTTATTATCTCTAACAGAATAATATTGTTTTAGCAATCCTATAAATATTCCAGGTAATGTATGTTTCATAGCATTAACAGATGTAGAATTAATTGGAACATCATAAATTAAATAATCTTTGTATTTATGAAATAGATTAAAAAAATTTAAATATGATGTATCTCTTGCTCTAGCTAATCTTATTATATCAATTACCAATCCTTCATACTCTCTTCCTACTCTTGAATATGCTTGAATATATTCCGCAGTATTACTTGGCACACCATAAAAAAATATATTATTAAATTCATCTTCATCTACACCATGAGAGATTGTACTAGTGGCTAAAATTAAATTGTGCGTTTTCATTTTATTTTCTTCTCTTTGAATATCATTTAAGCTATCTTTAATTTCAGTAAAATCTTCATCCCCTGTCATTTTAATAATGTTAAATTTAGCATCTGGAATATCTCCTAAATGTTCAATATTTGCTTGTTGATCAAATGTATTTCTTAGTTTATTGTTATCATTTTTTGAATTAAAATATACAATTGTTGTCCAATAATAAAAAACCATTTTTTTGAATTCATCTTCATCAACTTGTAAATCAGGTATTTCTTTCATATATTCATTTGAATTCATGTACATATTATATAATAATTTTCTTAAAGTAGTAACACTGTATTCCATTCCAGCATTAACAGATCTTCCATATGGGGCAAATCCTATTATAGTTCTTGAGATATCTTTTTTATCTATATATGAGTAAAAATTGCCCCTTTCCTTATTCGTTAAATTACAAGGAAATATTCTACAATTTTCTCCATATAAATTTTTAATTAGTTTATCAGCTCCAGAAATAGTAGCAGTAGCACCTATATATTTTATTTTTCTTGAGTGTTCAACTGGCAATAAGTTATTTATGTAATACTTACAAAAACTTTCGTAATGAGCTGAAAAAGCTCCTAAACTTTCCTTCAATAAGTGTAATTCATCCTGTATAAATAATGTAGGTGCAAGAGATACTTTACAACTTGAACTAATATCTTCCATTTCACAATTTATATCATATTTACATTTTTTATTATGCGAAAATCCATGTTTTTTACATCTGTATCCAGGTGCTCCTAATATATTTTTAAAGCTGCTAGAAAAACTTATTTGAGTTAGTTTGTCAACTATACTTATTAAAATAGTAGGCAAAAATCTATAAATTTCATCATCAACTATATATAATGGTAAAGGTCTATTACAATGTTCACAAAAATGTTGTAATGTCTTGCTTTCTTCATCATACCTTAATTGTATATTACCACCGCATTCTGGGCATATATCAATCAACTTAAAATCATCTTTTTTTACAATCTCGTCTTTCTCAAATTCTTCAATTTTATTTGGGGTATTACTTGAACCAACAAAATAACCTAAAGAAAATCTTTCTTTATCTTTAATCTCTTCAGTTGAATCCATCACTTTATTTGCATTTATTATCACCTTTAAACACCTATCTAACTGTTGTATAGATAATAATCTTAATGGATATTTTATTATAGTACTTACTCCAAAATTTTTTCCCATTAGCCTATCATAAAACATAGTAAAAGTTGCACATCCTAAAAATGCTTCTGTCTTTCCTCCTCCTGTTGGAAAGAAAAGTATTTCAGTTTCATCTTCATATTTGTAACCATAAATTTGCTTAAGTTCATCTTTGTGTTCATTGTATATAATATCTGGAATCATTGAAACAATATATACGAGTTGAAAAAGTCGCCAAGAAGTATATTTTCTATTTTGTGAAAAAGTCTTATTCATATATTCAAATGCTTTTCTTGCTTCTAAATAATCATTTAATACATCTATTCCTATTTTAAATCTGTTTATCTCTTGTTCAAATGTATTTATATCTTTGTCAAACTCTTCATAATCTTTAGATTCTATTGTGTCTTTTTTTATATCTTTTACATATTTTTTCATTCCTTCATAAATTATAAGAAGATTTTCAATAGGATTATTTATTAAGTTTTCAAATACTGTATTTTCACTATAAATATCTATAGTCTTTCTTCTATATTCTATAAATTTAGGAACATTTGTAGTATAAATTTTATTTTCCTTTTCATTAAATTCTGCAGATATCCACTCTCCTTTTACTCTGGTGTTTGAATCAACTTTGTATGAGTTGTTAAAATACGGAAGTTTGTTGCTTTCAAATTTTACATTTTCTCCAATTATTTCAACCCCAACATTAAATATTGGAGTAGGATAAAATAGAAATTCTTCTTTCTTAGGATTGTAATTTTGGCATTTGGGTGTTTTATTTATAAAAATTAAAGTTACTATGTAATTATCTGATTTCGAATTACTCTTTTTACAAGTTAAATATACTTCAAATTTCCAATTTGGTCTCTGCTTTATGATCTTTTCTTTTTCTATAAAATCATAAAAAATATTCTCATTAGATAATTTTTCTACAGGGATAGCTCTATTTTTATAATATATAGAATCATCCATTCTTATTTTATTTATTCTTGAATTCACTTCTTTAGATAAATCAACTCTTTTTTCTTCTATCAATTTTTCTACATTCACTTGAATATCTTTTAATTCATTATCTATTTTTATTCTTTTAAATTTATTTACAATTTTAGCAATTTTTTCTTCTTTTTCATCATTATTATTTTCTATTCTTATATTATTAATCTGATCATTATAATTTGGTAATACATTATAAAACAAATTTCCCTTTATATTTATATGCAATACTCCTTTAGCACTTTTGTTAAGAAAGAAATTAACTTTTAATAAATGCATGCTTTCAAATCTTTTAGACTCATCTTCTAAATCTCCAGAATCCAAAAGGCCAATAACAATTCTATCTGATGGTCTCTCTCCTATTATATATTCATCACCTTTTGATTCTCCGCTTAGTTTATTTATATATTCTTCTTTTAAATAATTGCAAAATTCTTGATATTTATTTAATTTATCCATTATTTTTCTCCAATCTTTTTTGCATATTCTGATATAATGTTTTTTGTTGTGCCATCTATATCATCTATTATATATAAAAACTCTCTTGCTCTTGATGCAGCAACATATATATTCTTCATATTATTAATAACTTCCTTTTTAATATCATTATTTGCATCTTTTATTGTAGCTATGTTATTAAATTCTATATTATTATATCTAGAAGCTCTTATATTATATAATCCAAAAATAATTACTGCTTTAAAATCCAGTCCAATTGCTTTACCTGTTGTAGATAATTTTATTCCATGCTCATTTATCTTTGAGAGCCCATCTGTCAAGTCATTTAATTCTAAATTAAGTTCATTCTTTATAATTTTTTCGATAATAGACTTGCTTAATTTCCCACATGTTTTATTATTATATATTTTTGATTCTTCATTATCAGTAAAATTTGGTGGATATAATAATATTATTTCTTCTTGTTCAATTCCTTTTTCATTTATCAAATAATGTATTTTTTCTTTTATTTTTTCTTTTAGTATATTTGTATCCATAGCATATATATATTCTGGCTCTTCCCCGTTTCTAGTTGCTATACCTAATAATAAATTTTTATTATTTTTCTTCTCTTTAAATTTAAAATCTTTTTTATACTTTTCTAATTGTCTTATCAACCTATTTATTCCATTTGTTATTTGTATAGTATTCCTGTAATTTTTATTTAAAACTATTCTTTTAAACTCAATTTCTCCTAAATAATAGATATTATCATCTTTTTTATCATCTTCTAATATTATTAAATCATCATTTTCTTCATATTCTTCTTTATTTTTAGGTCTTATCTCTTGATTATAATCTCCTACCATTATCATGTATTTATTTTCATCTAGCATGCTATATAATGCTATTTTCCATTCATCTTCCAGTTGTTGTGCCTCATCTATAAAAATTCCACCGTAAATTTTTGAAAAATCTCCGATTTCTTACTTTTTTCATAAATTCACTATGATTTTTTATAAAATCATTAGTATTTGAAAAATTTTCTTGTATAAACTTGTCAAAGGTTCTTACCTGTAAATTTTCTGCTTGCTGATTTTTATATTTTGCTTCGTTTTCTAATTCTTCACATAATTTATTATTATAACATATTAATAAAAAATTTTTATTCTTATTTTCATTTGCCATCATATATGCTTTAGTTAATAGTAATGCCGACTTTCCAGTTCCTGCTGTAGATTCTATATAAGTTCTTTCGTTTAATTCATCTAAAATTCTTATCTGTTCATCATCTAATTCTATGCTATTTTTTGGAATTTGCATTTTTCCATTGCAATCAATTCTAAATGTCGTTAATGATTTCTTTATAACATATTGTGGCATTAATGCACATTTGATACCATATTTCTTTTGTTCGTCTATTACAATATCTTTTCCTTTTGACATTTCAAGTAATTTGTTCATGAAAATTTCCGTTGTAACAAATTCAATATAAGTTAACTTGTCTTCTAATAAATTATTTAGCATTGAAATTTGATTTTCATTTAAATCATCACATATTATATATTTTTTGTATTTTATATTTAATTTATTATTTTTACTTAAAACCAGACTATTGTTTATTTCATTTAGTTGCTCATCTCTGTATAAAGTTTTATTTTGTTTTAATTTTTCAAGTACAATATCAATATTTGTATTTATATTTCCGAGAAATTTTTCTATAAAATTTTCAACTATACATACTCCATAGGTAGGAATAATTGCCACTGACGCTTTTTGACTATTATCTAAAATTGAATTATAGTAAAACTCTATTTCTAGATCACATCTCTTTAATCGTATTATAAATTCTAGATCTCTATCTAATATATTATTAATATTATATTGTGGATAAATTTTAATTTTATGTTGAAAAACTCGACTCAAATATTGTATATCTTGCTCATTATTTATGTATATAGTTTTTTTATTATTGTTTTTTGAAATATTTAAATCTAAAAACTTACATCCATCTTTAACAACTTTTATCTTCTCAATCCTATATCTTTCTTTATCTTTTTTGTTCAATTTCCATAATGTTTCAATAATTCCTTTTTCAGAAATATATATATAATCTTCTTTATTAATTTCAAAACCAAAGTTTGACTTTGATAGAGTTATAAATTGCCTATTATATACATTAGTATTCGTAATTATTAGGAAATATTTGTTCATCTAATTTCTCCTTATATTCTACCATCTTTTTATCTTATTTATATCATAAAATAATTTTTGATTCAATAAAAGTAATAATAAATGTTATATTATTACTTGCATAACACTCTTTCAATATATTTTTATAGCCACAAAAGTATCTTATTTATATGTTTATCTATTTTATAAATAATTAAAAAGCAAAATAATTTTGTAATTTTTAATTACTATCATTTTGCTTTTCTTTTGTCTACTTTTTATTTATTTTTAAAGACTGTTTTATTAAAGGAATAATATTGTCTATTTCATCTTCACTATTTATCGTAACACAATAGTCTCCATTGCCCCAATGTCCTGTATTACTTATGTCCTTTGCTATTTTTAATGGATCATTTAGACTACCCTTTTTCATATTTATATAAACTTTTAATTTATTTTTATGAAATTCTATATCTGTAATATTTCTTGAGCCTTTAAATGCTATATATAACTTCTTGGCTTCAACATCTATATCATCTAATTCTAATATTCTATTTTTTAATTTTTCATATATATTTCTTATATCATCTGAAGCTTTAGATAAATGATCCTCTTCTGTATATACGATTATTTCTTTATTGACATCGTTTTGTATAGATTCCGTCTGAATATCTTGCACTTTAACATTACTTGTCTTTTTTATAAATTCAATATCGATAATATTATCTTCATACCTCGTTATTTTAACTAAATCAACTGGTATATTTTTGAAGTCTGTAGCATTTAGTTGATATACAGTATATATTGGTGAAACAAATATAATTCTTGATTGACTCCAATCAATATCTTCAATAGCCAAAGATGATTTTGTTTTAATATTATATTGAAGTACAAAATCCGCTTTTCTTTCAAGCATCAATTTTAAATATGTATATCCTTGATCAACTAAAGAAGCATTTTTTACATTCTTATATTCAATTATTCTAAAAGATTTAGTCTCTTCCTCAAAAGCCAAAGAATCAATCCTAAAATTTCCTACCGAAAATTCCGAATCAATTAATTTATATCCTAATATTGTTTCTATATTGTTTTCAAAAAATGTTTGTAATTCTTTTTCATTCTTAAAATCATTTTGTTTTAATTCTTTATTTTGTTTTAATATCATTAAAATTCTCCTCTAAATCAGTTTAATTGTAATATAATTATAGCACATCTTTCAATTTAATCCAATTCTCTTTATCCATATCTTCAGTATATTCAGTATTACATATATATAAAGAATCATTTTTATCATAATCCCTTACAAATCCCCATTTAAAATTATATTTTTCTGCATAATTCTTTAATACTGCAAATTTATTTTCAACTTTTATATCTATATTTTTTGATTTTCCTTCTGCGTCTTCTCCACCTTTAGTTTCAATTATCCATGTATTCCCACTAATATCTTGTAAAATATAATCAGGATAAAACGCCCATAACTTACCAACAGCATCTACATATATTATAGAAAAATAATTTATTGAATGTTCTCCATTTTTATAGAACCATTTTACTTTGTCAGAATCGTTACAATATCTTTCAAACATTCTTTCACAATGAGATTTTTTTGTACTATTAGGATAGTCTTTATATACATTTTTTTCATAAATTATTGTATCCTTCATTTTTGGATCATATTTTATTATATCTATTTCAGGTATTTTAAAAGTTATTTCTTTGATAGATTCTGATTTTAAAGCCACTTGCCTTGATTCTTGTGACACAGCCTCTAAAAAATCATATTTTAACTTGTCTTCATTATTTATTATAAATGCATAAAACTCTGCCAATGATAGATTAATAAATTTTTTAGTAAAAAGTTTTCTTCTTAAAAACATTCTTTCTAGTACAACTCTTGTTTTATCATATTTCATTCCAATTTTAGAACTAATTACTCCTATAGAATGTCTTAAATCAATTCCGTTTTTACTAGTATTTACTATTGATTTTACTTTAATAGTATTAGCATTTGATATTTCATCAGAATCTATTTTTATTATTTTATCTTGAACAATTGTATTTTCTATTTTATCTCCAAATATATATCCTTCAGCTTCCAAAATTGTTTTATTATTTGTTTTATTTGAAGTAAGTTTATACTTGCCTATAAAATAATTTTGTATTATTTTAAAGGTTTCTCTATCATCAAATCCATCAAAATCATTGCTCTTTATTTGTTTGATTAAAGTAAAATCTTTATACTCATCTTTTAAGAATACAACTTTAACATCTTGTGCATTATTTCCTAATTCTTGCTTTATAGTCTCCTCATATTTTTCATCAAAAGTATATAAATAACAATTGTCTAATAAAATATTGTCATAATGATGAGCTTGTGGCATTCTCCTAATTCTACCAATAGTTTGGGTTTCAAAATCTTCATTCATATTGTTTCTTAATTTAACAAGAATTTTAGCTCTAGGGCAATCCCAACCTGTAGAAATAGCTTGTTTCATTATTAATATTATGGGCTCAGCATTATTTTCAGAAATACCTTCAATATTTTCTTTTCTATCTGCTAACCATATTGCAACCGATTTATTTTTATATGAATATCCTCTATCATCCAATATTTTTTCGATTTGTTTGATCAACTCATCTGAATTACTTGGAACTTGTATTATAATCAAAGGATTTACATTAACACTAATTTGTTTATATTCTTTTCTTATAGCCTTTTGTTTATTTAATGCTAAATCTAGTAAATATTCATGTTCATTTTTTAATTCTACATTATTTCCAACGTTTTCATTTATATACAAAGCTCTTGTAATAAGACCTTCATTTATAACATCCATTTCATCTATTTGTATAAATTCTGCCTCTTTATTTTTCTTTGTTGTAGCAGAAACTCTAACTATATAATTAGGTTTTAAATAATCTATTACTGCCTCTGCCTTTACTGTTTTATTGAGATGTTCCTCATCAACTATAACAATAAAATTATAACCTCTATTATATGCTTCATCTATTCTTTCAAATAAATTTTTTCTCTCAGCATCTTTTAATGCTGTATTTCCTTTTTTAGTAATAGTCTCCCAATTTATAAATGCCGTATCTCCTGCTTCAAAACCACTTAGCAAGACATCTGCAATGTTCTTTGAAGTCATATTTGGAATATATTTGGTCATCTTCTCTCTACTTTGTTCTTCTAAATCCCCTTTACCAGGCGTAAGCCAAACAAAAATAGTATTTTTATTTTCTTCGATATATTCCTGAATATAATCTAATAAAATGATTGTTTTTCCACTCCCAGTAGGTGCTTGTACTAATACTTCTTTTTTTAATCCGACTGTTGTTGCATTGAGTAATTTATTTACACATTCTATTTGAAATTCTTTTAATTCTATTCCATGCATATTAAACTATTGCACCTCCTTAATTTCTTCGTCAAAATAATATTCTGGAATTACAAATATTTCAACATTATTATCTTTAAATAATTTTATTTGTTTTGCTGTTAATAATATATCTGAAGAAATATATAACTTTTCACATTCTTTAACTTCATTCATTTTTGTGCTAAATTCATCAATCGTTTTTTCATCCAATATAACTTTAATTTTTCTGTCATCAATATCAATTCCATTTTCAAGTTGTATTAAATTCTTTATATTAACTAATAAGTTTTCTTGTATATTTTCATCTTCTGTATTTATTCTTGGTATATAAGCAGTTCTGTAATATTTTAAATTAGACTTTAATGGTTCATTTTTTGCATATCCTTTTATTACATTAATTATTCTCCTATATGTTATTTTTTCGCAAATATTATTCTCATTATTAGTACATAAAATAAATTGTCTACTCCCTCCATCTTCTTTATTTAATTCTAATACTGCCTGTGCTGTACTTCCAGATCCTGCAAAAAAATCTAAAACTATTGCATTTTTGTTTTTGTGATAATTTATTATTTCTTTTAACATTTTTACAGGTTTTTTTCCACTATTAAATGGTACTCCTCCCTCATTAACAATATTTCCAAAGTCCGGAGCATAATCCATTAAATTAGAAATTGGAACTTCTCTATATGCTCCTTTACCAGATTTTATCTCTTTTACTCTTGAAAGTGGCATACCAGAATACATCTTGCATCTTGATGAGTTCTTCTTTGCCGGTCCAACATAATATCTGTATCCAAATCCGTCGTCTCCTCGTCCCATTACTTTATATAAGCAGCCTAACCCATCTGTTGTATATCTCGGTTCTATATATTTTCTAACTACTTGACCATAAGACATCTTAGAATAAATTGTGCCAGATACCCATGTTTCTTTTAACAGATTCATATCTGATTTTTCTTTTTTTTCAATTTTCCATTCTCCTGGATAAAAAACAACAACTTTTGTTCCATCTTTATATTCTATAATTTTTCCCTTTGCATCTTCCTTAATTTCAAATACAAAACTAGAATCCGTATATTCTTCTTTAGGTAAATTCAATTCACAATTAGCTGAATTTTTAGCATATATTAAAATATACTCCATTACTGGCTTTACTGATTTGCCATCAGCTAAAGATTTTTCAGCATATCTAACTTGGATATGATGTGTAGATATTCTATTATTTTCACCAAATATTTCATCACATAATAATTTCAATTGTGCTATTTCGTTGTCATCTATTGAAATAAAAATCATTCCTTGATCTGTGAGCAATTTCTTTGCTAAAATAAGTCTTTTCTCCATAAAAGATAACCACTTACTATGCTTATAACCGTCTTCATTGTCAATTATTTTATCATTATAAATAAAATCCTCATTTCCTGTATTGTAAGGAGGATCAATATAAATAATATCTATTTTTCCTTTGTGCGTCTTTTCCAATAAATATAGACTATGTAAGTTATCTCCTTCTAAAAGGAAATTGAATTTTTTTTCTTTATTTTCTATAATTTCTTTTTCCTGAATTTCCTCAAAAGTAGGTATTTGAGTTTTTAACTCATCATCAACCCTCTCTTCATGCTCTTCCCATAAGAGTCCATATTTTTTCTTAGTTAACTCATACTCAATTAGCGATAAATTTTTTAATGTTTCATCATCATTTATATTTTCTTTTATTTTGGCAATGGTATTTAACATTTTTTCTCTTTTTTGCTTAGATAAATTTATACTCATTTTTTCCCCCTATATATACACTCAACTAATCTAGTATATTTTATATCACAAAACTAGATTTTTCTCAACATGTACTAGCCTTTTTTTAATTTTCTTTACTAATCATTTAACTTTTCACTTGACGTTTCTCTACTAATTAATTTCTTCCAAAATATTCATCATAAATATACCCTTTTTCTATATACAACTCGGTTAACTCCATTTTGTATTTTTCCAATAACTCTAAATACTTTTGCTTAAAAACATTTTTACAAATCCATTCAACTCCTTTTCTTGAAATAATAACTTTATTATTATCTAAATATTTATAATTGCTAAATCCATTATCACACATTTTCTTAATTGATTTTCTTATACTAGATTCTGCTCTATTAAAGTATTTTTCTAATTGTTTTATGTCCATATCTTCATTACACCAATTTTCATTGTGTTCTACTTTTAAAAAATCTTCATACACTTTAATTCTGGTTTCAAAAAATTCTACATCAGCATCTATTAAAGATTTTTCTTTTTCAAAATACACAAATTTTATCCAGTAATACCCT
>ERZ773104.3233-NODE-3233-length-16201-cov-6.483401_pt1 | contig 16201 bp, 14 predicted proteins | sample MGYA00511920_ERZ773104 | MGnify/ENA primary metagenome ERZ773104 (study PRJEB29015, sample SAMEA2737857) | human gut metagenome | biome: human gut; feature: human-associated habitat; material: faeces | place: China | collected 2012 ...
CCGCAGCCGCTGCTCCGCCGGCCACCCCTCCGCCTGCGAGGGACACGGGATGGCCGCCTCCACCGTCACGTCGCCGTGCAGCTGCCGCAGCGCCAGCGCCAGCTCGCAGAAATACAGGTCGCACCCTTGGGCCATGCCGCAGATGAAGTGGCGATAGCCCTGCTCATAGGCCGCCTCCATCTCGTTCCACAGCCGCTCCTTCAGCGCAAGACACCGGCGATCTCCCTCATCGTCGCCCCACGGCAGCTTACCGGGCCGATGGCCGGAAAAACAGCAGCTGATCGGTCTGGCTCGCATGGCGTTCCCTCCTTCCCCCTTTGGTTTCCCTTTCATTATAGAACATATTTTCTATTTTGTAAAGCCCAAAAAATCGGAGGACGGCTCCCGCCGCCCTCCGTCATTTCACTTCTGCTCCTCGTACAGGGCCTCCAGCACACGGGCATAGAGATGCTCCGGGTCCTTGCGAAACCGCTCCGCCAGATCCTTGGCCATCTCCTCCGTGGCCACCATCAGCTCCAGCTGCATCAGGCTGTCCACATCGTCGCTGAGCTTTAATTCCACGGTGTAGGTGCCGTTTTCCCGTGGGATGGCCTTCCCCTGCACCTGCGCCTGCCGCAGCAGCTCCTTGTTGTATTCCTCGATGTTCCTGTCCGTCCGCAGCCGCACGGAATAGGGCAGGCTGGACTCGCAGATGGCGCTGTTTTTCAGCCCCTTGGGGGTGATGGCGTACCGCCCCTCCTCCGTCAGGCGCAGATGCTCCGTCTGCACCAGATCGTTCAGACACTCCGAAAAATCGAAATAGTCAATGCCGTCGTCGCACATGGTCAGCTCCTGCATCCCCTCCAGCGGCAGCGGCTCCGACACACGGGCGGCAATGTACAAAATGAGAAACTTGATCTCCAGCTTGTCACGGATAAATCCGACTCCCATTGGATCACGTCCTTTCGGCTTTTCTATACACCCCTATTATAATGAAAAATTTCCGATTTGTACAGAGGTTTTTCCCCGCCCCACCTGCATTTCCCGCACCCCGCCGGGCCGGACGCATAGACTGGATTGAAAGGGCGATGCCCTTGAGTACTTAAATAGGAGGTTTTTCTATGCCTGAAAACGGTATGCCCGGCCCGGTCTGCGATCTGAGCAGCGTGCGTGAGGCCGTCTGTATCCATACCCATAAGATCTTCGACTCCTGCCGTGACAAGGACTGCGTGGAGGATCTGCGCTTTTACCCCACGGCATCGGCTCAGGAGGTGCTGTCGGCCTGCCAGATGGTGCGAGGCGGCACGGCGGAGCTGCTCTACGTCTATACCGACGTGGAGCCCGTCACCTTCAACCGGGGGTTCTACTCCATCGATATGCGGTTTTTCTACCGGGTCACTCTCCAGGTCGGCACCGGCACTCCCCGCTGTACCGAGGCGGAGGGCCTGTGCGTCTTTGACAAGCGGGTCATTCTCTTCGGCAGCGAGGGCAGCGCCAAAATTTTCTCCTCCGACACGGTGCTGGACGATCTGGATATCCCCGGCTGCCGCCGCAGCAACCTGCCCACGGCGGTGGTGGAGGCGGTGGACCCCATCGTGCTGGATGCCCGTGCCGAGGACCGCTGCAAGCCCTGCCGCTGCGACTGCGGCCTGACGGAGATCCCCGCCTTCATCGCCCAGAGCTTCGACCAGCCCCTGCTCTTTGACGACAACGGCGGCCGTCGGTATTATGTCACCTTAGGACAGTTCTCTCTGGTGCGGCTGGAGCGGGACACCCAGCTGCTGATCCCGGTGTATGACTACTGCATCCCCCAGACGGAGTGCAGCGGCGGCGATCAGGAGGACCCCTGCGGCCTGTTCCGCAGCGTGGCCTTCCCGGTCAACGAGTTCTTCCCGCCCAACACCGTGGAGATGCCCAAGGACTACGCCAGCACCCGCAGCTCCTGCCCCTGCCACTGATCCTTCCCTCTTTCCGTTGCCCCATTTTCCGTAAGCGCACTGCTCCATCCCAACGACAAGACCCATCCGGCATAAAAGGCCCCGGACACCCATGGGTGTCCGGGGCCTTATCTCACGCTTTGCGGCATCTGCTGCCCGCAGGCGGCAAGAGCCTCATTTTCCTGTGAAGGCGGTTTTCACCACCACGTTCTCCGGACCCAGCCACTCCCGGCACTCCTGCACGAAGGCCGGGTGGTTCAGGCACTTGGCCCCCAATAGCTTGCCGCTGTCCGCCAGCCGGATCTTCAGTGGCGTGTCCCCCTCGAACATGGTCATCACCAGCTTGATATGCTGAAACGCCGGGCTGTCCATGCCGGGGACCCGCAGATAAATGGTGGCGTTCTCCTGTGCCGGACGGCGGTTCTCCCGCCGGGGCGGCAGCCCCTCCTTCAGGGGATAAACGCTGTCGCACATGATCTGCGGCGGCTTCTCGTCCCGGACGGAGAGCTTCCCCTGCACCAGCACCGGGCTGTTCACCTGCATATAGCTGCCGCAGCGCTCAATGGTGCGGCTGAAGCACAGCAGCTCGATGGATGCCGCCTCATCCTCCACCGTCACGTAGGCCATGAGGGCGTTGTTGCGGGTGGTGCGGGTGCGGCTGGCAGTGACGATGCCCGCAATGGTGATGCTCTGGCCGTCGGCGAACCGGACAGGCCCGTCCTCGGCGGAAAAGTCCTCCAGAATGGTGTGGATAGGCACCGCTCCCGCCTGCCGGGCCAGCGCCCGGTAATCCGCCATGGGGTGGCCGCTGAGATAAAGGCCCGTAGTCTCCTTCTCCATGAACATCCGCTCGGCGGCGGTGAACTCCGGAATGTCCGGCAGGGGCGTCTCCGCCGGCGGGGCGTCCTCCCCCGCCGCCATACCGAACAGATCCAGCTGGCCCTCCACGTTCTTGCGCCGGGACTCTGCAATGCTGTCCAGCACCTTTTCAAAGACCTGGATCAGCTGGGAGCGCCGCACCTTCATGGAGTCGAAGGCGCCGCTGCGGATCAGATTCTCCACCGCCCGCTTGTTCATGTCCGTGCAGTCGAACATCCGCTGGCAGAAGTCCTGAAACGACCGGAAGGGGCCGTCCTGCTCCCGCCGCCGCATCATGGTCTGGATAAAGCCCCGGCCGATGTTCTTGATGGCCACCAGCCCGAAGCGGATGCCTCCATCCTCCACGGTGAAGCCGTCGCTGGAGCGGTTCACGTCCGGGGGCAGCAGCTCAATGCCGCAGTCCCGGCACTCAGCGATGTACTCCGCCACCTTGTCGGAGTTATCCAGCACCGACGTCAGCAGCGCCGCCATGTACTCCCGTGTGAAGTAGTGCTTGAAATACGCCGTCTGATAGGCCACCACCGCATAGCTGACGGCGTGAGCCTTGTTGAAGGCGTAGTTGGCGAAGTCGTAGATCTCGTCGTAGATGGCCTGAGCCGTTGCCTCCGGGATGCCGTTGGCCACACAGCCCCGGATGTTCCGGGTGGGGTCGCCGTGGAGGAACGCCTCCCGCTCCCGCTCCACGTCCTTGGCCTTCTTCTTGGACATGGCCCGACGCACCATGTCCGCCTGCCCCAGCGAATAGCCCGCCAGCTGCTGGAAGATCTGGATGACCTGCTCCTGATAGACGATGCACCCATAGGTACCGGACAGGATGGGCTGGAGGGAAGGGTGCTTGTACACCACTAGCTTGGGGTCGTGCTTGCAGGCGATGAACCGGGGGATGGACTCCATGGGGCCGGGGCGGTATAGGGCGATGATGGCGGTGATGTCCTCGATGCTCTGGGGCTTCAGCCCCACGCACACCCCGGTCATACCGGCGGACTCCATCTGAAATACGCCGCCGGTCTTGCCCTGCGACAGCATCTCGAACACCGCTGCATCGTCCATGGGGATATCCGCCAGCCGGAAGTCCGGCCGGTACTTCTGCACCATCTTCACGGCGTCGTCCAGCACCGTCAGGTTCCGCAGACCCAGAAAATCCATTTTCAGCAGCCCCAGCTCCTCCAGCGTCACCATGGTGTACTGGCAGACGATGGACTCGTCGTTCCGGGCCAGCGGTACATACTCATATACCGGCCGCTTGGTGATGACCACACCGGCTGCGTGGGTGGAGGCGTGGCGGGGCATCCCCTCCAGCGCCTGCGCCATGTCGATAAGCCGGCGGACCCGTTCATCCGTCTCATAGAGGTCGGAGAGCTGCTTGGACAGCTTCAGCGCATCCTTCAGGGTAATGTGCAGGGCCGTTGGCACCAGCTTAGCCACCACATCCACCTCAGCATAGGTCATGTTCAGCGCCCGGCCCACATCCCGAATGGCGGCCCGTGCCGCCATGGTGCCGAAGGTGACGATCTGGGCCACATGGTCGTCGCCGTACTTGCGGCGAACGTAGTCCACCACCTCGCCCCGGCGGGTGTCTCCGAAGTCCATATCGATATCCGGCATGGATACCCGCTCCGGATTCAGGAAGCGCTCAAAATACAAATGGTACTGCATGGGGTCGATGTCCGTGATGTACAGACAGTAGGAAACCATGCTCCCCGCCGCCGAGCCTCGGCCCGGTCCCACGGGGATACCGGCATCCTTGGCGTACCGGACGAAATCCGACACGATGAGGAAATAATCCGTAAAGCCCATGCGTCCGATCATGTCCAGCTCGTAGTCCAGCTGGCGGCGGTAGTCCTCGTGCTCCGTGCCGTAGCGCTCGGTGAACCCCTTTTCGCACAGCTGCCGCAGATAGGTGGGAGAATCCACCCCCGGCGGCAGCTGGAACTCCGGCAGATGATACTTGCCAAAGGTGAACTCCATCCGGCAGCGGTCGGCGATGCGCTGGGTGTTGGCTACGGCGTCGGGATAGGCCCCGAACAGCTCCTCCATCTCTTCCGTGGAGCGGAGGTAGAAGTTTCTCGGCTCATAGCGCATCCGGTTCTCGTCGTCTACGGTCTTGCCCGTCTGGATGCACAGCAGTACATCGTGGCTCTCGGCGTCCTCCGGCCGCAGGTAGTGGGCGTCGTTGGTGCAGACCAGCGGGATGCCCGTCTCCTGATGGATGCGGAGCAGATCCCGGTTCACCAGCGTCTGCTGGGGGATGCCGTGGTCCTGCAGTTCCAGATAGAAGTTATCCTCCCCGAAGATCTCCTGCATGGTCAGGGCGTACTCCTTAGCCCCGTCGTAGTCGCCGTTTACCAGCCGCTTGGGGATCTCCCCGGCCAGACAGGCCGACAGGGCGATGAGGCCCTCGCTGTGCTGGCGCAGCAGGTCCAGATCGATGCGGGGCTTGATGTAAAAGCCCTCCACAAATGCCTGACTCACCATGTACGACAGGTTCCGGTAGCCCGTCTCGTTTTTACACAGCAGCACCAGATGCCTGGACTCGGCGTCATATTCATGAACTTTGTCGAACCGGGTGCGGCGGGCCACATACACCTCGCACCCGATGATCGGATGGATGCCCTCTGCTTTGCAGGCCCGGTAGAAGTCGATGGCTCCGTACATGACCCCGTGGTCGGTGATAGCCACCGCCGTCTGGCCCATTTCCCGGATGCGGGCCGGAAGGTCCCGGATGCGGCAGGCCCCGTCCAGCAGGCTGTATTCCGTATGCACATGAAGATGCACAAATCCCATAGCTACTCTTTCCTCCGTCGCAGGTTCATCCCTGACCGCTTGCTCTTGGCTGCTTATTTTCGGCTTCTTATTTTTGGCCGTCCAGCTCCGCCAGATAGTCACACAGCAGCTCCACCGCCGAGACGATGAGTGTTCCGCAGTGGTCGTCGGCCCCTACCGCCTGCGCCGTAGGCGTAGCCTGCAGGCCACGCTCCGCCAGCAGTTCCCGGCAGTTCAGCAGGTGAAACTGCTGGGTAAAACGGCGCTGGAACTCCTTCACCTGTTCCACAGAGCGCCGCCGGCCCTCCGGCCCCTCCTGTGCCGTGTAGGGGTGCAGCAGGCCCAGCACCAGCACGCCGCCGGACACAGCGCCGCAGATGCCGCCGCAGCGCATCCCGCTGCCGAGACCGCTGCCAAGGCCCCAGCACTGTTCCTCCGTCAGACCCGTCAGGTCCCGGAAGGCCCCCAGCACGCTCTGGCCGCAGTTATAGTGCTGCCGGTGATAGCCAAGGGCCAGACGGCACCGCTCTTCCTTCGTCATCACAGCTTCTTCGCCTCCTCCAATAGTTTCCGCATCCGATGGTTCATGCAGGATTTCGTCACCGGCGGGTCGCATTTCTCCGCCAGCTGGGACAGGGACATCTCCGGGTATTGCAGGCGCAGCAGAGCTGTCTGCCGCAGCTTTTCCGGCAGGCGCTCCAGCCGTCCGTTCTCCTGTAGCCGCTGGATGGCATTTTTCTGCTCCAGCGCAGCGTCAATGGTCTTATTTACATTGGCCATGTCGCAGTTCATGGCCCGGTTGGCCCCGTTGCGGATCTCCTTATCCACCTTGGCGGTCATGATATCCATGGCCGCCGCCGGGGCCCCAATGGTGGTCAGCAGATCCTCAATATGCTCAGACTGCTTGAAGTAAATAACGGAGCTGCCACCCCGGCGGACGCTGTGGGGCAGAAAGCCCATCTCCGTCAGCAGCGTCGCTACCTCCCGGCTGGCCTGTGCATGGCCGGTATCCAGCTCCAGATGATAGCGCTTTTCCGGGTCGGTGACACTGCCACCCGCCAGAAAGGCCCCCCGCAGGAAGGCCGTCCGGCAGCACTCGTCCTCCAGCAGCCCGAAGTTCACATGGAGCACCAGATTCTGCCGGGGATCGTAGCCCAGCTGGTTGATGATGCGGTCCAGCTTGCTCCGGTCGGTGATGCCGAAGATCAGCTTCCCCCGCTCCTCCTCCGGCAGACGGTCGAATTTCAGACCGAAGGCCCGCTGGAACAGCCGGGGCAGCCGGGCGGCAAAGTCAGCGCTCTCGGTAATGAGCCGCACCTCCGTGGGGCTGAAGGTATTGCCGTAGAGCAGCACGCCGTAGGCCTCGGCCCGTGCGCAGCACAGGCGCTGCACCGGCGTCCGGCACAGCTCATTTTTTACCTTTCCCGCAAATGACTGCATACCTTCCTCATTTCTCCACTCGGTTTCTCGGCGTCCGGCGCAGGGAATCCTCCACCAGACGGATATTTCTCTGGGCATGGAGCCGCACCAGTTCCCACGCCAAATGGCCCGGATTATGGCGCACCAGCCCGTTTTCCACCGTGGACACGGGGCGAGTGATGACCTCCACCCCCAGCGCCTCGCAGGCATCCCGGTCGCACAGGATGGGCTCCGCCCCCTCACGGGTATAGCCCCGCATCACCGAAGGTGGGATGGGGGCGTCGTTGACCAGGCATAAGTCAAAGAGGCCGGGGCAGCTGTGGTTAAACAGCGCGCGGATATGGTCCGAGGCAGTATACCCCTCTGTCTCCCCCTCCTGCGTCATGACATTACAGACGTAAATTTTCAGGGCACGGGACTCCCGGATGGCCTCCACGATGCCATCCACCAGCAGGTTGGGGATGATGCTGGTATACAGGCTCCCCGGCGCCAGCACCACCATCTCCGCCTCCCGGATGGCCTCCACCGCCTCCGGCAGGGCCTTGGGACGGCTGGGCAGCAGATTCACCCGGCGGATGCGGCAGTCCTGCTCCTGCTTGCACTGAAAGATGCGGGACTCCCCCACCACCCGTGCGCCGTTTTCAAACTCCGCCTCCAGCTGGATGTTCTCATTGGTCACCGGCAGCACCCTACCGGTGATGGCCAGCACCTGACTCAGACTCTCTACCGCCCGGTCAAAGCTGGGCATGATGCCGTTGAGGGCCGCCAGAAAGAGATTGCCGAAGCTCTGGCCCGCCAGCTCTCCCTCCGGAAACCGGTAGTGCATCAGCTGGGCCATCAGGGGCTCGGCATTGGCCAGCGCCTCCAGACAGTTGCGGATATCCCCCGGCGGAAGCATCCCCAGGTCCTGCCGCAGCCGCCCGGAGCCGCCGCCGTCATCGGCCACCGTGACGATGGCCGTGATATTCTTCGTATAACGCTTCAGGCCACGCAGCAGAGTGGACAGGCCCGTGCCGCCGCCGATGGCGGCGATGCGGGGGCCGTGCTCCGGTGCTACCGACTGTCGGTATGGCTCCATACAGCGTCCCTCCTGTTATCGGGAGATGTCCCGATGGTTTTCCGTGACCTGATAGCCTTCCTCCGTGATGTACTCCGCCAGCTCATGGGCCACCGCCACGGAGCGATGGTGGCCGCCGGTACAGCCGATGGCGATGACCAGTGCGGACTTGCCCTCCTCGGCGTACAGGGGCAGCAGGAAGGTCAGCATCTTCTCCAGCTGCTCCATGAAATCATTGGTCTGGCGGAAGGAGAACACAAAGTCCCGCACCGCCTGATCCAGTCCCGTTTTATTTTTCAGCTCCGGCACGTAGTAGGGGTTGGGCATGAAGCGCACATCGAACACCAGATCCGCCTCGATGGGGATGCCGTGCTTAAAGCCGAAGGAAAGGACGTTGACGGCCAATCCTCCCCGATCCCCCTGCTGGCCGAACAGGTCCAGCAGCTCGCTGCGGAGCTTGGCGATGGAGAGGGCGGAGGTGTCCAGCACGAAATCCGCATGATCCCGCACCGGCTGCATCCACTCCCGCTCCCGGCGGATGGCCTGCTCCACACTCTCCCCCTTCTTTTGCAGGGGGTGCATCCGGCGAGTCTCCTTATAGCGGTTGACGATGGTCTGGTTATCCGCCTCCAGAAACAGCATCCGGCAGTTGACGCCGCTGGCCTTCAGGCGCTCCAGCGTCTCGATGAGAATGTCCGTGGGTTCCCCGGAGCGGACGTCGTACACCAGCGCCACCCGGTCGTACCGTCCGCTGGACCCAGCGCAGAAGTCGGCAAACTTCACCATCATCTCCGCCGGCAGATTATCCACCGTGTAGTAGCCGATATCCTCCAGATAGGAGGCCGCCCGGCTCTTGCCGCCGCCGGACAGCCCCGTGATGATCAGAATTTCCATGCTCGTTCCTTTCTCAGCGGACGATTCGTACCTCCGGCTCCAAATGCACGCCGTGGGCGGCGTACACCGCCTGCTGCACCTGCCGGATCAGTTCCTCCACGTCGGCGCTGGTAGCGCCGCCCACGTTGATGACAAAGCCTGCGTGCTTGGTGGAAACCTGCGCTCCGCCTACCGTCAGGCCCTTCAGGCCCGTCTGTTCGATGAGTGTCCCGGCGAAGTAGCCCTCCGGCCGCTTGAAGGTGCTGCCGGCGCTGGGATACTCCAGCGGCTGAGACTGGCGGCGGCGGGCCATGAGATCGTCCATCCGCTGCCGGATGGCAGCGGGGTCATCGGGGGTCAGGCGCAGTCTGGCGCCCAGCACCACCGCCTCCGTATCCAGAAAGGCGCTGCGTCGATAGCCGAAGGCCGCCTCCTCCGCCGTGAAGCGCCGCACGCCCTCCGGCAGCAGCGCCGTCACCTCCGTCACCACCTGACGCATCTCGCCGCCGTAGGCTCCGGCGTTCATGCATATGGCACCGCCTAAGGTGCCGGGGATGCCGTGGGCGAACTCCAGACCCGACAGGCCGCGCTGCTGAGCATATACCGCCAGATGGTTCAACAGGATGCCGGCGTCCGCCTCCAGCGTCGCCTCGTCCAGCTGCCGCACCGCCGTCATATGCTCCGCCGTCTTGATGACCAGCGTGTCCAGCCCCCGGTCGTCCACCAGCAGATTGGTGCCACGGCCCAGCAGGAACGGCTTCACGCCGCAGGTCTCCGCCAGTCCCATGAGGATCACCAGCTGCTCCCGGCTGGTAGGGAAGGCCATCCGCCGGGCGGGGCCGCCGATGCGGAAGGAGGTGTGCCTGCTGAGGGGGACCTCCCGCTCCATGGTCATATCCGGCAGATACTCCCGCACTTTTTCGTCCAGCTGCTCATACCAGCACATAGGCCAGCCTCCTATTTCCGTAATTTTCGTTTTCCCAGCAGAGCGGCGCCGATGATCCCGGCGTTGTTGCCCAGCTGGGCCTTGACGATCCGGGTGCGTTTGTCCCGGTTGCAGGGGATGCTCTCCTGCTCCACCAACCGCCGCAGGGGCAGCAGCAGCTGCTCGTCGCTCTCGTTGCTGACGCCGCCGCCGATGGCCAGCGTATCCGGCTGGAAGATGTTCACCACGTTGGTGACTCCCGCTGCCAGATAGCCGATGTACTCGTCGCAGACGCTTTGGCCCACGGGATCGCCCTCCCGTGCGGCGATAAAGGCCGACTGGCCCGATACCTTGCCGTTGTTCTCGGCCACCACCCGGCACAGGATGCTGCCGGGATGCTCCTCCATAGCCCGTGCCGTCAGGCGCTTCAGGGCGCTGGCGGAGGCGTAGCGCTCCCAGCAGCCTCTGCGGCCGCAGGGACAGGGCTCCCCGTGGTAGACGATGCTCATGTGGCCCACCTCGCCGGCCATGCCGTTGGCGCCGTGATAGATCTGTCCGTTGTGGAGGATGCCTGCTCCCACGCCGGTCCCCAGCGTGATGGTGACAAAGCGCTTGCTGCCCTTGCCGGCTCCGGCGTAGTACTCCGCCAGTGCCGCACAGTTGGCGTCGTTCTCCACATACAGGGGGTAGGGCAGATACCGGTGGAAGATCTTGCGGAGAGGGACGTTCCGCAGGGGCAGATTGCAGGTGTACAGCACCGCACCGGAGTGGATCTCCACCGCTCCCGGCACACCCACGCCCACGGAGCGTATCTGCTCCGGCGTCAGGCCGCCCCGCTCCGTCAGGCTCTGAGTCAGCGCCACCAGTGCCTCCACCAGTGCTTTCTGGTCGGAGACCTCGGCAATTTTGCGCTTTTCCATAGCGAGGATGCTGCCCTCGTCGTTCACCAGCCCCGCCTTCAGGTTGGTGCCGCCGATGTCAATGCCGATGTAGTTCATTTCTGCTCCTCACTCTGCCGGGTCAGGGCATCGATCTGGCGGTCTACCCGATCCACGAAATCCCGGGCCGGGTTATAGCCGAATTTCATCTGCCGGTTCTTCATGGTGGCGATCTCCACGATGCCGGCCAGATTTCGGCCCGGCCGGACGGGGATGATCATATACGGCAACTTGACGCCCAGAATGGAATACATCTCCTCCCCCAGACCCAGACGGTCATAGAACTTGCCGTCCACCCACTTCTCCAGCTGCACCACAAGGTCCAGCTCCGTATCAAACTGCACGGAGCCCATGCCGAACAGCTGCTGCACGTCGATGACACCGATGCCTCGGATCTCGATGTAGTGGCGGATCAGCTCCGGGGCCGTGCCGTAGAGGGAGTCGGACACCCGCCGGATCTCCACGGCGTCGTCCGCCACCAGACGGTGGCCTCGCTTCAGCAGCTCGATGGCCGTTTCGCTCTTGCCGATGCCGGACTCGCCCAACAGCAGCACGCCCTGCCCGTTGATGTTCATCAACACGCCGTGGCGGGTGATCTGAGGGGCCAACGCCCGGTTCAGGTAGTCGATGATCTGGCTGGTCAGCTCTACGGTGTTCAGCTCGGAACGCAGCAGCGTGCGGCCGTGCTTCCGGGCAATCTCCAGCAGCTCGGGGAATATCTCCATGTTCCGGGCGATGATGAGGGCCGGTATCTCGCAGCGCAGCAGGTTGTCGAATACCCGGCGGCGGTCCTCCAGCTTCATGGCCTTGAGGAAGGTCATCTCGGACTTGCCGAACACCTGCAGGCGCTTGGGCTCGAAGTAGTCGTAAAAGCCCACCAGCTGCAGGGCCGGGCGATTCATATCGGAAATGCTCACCGTGCGCTGGTCATAGTCGCTGCCCCGGCACACGATCTCCATGTCAAAATCCTCCACCAGCTTGCTGAGCTTGGCGGGGGTGCGCTTCACCTTATCTGCCATATGGAAGCCCCCTGTTCCTCGGTTTATATTTATAGTATTATATCGTACAGGGGCCGTTTTTACAATACCAAAAACGCATCCCACCTCCCCTTACGTCTCCTCTGCGGTACCCGCCTTCCCGCTCCCTGAGCGGTTTCCTGCGGTGGAGGAGCTGCCGCTTCCGTCCTCGGCCGAATTTTTTTGTTTTTTTGTCAAATAGTGCTTGCATTTTCCGGTTTTATCTGCTACTATATTAAATGCTTGTGAATCAAGCGGAAGTTAGTCACAGCAAGGAGGTGCAACGGATGGCTAAGTGCGAATTTTGCGACAAGGGCGTGACCTTTGGCATTAAGGTTTCCCACTCTCACCGGCGTTCCAATCGTCCCTGGAAGCCCAATGTCAAGCGTGTTAAGGCGATCATCAATGGCACGCCCCGCCATGTATATGTTTGTACCCGGTGCCTGCGTTCCGGTAAAGTAACCAGAGCGATCTGATTTCAGGACAAACAAACGCCCTGCTCATTTTGAGCAGGGCGTTTTACATTTCCCTTCATTTTTTCCATCCACTGACCACAGGCAAAAGCGTGCGGAAAAGCTCCTCCCGGTTTTCCGGGTTAATAGGGACCACCTCTGCCCGGGGATGTGCGCATACCTGCCGCAAAAACTCCACATCCATCCGATTCTTCACGGCAGCCAGCACCGGCGTCTCCCCGTCCAGCGTCTGCAGCACCGCACGGCGAAACGCCTGAGCGTCGGACTCCATGAAGCCCAGCTCATCCATAATGATTACTTGGCAGAACGGTGTGCTTTGCAGGTAAGCTGTCCCAAGAGCATTGAAAACCTCGGGAAAAATCTCCTTTTGCCGACCGAAATTACCACAGCGTCCCACCAAATTCTCCATTCCCCTTTTGCGCTGATCCGTCGGCAGTGATGCGGGATAGATGTAGATAGGGCGCATGGCTCCCTCAGCATTTTCATCCATTTTCGTGCAAAATCCGCCCACTGTTAGCCGGGCTTCCTCCACCAGGCGGCGGATCAATGTAGACTTGCCCACACCCTTTTCGCCACAAATTAGGATATGCTTTTTCATATTTTTCTCCTTAATCCTTAAATGGAGATACCCGGGCTCTGCCGGGTATCTGATACTGTCGAAAAAACTTCGGTTTTTCCGACAAAAGGTTTGCAGTCTGCTGCGCGCATAATTTTGAGCCTATGGCTCAAAATTCAACACTGGCAGCCTGAGCGGTATTTTCTCTCACGCACATGTCGCGAGAGAAAATGATTGGACTTCTTTGCCGCCTGCGGGCGGCAAACTCTGCGAGGCTTTTTGATACGCTGAGAGGACGTCCCATCAGGGGGCGCCCTCTATTTAGACTGTATAAATGCATAATTATTCGTATATACAGAATATGCTTTGTGTATTCTGCCATGTTCTTTCGATATTTGCACCATTTTCAACGGTCAGTTTTCACAAATCAGGGAAAATGTATGGATTTTTATGCAAAAATATGTTGACATTTATGCAGAGAAGGCGTATAGTATGCATTGTCAAGGGGGGACACCTCCGCTGCAAACTCTATCTATACACCACACAGTGGATCCTATAGAGCCATTTCAAAAAATAGAAAGGAAAAATGAAGATGAAAAAGTTTGTATCCCTGCTCCTGGCCCTGCTGATGATCGCGAGCCTGGCAGCCTGCGGCAAAAAAGCCAACGACAACAACAACAGCAGCAATGACAGCAAAACCCTGATAATGGGCACCTCCGCCGACTACGCCCCCTTTGAGTTCATGTACAAGGGCAAGGACGGCACTATGCAGTACGGCGGCATCGACGTCTCCGTGGGTCAGTACATTGCCGACAGCATGGGCAAGGAGCTGAAGGTGGAAAACATGTCCTTCGACTACCTGCTGCCCTCCCTGGTCAAGGGTGACTTCGACATTGTCATCGCCGCTATGGAAGCAGACGGTGAAAGACTGAAAAGCGCCGACTTCTCCGATCCCTACTACACCGATCTGCCTCCGGCTATCCTGGTGAAGGCTTCCGACGCCGCTTCCTACAAGACCCTGGCTGACTTCTCCGGCAAGTCCGTGGCTGCCCAGACCGGCACCACCAAGCTGGACATCGTCAATAAGCAGCTCACCGGCGCCAATGCCGTGCCCCTGGCCCTGGTGACCGATATGGTCAATGAGCTGGTAAACGGCAAGGTGGATGCCATCCTGGTAGACGGCGCTGTGGCAAAGCAGTACGCCGAAACCAACAAGGACCTGGTTATTGCTGACGCTTCTTCCGAGCTGGGTGCCGCTCAGCCCTACTGTGTGGCCGTGGCCAAGGGCGACCCCAAGGGTCTGCTGCCCGCCATCAACGCAGCCATCGCCAAGATGAATGAGGAGAACAAGCTGGAGAGCTTCATCAGTGCTGCTGATGCTCTGAAGGATGTGTGGCAGGAAGTCACCCCTGAGAATCCCTCCTGAGCTTTCAGAATAACCCCTCTCTCCTTTAACCTACATCATAATGCGTGGTGCAAAGCCGCATAACGCGGCTTTGCACTTTCGCACTGTATTTGAATCCCACTGAAGAAAGGACTGACCGTTTATGTGGTGGACTAATCTGTTCAAAGATATGAGCAGCACCAGCTTTTTCAACTTCTCTTTCCTTCCTGCATATACCGGGTACTTCCTGCAGGGCATGGCCTACACCCTGCTGCTGGCCGTAGTATCCGTGGCACTGGCGGTGATCCCCGCCCTGCTGCTGGCCTTAATGAGGCTGAGTAAAAAAAAGGTCATTCAGTGCGTTTCCGGCGCATACATTGCTGTATTCCGCTCCACTCCCCTGCTGGTACAGCTTTCCATTATCTACTTTGGCCTGTTCACTGCGATCTCCATTCCCCGGATCACTATTTGGGGGTTTGTGGATCTGAGCCGTTTCATCCCGGGCGTGGTAGCCCTGGCGCTGAACAGCTCGGCCTATGTGGCTGAAATTTTCCGGGCGGGCATCCTGGCCGTGGACAAAGGACAGACGGAGGCCGCCCGGTCTTTGGGCCTGTCTTCCTGGCAGAGCATGCGCCTGGTGGTGCTGCCCCAGGCTATCAAGAATGTGCTGCCCGCCCTGGCCAACGAGGTGGTGACCATGGTAAAGGAGAGCTCCATCTGCTCCATGCTGGGCATGGCGGAGCTGATGTTCGTGTCTAAGACCGTAGCCACCGGAACCTACATTACGCTGGCACCCTATACCATTGCGGCACTGATCTACTTCTGCATCAACTACCCGGCCTCCAAGGCCATCGAAGCCATTGAAAGGAGGATGCGTCGTGGCGACAAGCAATAAGCTGATCTCCGTGCAGCACCTGGTGAAGGAGTACAACCATGGCACCGTGAAGGCGCTGAACGACTGCAGCCTGGACATCGCACAGGGGGAAGTGGTGGCCATCATCGGCCCCTCTGGATCCGGCAAGTCCACCCTGCTGCGCTCCCTGAATCTGCTGGAGGAGCCCACCGGCGGCCAGATCTTTTTTGACGGTGTGAACCTGGCGGATAAGTCTGTGGACATCAACCTGCACCGGCAGAAGATGGGCATGGTGTTCCAGCATTTTAACCTCTTTCCCCACAAGACCGTGCTGCAGAACATCACCATGGCACCCCTGGCGCTGAAGAAAAAGACCCCGGAGGAGGCGCAAAAGCAGGCTATGGAGCTGCTGGAGCGCATCGGCTTGGCAGACAAGGCAAACGAGTATCCCAATATGCTCTCCGGCGGCCAAAAGCAGCGGATCGCCATTGTGCGGGCCCTGGCTATGGACCCGGAGGTGATGCTCTTTGACGAGCCTACCAGCGCCCTGGACCCGGAGATGGTGGGCGAGGTGCTGGACCTGATGCGCAGCCTGGCCAAGGAAGGCATGACCATGGTGTGCGTGACCCACGAAATCGGCTTCGCCCGCGAAGTCGCCGACCAGATCGTGTTCATGGACGGCGGCGTAGTCGTAGAAAAGGGCGGCCCCGACATCATCGACCACCCCACCGAGCCTAGGTTTAAGGACTTCTTGCAGCACGTGCTGTAGGAAGGCTCGTTGTTGCAGCTCCAAAAACGTACGCTGATGAACTCAGCGTACGTTTTTTTGCGACGCCTAATCGCACCCCCATCTCGTGAAGAACGTACGCTGAGTGGTAGTCAGTGTACGGTTTTCACGAAGGGGCATGTTCCAATCCTGCAAAGGCGGCGGGTTGGATTCGCTTTGCGCAATAATCGTCCGCTAGGCTGGTGAACCATGTGTGGAATCGTTGGATACGCGGGAAATATTGAAACGGCATGCGGCAAGCCTTTGGAGGTCTGCCTGCAAGGCCTGGAACGTCTGGAATACCGAGGCTATGACTCGGCCGGTGTGGCGCTGACCGCGCCCGGCATGGATAAGGTGGTCGTGCGCAAGAAGGCCGGCCGTTT
>ERZ773104.3246-NODE-3246-length-16166-cov-14.301595_pt1 | contig 16166 bp, 14 predicted proteins | sample MGYA00511920_ERZ773104 | MGnify/ENA primary metagenome ERZ773104 (study PRJEB29015, sample SAMEA2737857) | human gut metagenome | biome: human gut; feature: human-associated habitat; material: faeces | place: China | collected 2012 ...
TTACATTGTATCGTTTGATTGAAGTCTGTAAGGAGGCCGCATCGAAATATACGCGGTCAAAAGTACGAAAAGCGTTACCACCTGACTTTGCTTATGTGATTGAGGAACTGATTACGGAAAAATCAGATCTAACGGATAAAGAGGCTTATTATGAGCAGATTATAGAGACAATTATTACAATAGGAAGAGCGGAAGTTTTTATTATTGCACTTTCAGAAGTGATTCAGCGTCTGGTTGTAGACCACATGCACATTCTTGGTGATATTTATGACAGAGGACCGGGACCACATGAAATTATGAACAAACTTGAGCGGTACCATTCGCTTGATATCCAGTGGGGAAATCATGACATTGTATGGATGGGAGCAGCAACCGGACAGACAACCTGTATTGCAAATGTAATCCGAATCTGTGCAAGATATGCAAATCTTGATATTTTGGAAGATGGATATGGAATTAATTTGCTTCCGCTTGCTACATTTTCTCTGATTCATTATAAAGATGACCCTTGCAGTTGTTTTAAAATTAAAGGCGGAAATGATTTAAATCCGGCAGAGATTTCTCTGCAGATGAAGATGCATAAAGCCATTTCGGTTATTCAATTTAAGCTTGAGGGACAGCTCATAAAAAAATGGCCTGAATATGGTATGAACGACAGGCTTTTACTTGAGCATATAGATTATGTCAAAGGAACTATTGAAATAGAGGGGAAGACATATAAAATGCTTGATACATATTTCCCTACGATAGATCCAGATGATCCATACAGGCTTACAGATGAAGAAGAGGAAGTTATGAACCGTCTCCGCTCATCTTTTATACATTGTGACAAATTAAAGACGCATGTTAAACTTCTGCTTAAAAAAGGAAGTATGTACAAAGTCTACAATGGAAATCTTCTTTTCCACGGGTGTATTCCGTTTGATGATTATGGAGAATTTGCAAAAGTAAACGTATATGGAAAATTATACAGTGGAAAGGCATTATTTGATGTGCTTGAGACATATGTCAGAAAGGCATTTTTCTCAGATGATCCGTTGGAAAAAGAAAAAGGAGTCGACATTATGTGGTATATATGGACGGCACCATACTCCCCGCTGTATGGCAGAAAAAAAATGTCCACATTTGAGAGATATTTTGTAGATGATGAAACATTAAAAACAGAAACTAAGAATTCCTATTATGAATACATAAAAAAACCGGAATATGCAGATAAAGTATTAAAAGAATTCGGCTTACATGGATCGAGGGTACATATAATAAACGGACATGTTCCTGTCCACAGAATGAAAGGGGAGAGTCCTGTAAAGAGTAACGGAAAGGTTATTATGATCGATGGTGGTTTTTCTAAAGCATATCGCAGAAGAACCGGAATAGCCGGATATACACTGATATATAATTCTTATGGACTTACACTTACAGCACATGAACCATTTGAATCACCTGAAACAGCTGTAAGAGATGAAAGAGATATAGTTTCAAGGCGGGAAGCAGTTGAAAATATGGATAAAAGAATCCTTGTCGGAGATACGGATGTCGGTGAAAAGATGCGTGAGAAAATAAGTGATCTGAAGGAACTTATCGGGGCATATCGTTCCGGAGAGATAGTTGAGAGGGATAAGTAATGAAAAAATCCGAACTTACGGAAATATTAAATGATGTAAAAACAGGTAAGCTTTCAGTTGATGGCGCTGTCGATAAAATTAAACTTGAACCATTTCAGGATATAGGCTATGCAAAAGTTGATACGCAAAGGGAGCTGCGGCAGGGAGTTGCAGAGGTTATATATGGAATGGGCAAAACTGCAGAACAGATAAGTGGAATAGTAAATGAAATGAACCGGCAGGGACAGGACAGGATCCTTATTACCAAAATATCAAAAGAAAAAGCCCGTAAGCTATCAAAAAATATAAAGTTTGATTACTATGAAGAAGCACAGATAGGCATAGTCGGAGGAATCCCTAAGCCGTCAGGAAACGGACAGATAGTGATAGCAACTGGTGGGACAAGTGATTACAATATTGCTGAGGAGGCTGCGCTTACGGCAGAAGCTTACGGCAATAAAGTACTTAGATTGTACGATGTAGGAGTTGCAGGTGTTCACAGATTGATCGCAAATTCGCAGTATCTTATAAATGCAAATGTTGTGATAGCAATCGCAGGAATGGAGGGGGCATTAGCATCTGTAGTTGGAGGAATGGTTGATTGCCCGGTAATAGCAGTGCCTACAAGTGTTGGATATGGAGCATCGTTTGGAGGAGTAGCGGCACTTTTATCAATGCTGAACTCCTGCGCAAGTGGTGTAAGTGTGGTAAATATTGACAATGGATTTGGGGCAGGATATCTTGCAAGCATGATAAATCAAAGGACACAGGTATAAAATGTATAGAGTTGATGGTTTCGATTTTGGGTCGGAAGAGATGGCAGAAATTGCCAGAAAAGAAAAAAATGGTATTAAATATATAAAAGAAAAAACAAAAATGGATGATCCCTTTGAGGTCGCAAAACTGTATACCCAGCTTAGCAGACCGGGAATGTTTAAGACGGCGGTCGGATTTGCTTTCCTGATAGAGCTTCAGGAGTATCTTTATGCAAACCCATATATAGAAAACACGGACATCCGTTGTATACGGATACCTGATGAGGAAAAACTAAGGCAGAGGCATGAAATGAAATACAAAAAGAAATTTCATATTGCGCTCTTTTTTGCTATTATTTTTGCAGTTGTTATAGTTGCACTTTTTACGATCACATATGTGAGCGGACACAGTCCTTATATAACAGATTATGAGGATGAGATAGTAAACAAATATGAGGCGTGGGAAAAGCAGCTTGACGAGAGAGAACAGGCATTAGATCAGAAAGAGGCGGATACACAGTGGAAAGAATAAAAATACTTGTCGTTGATGATGAAAGCAGAATGAGAAAACTTGTAAAAGATTTCCTTGTAAGAGAAAATTATGAGGTGATAGAGGCTGGAGACGGAGAGGAAGCGCTTGATAAATTCTATGAGGATAAGGACATAGCTCTCATAGTACTCGATGTCATGATGCCGAAATTAAATGGCTGGGAGGTCTGCAGGGAAGTAAGGCAGACTTCGAAAGTACCTGTTATTATGCTCACAGCGAAAGGTGATGAGAGTGACGAATTAAACGGATTTGAACTTGGCGCAGACGAATACATTTCAAAGCCTTTTTCACCGAAAATCCTTGTCGCAAGGGTTACTGCCCTGCTTCGCAGAACTAATAAAATAGGGCAGGAAGCCGATGTGCGTGAGGTCGGAGGCATAAAAATGGACAAAACAGCGCATACAGTAACGATCGAAGGAAAAAATATAGATTTAAGCTTTAAGGAATTTGAACTTCTTGAGTATTTTATAGATAATCAGGGAGTTGCTCTTTCCAGGGAAAGAATACTAAATTCTGTCTGGAGTTATGACTATTTTGGAGATGCAAGGACCATAGACACACATGTCAAAAAACTACGCAGTAAAATGATGGACAAGGGAAATTATATAAAGACCGTATGGGGCCTTGGATATAAGTTTGAGGTCGAATGATCATGAAAAAGAAAACATCTTTGTCGTTTCAGCTCGTATTCACAATGCTCATACTTGTAATAGGTGTGGTCGGGATTTTCTGGATCATGAATAACACGCTGCTTGAAAAATATTATGTGTACAGCAAAGAAAAAGAAATGCTTTCAGTGTACGATATGGTAAATCATGCAGCAGTTGATGATGATCTTTCGGATTCACAATTTAATCTGTCCTTAAAGAAAAAATGTGCGAGAGGAAATATAGACGTTGTTGTATTTAACAAGTATGGCAAGGTAGTAATAGAAGGACCTGCTGACAGTCAGGAGATAATGGGGCTGCTGTTTGAAGCGGGGCTTTATAAGTATTCGGCAGAATATAACAGTAAAAAGATCATAAGGCAGAGGGATTCAAACCTTGGAACTGACTATATTATAATAAATACATTACTGGCTGATGGTAATTATATATATATGAAAACTCCGATAGAAAGTATCAGGGAAAGCGTAAACGTTTCAAACCAGTTCTTTTTGATAGGAGGATTTGTTGCAGTTATAATAGGTATTATCGTGATCGTATTTCTTGCACGTAATTTATCAAGACCGATATGCAGCCTGTCGAATCTGTCAATGAGGATGGCTGCACTTGATTTTGAAGCAGAATATATCCATACAAAACATGGAGCAAGGGAAATTGATGAACTCGGTGAACACATGAATGAATTGTCTGGTGCACTTGAGCATACAATTTCAGAGCTTAAAATAGCAAATAATGAATTAAAACGTGATATAAAGAAAAAAGAAGAAATAGATGAGATGCGGAAAGAATTTCTCTCAAATGTATCACATGAGCTTAAGACACCGCTCGCACTTATATCAGGATATGCGGAGGGACTTAAGGATGCAGTCAATGATGATGAGGAGAGCCGCAATTTTTACTGTGAAGTAATAATGGATGAGACGGACAAGATGAACCGCATGGTAATGAAGCTGCTTTCATTAAACAAACTTGAGTTTGGCAAGGATACAGTTGAAATTGAGCGGTTTGACATAACAGAAGTTATAGCAGGAGTTATAAATTCATCATCACTTATGGCAGCACAAAACGATATAAATATCGTGTTTGATGATAGCAGACATGAATATGTCTGGGGTGATGTGTTCAAGATAGAGGAAGTGCTGACAAATTATATAAGCAATGCGATAAATCACTGCGAAGGCAGAAAAGAGATTGTGGTATCATACAAAAAGGTGGATAATAAATTACGAGTAAGCGTGTTTAATACCGGAAAGCAGATACCAGAGGATTCCCTTGACAAAGTATGGATCAAGTTTTACAAAGTAGATAAGGCCAGGACCAGAGAATATGGTGGAAGTGGGATAGGATTATCTATAGTAAAAGCCATAATGGAGCTTCACGACCAAAAATGTGGAGTGATAAACAGGGAGGATGGAGTAGAATTCTGGTTTGAACTGGAATTATGTATTGTAAACAGTTAAAAAATGTGGTACTATGAATATAAAACATAGGAGAAAAGTCACAGTGAAAATGAAAAGAAAAAAATTAAGTACTATGCTCATGGGACTTGTTTTTTCATTTAGTCTTACAGGATGTGGAACTTCACTGTATGAGATGACGGCAGATGAACAGGATGTCGTGGTTCATTATGCCGCATATGCCGTTTCAAAATATAACATATATCAAAAAGATGGAATGACATCGGCACAGCCTGGTGACGAGGATGAAAAACAGACTAAAGAACAGGAAACAGAACAGCCGGATAATTCCGGCACTACAGATGAACAAACAGATAAGACAGAAAAAGTTTCATTAGCCGATGCGCTTGGACAAAGCAGCCTGTCTGTGGTGTACAATGGTCTTGATACAGCAGATAACTTTCAGGAAGGAAGAGTTTATTCGCTGGAGGCAGGAACTGGAAATCAGTATGCTATTTTAAAATTTACGATATCAAATCCGACAGATAGCACTGTTTCAGTAGATGCGTTTAATAATGGACATACTTATAAGGCGGTATTTGGCGGCAGTGAGTCATATGAAGCGGAGAACACATTCCTTACCTATTCACTGTCCACATATCAGGGGACAATAGAGGCAGGATCTTCTGTAGATGTAGTATTGCTGTTTAAGGTGCCACAGTCACTGCAGCCACAGAGTGACAGCGTATCTTTGATGGTACATATGAACGATAAGGATTATTCAGTAGAATTATAAATACGAATCATAAATGAAGGGTGGAGGAATTTCTATGGATACAAATATTCTTTTAGAGTCAGGAACCAATGAATTAGAGGTATTAGAGTTTACATTAGGAGATAATCATTACGGAATAAATGTTGCAAAGATCAGAGAGATTTTGCAGTACACACCGGTTACACCGGTTCCAAATTCACATCCAAGTGTGGAAGGTATATTTATGCCGCGTGATACAATGATAACAGTTATTGATCTAAAAAAATGTCTTGGATTACCGGAGACAGATGAAAAAGGATTATTTATCATAACCAATTTCAACAAATTAAATGTAGCATTCCATGTAGACGAAGTTATAGGAATACACAGAGTATCATGGGAGAATATAATAAAACCGGATTCTACTATCCAGGGTAGAGACGGAAGTACGGCAACGGGTGTTATAAAGATGAATGATAAGCTTGTTGTCATACTTGATTTTGAATCGATCGTGTCATCAATAAGTCCGGAAACAGGTCTGAGGGTAAATGACATAGACAATATGGAAAGCAGGGATAGAAGCGATTCGACAATACTTATCGCAGAGGATTCTGCGCTTCTTAGCAAGCTTATAACAGACTGTCTGAAAAAAGCAGGATATGTAAAGCTTATAGTTACAGAAAACGGACAGGAGGCATGGGATAAGATCTGTGAGCTTAAGGCAGCAGGAGATATTACCGAAAAATTAAATTGTATCATCACAGATATTGAAATGCCGCTTATGGATGGACACAGACTTACAAAGCTTGTAAAGAGCGATGCAGCATTAAAAGGAATCCCTGTTATAATTTTCTCATCACTTGTCAATGAAGAAATGCGCATAAAAGGAGAACAGCTTGGAGCTGATGCACAGCTTACAAAGCCGGAGATCGGACAACTTGTAGATGCAATAGACAAGCTTATTGGAACGAATAAATAAAGAGAAAATATTTTAAGGGATGTGGTGGAAAGCTACATCCCTTAAAGTAGTTTAAATGGAGATTATTTATGGACGACAAAAACATGAAATCAACAGAAAATTATCTTGATAATCTTCTTAATTCGATGAACGGAAGACCATCGGAATCTGATGATGCAGCAGATACACCATCAAAGACAGATACAAGTTCCCAGGATGATTTTCTACGAAAGTTTGAAAAGGAACTGGAAAGCGATGCCTATGATGAATACATATCAGATTTTGAAAGAGATCTCGAAAATGATGCTTTTTCAGAAAAACAGACAGGAATAAAAGATGTACAGACACCTGCACCATCGGAATCTGATGCTACGCTTGAGGAAGTTCTTTCTGAAAATGAAAAAAATGATTCATTTAAAATACCCGACGAGGTGCCACAGCAGGATGATAGGGCAGAAAATAATGCGGCAATAAATGAATTAGACAGTGCGATGGAATCATTTGATGATCAGCTGGGTGATGAGGAGGATGATTTCATCCTGGATGAGATACCCGGCGATGAGATACCTCATGTGGAATCTGAGTCAGATGATAACAATACACCGGAAGTTGTTCAGCAGGCAAAAGAGCCTGCGGCATCACAAGAGCAGGAACAGACTCCTGCTGATGCAGATGAAACTCCGCTTTCAGATATAGGAGAACCTGATCTGGCAGGAAATGCAGGAGAAGATCTTATAGACCTGTTAAATAATGGAGGACTTGCAGATTTAGGGGATATGTTATCAGAAGACGGAAAAGTATCAGAGGATGAGGGAGACAGCGAGTTTGAAAAATTCGCTGAAAATGAAATGGAAGCAAAAAATCAGGATAGTAGAAATATTAATAATCCGGATGAACAGCCGGCTAAAGAAAAGAAAAAGGGATTCTTTGCCAGAATACTTGAGGCTCTTTTCAAGGAAAGAGGCACAACAGAAGAACCTCAAAAAGATAATGCAGATGATGCAAAAAATCAGGCCGAGGTTTTATCAGAAGAAAACCAGCAGATATTAAAAGAACTTGAGAGTCAGGAAGCATCTGAAAAGAAAGAGAAAAAGAAACCTAAAAAAGAAAAGAAGCAAAAGCCGGCAAAAGAACCGAAACCTAAAAAGGTTAAAAAGCCAAAAGAGAAAAAACCAAAAGAAGTGGATAACAGTCCAAAACTTCCAAAAGGACCTGTTATTCTTATCTGTGTTTTCGTGGCATCGTTATTTGCATTTGTAATGATATGCACAAGCCTGCTTGGAAATTCAGTCACGATCCAAAATGCAAAGACTGCATACAATGATGCTATAGCCGGAATACAGGAAAATGACACAGAGGCATTTTCTAAATATATCGAAGCTTATAGCGAACTGAGTGGACTTTCGTTAAAAGGAGAAAACGAAAGAATGTTTGAAAAAGTCCAGATCCTTGCATCAGTATCAGAAAAGTATGAAGCATATGAAGCCTTCAAGAAGAATAGCAATGACGATATGGCGCTGGATTCATTAGTATGTGCAGCCGGAAGATGCAGTGTAAATGCGGATAATGCAAATGATGCAGGATGTACAGAGGCATTGGACGCTGTGAAAACGATCATAACAGATACATTAAGCAGCAATTACAATATGTCTTATGACGAGGCTGTTGAATTATATAATGCAGGGAGCAGAAATGACTATACATTGTCTATTATAGAAAAACTCAAAGAACTTGGACTGTATGATCAGAAATAAAAGTTATATCAGCAGCACAAATGATTTCATTGGAATATTAATGAAAAAGCGGAATCGCAGGACGATTAAAAAGGACACTTGATTTCTCAAATGCCCTAGCGTATAATCAGCTTAAGAAGGTTATCGGATGTAATATCCGATTTGCCCTCAGTTGCAACTAAGAAATAGCATTCACTTTGGTCGGAGGATGCTATTTCTTTTTATTATTATGATCGTCTATGTAAGACAGAGCCGCAAAAATTACTAGCACTAAAGTTAAAACTTCAAGCGTGTTCATAGGGCATCACCCTCCTTTGTAAACTAGAGGGCATCTAATAATCGGAAAATCACATCCTGCTTTCGTTTCAATTACACAATAACAGTATAGCATAAAGGGAACGAATGTTCAAACCCAAAAGAGGTAAATCTACTATATCATATATAGAAGAAAGACCTCTTATTTTTATGGCTGCTGCCTCTGGTGAATATTATCAACAGCCTTTTCAAGTTCGATTGTCTGCCAGCGTTTGCGGATCACATCACTTTTCAGTTGTGCAAGACCGAAAAGGACGAGAGATATGTTCATATGAAAGAAGATGGTGCAGATTGTTTTCGTAGGATTATACAGAATAGAAAGCATCCAAAGATTGAGCCTATGATTGATGGTTATAGTGGATTTTTATTCTTAGACAAGAATGATATGCCTATGGTTGCTTTACATTGGGAAAAGTATTTCCAACATATCCGTGAGAAGTATAACAGTATTTACAAAGTACAAATGCCTTGTATTACACCTCATGTTTGCAGACACACCTTCTGCTCTAATATGGCAAAGTCTGGAATGAACCCCAAGACATTACAATATATTATGGGACATTCAGATATAGGAGTTACCCTTAATACATATACTCATTTACAGTTTGAGGATGCCTTAGAAGAGATGAAAAAGGTTGTGGGCTAAAAGGTTTGAAAATAGCCCAGTATTTAGCCCAAACGAAGGAAAAGTTATGCAAAGTTATTCCAAATTATGCTGAAAATGTGAACAAAAGCACTATCACAGAAATATTGCAGAATTGTTGTAAGTGCCGAAAATACAGTAAAATCAAGCGTTTAGAGAGGTTTTAGATATATGATTAGAGTATTATTCATCTGCCACGGCAATATCTGCCGCAGCACCATGGCCCAAAGTATCTTCACCCATCTGGTCAACAGGCAGCATCTCGACGCCGTTTTCGAGATAGATTCAGCTGCGACCAGTCGTGAGGAAATAGGTAATCCGCCGCACTACGGCACCAAAAACAAACTATACGAGGAGCATATTCCTCTTATTCCACACCGCGCGAGACAGATGACACGCGATGATTATTTGTACTATGACCTTCTGATTGGAATGGATACTGCAAATATCAGGAATATGACAAGGATTGCAGGTGGCAGTGACAGTCTGCAGAAGATATTTAAAATGCTGTCATTTGCTGATTACGGAACAAATCATAAGCTTACAGCAGCGCGCGATGTTGCAGATCCATGGTATACAGGTGATTTTGATGCGACCTTTGATGATGTAATCAGTGGATGCCGGGGCTTGTTAGAATACATAAAAGAGGTGTATAATCTATAGCCATAGCAATTAAAAGAGAATAATAGCAGCGGTTACGGTGCTGAACACAGCTGCGATAATTAATTTCAGGAGGCACAAATGCAATTACAGAATGGAAGACCCACAGATACCACAGGCAGACTGGATAAAGAAATCCGTACATACGATTTTTTGGACAAACTGGGAATCGAATATCAGAGAATAGACCACGAGGCGGCATTTACGATGGAGGTTTGTGAGGAGATTGACAAGACACTCGGCGCAACAATCTGCAAGAATCTTTTTCTGTGCAACCGCCAGAAAACTGATTTTTACCTGCTCATGATACCGGGAGACAAGACCTTTAAGACAAAAGAGCTCTCGCATCAGATAGGCAGTGCGAGACTTTCGTTTGCAAGTCCGCAGGATATGGAAAAATATCTGGATATCACACCGGGCTCAGTCAGTGTGATGGGACTGATGAACGACCATGACAATGCGGTCAGACTTCTGGTGGATGAGGATGTGCTAAAAGGTGAGTGGGTTGGATGTCATCCATGCATAAATACCTCAAGCCTCAGGATAAAGACAAAGGACATGTTTGGCCCGGTGATAAAGGCCATGCATCATGATATGACAGTGGTAAAATTAACAGGTGAAGCATAGTAAAGCCTGACAGAACGTAAGGAGAACCAATGGTAAAAGCAGTAATATTTGACATGGACGGAACACTCATAGATACGGAGAAATATTATCGTATTTTCTGGCCGATGGCACTTAAGCAATTCGGATACGAGATGACAGATGAGCAGGCGCTTTCAATGCGAAGCCTCGGGCAGCCGTATGCACCGCAGCATCTTAAGGATATGTTTCATGATCCGGATATGGATTATAATAAAATCAGGGCATATCGGAGAAAAATCATGGAGGAGCATCTGGAAAAAGTGGGTATTGAGCTTAAGCCCGGTGCAATTGAGATACTTACATATCTGAAGGAAAAAGGCATTCACAGAGCAATTTCCACAGCGAATGATATAGAAAGAGCTGAGAAATATCTTAAAAGGATAGGGCTCTACGGATATTTTGACAAGATCATCTGTGCACCTATGGTGGAGCATGGAAAGCCGGCACCTGATGTGTATGAGTTTGCATGCAGCGAGCTTAAGCTGGCACCTGAGGAGTGCATGGCGGTAGAGGATTCACCAAATGGTGTCAAAAGTGCATATTCTGCAGGCTGTAAGGTTGTCATGGTGCCGGATTTGACACAGCCTGATGAAGAGCTTAAAAAGATGCTTTTTGCCTGTGTTGACAGGATAGATGAGATTAAAAGTATAGTATAATCACAGCATATATAAGTCGTGGAGGCATGATGGGCACAGAAAATGATTTACCGGGAATTTCATTAAAAGACGAGCAGAGACAGCTTCAAAATATCATAGGGATTGCACAGGATAATCTGGACCGTGCAAAGGAATCTGTAAAAAAGCTGACAGATGATTTAGAGGATTTAAGAGATGTCTACGAGGCACAGGACAAAGAGGGGCTTGCCCTGTGGAACAATGCGACAGCGCAGCTTCATGAGAACGAGAGAAATATCGTAAGATGTGAAAAGGCGCGGAAAAAGCCGTATTTTGGCAGAATAGATTTTAAGGATCCGCGTCAGAAGTCACAGGAGTCCTACTATATAGGCAGAGTCGGTATTGCAAAGAATGCATCAGAGCCTGTGGTCATTGACTGGAGAGCACCGATTGCATCCGTATATTATGAGAGCAGTCTTGGACCATGTAAGTACACGGTGAGCTCAGAGGGTACTTTTGAGATTGATTTAAACAGAAAGCGCACCTATGAGATTGCAGATGATAAGCTCATCGACTTTTTTGATTCAGATGTCGTAGCAAATGATGAGCTTCTGACAAAGTATCTGGCTAAGAATAAAAAGGCAGTGCTCGGAGAGATTATCGCGACAATTCAAAAGGAGCAAAACCTTATTATCCGCCGTTCGCCAAAGACGAATATCATTGTGCAGGGAGTTGCAGGCTCAGGAAAGACAACGGTTGCAATGCACAGGATATCGTACATTTTATATAATTATGCTGATGATTTCAGACCGGAGGATTTCTACATTATAGGCAGTAACCACATTTTGTTGAACTATATTACAAGCGTGCTTCCGGAGCTTGATGTGTACGGCATAAAACAGATGACTATGGAGCAGCTTTTTACAAGGCTTTTGTATGAGGATTGGGATGACAAAAAGTACAGCATACATGAAGTCAGCAAAAATGACAGTAGAAACAGCATAAAGGGCAGTAAAGAATGGTTTGAAGCCCTTGAAGAATTCTGTTTAGATTACGAGGAAAAGTGTATTCCAAGAGATGAGGTCTACATGGAAAAAACAGGCAATCTGCTTGTGGGAAAGGTGCTGATAGACACTTATCTGCATGATAATCCGCTTCTTTCCATGCAGAGTAAAATCCTCATGTTAAATGAGATAATTTACTCGAAGTATGAAAATGAGGTTCTCGGTAAGGAAGTGAAGTTCCCTGCAAAGGAGCGCAGGGAGCTTGATAAAAAATACAAAACCTATTTCGGTAAGGATGACTGGAAAGGCTCTGTGTATGATTTTTACAGGGATTTTCTGCTTAGTCAGAAGGAGAAGGAATATGATATAGATATTCCAAAGGACTCATTTGATGTGTATGATCTGGCAGCGCTTGCGTATATTTATAAGCGCATCAAGGAGACAGATCCGGTTCGTGAGGCGAGTCATGTGGTTATTGATGAGGCACAGGATTTTGGCATGATGGCATACTGCTGTCTGCATTACTGCCTCAGAAACTGCACATACACTATCATGGGCGATACCTCGCAGAATATACATTTTGAGTATGGCTTAAATGACTGGGAGGACTTGAAAAAGCTGATACTCACAGGCACATATGACGCATTCGGTCTGCTTCGAAAGAGCTACAGAAACACTGTTGAGATTTCAGGATTTGCAACAGAGATACTGCGCCATGGAGATTTTGCAATCTATCCGGTGGAGCCTATTATTAGGCATGGAAACGCAGTGCGCATAGAGGAGTATGCCAATGTGCGCTCACTGATTTCGGCATCGGTTGACACGATAAAAGGCTGGCAGAGTGAAGGCTATGAGACGATAGCTGTGGTGTGCCGTGATGAGGCAGAGGCTCTCAAGGTGTCTGCTGAGCTTAAAAAACATATAGAAATAACAGATGATGATATTGAAACTGTACAGTTTGGTGCAGGAATCATGGTACTTCCGGTTGCGTATACAAAGGGACTTGAGTTTGATGCTGTATTGCTGTTTGACCCATCAGAGAGAAAATATCCGGCTGATGATAGTCATGTGAAGCTTTTGTACGTTGCGGCTACCCGTGCACTTCATGAGCTTGCTGTATTCCACCGGGGCAGGCTGACACCGCTTATTGCAGACCCTGCTCCTTCCAACAGGCATCAGAAGGAGTTTTCTGCAGAGCCGCTCACTAAGGCAAAGGAATATGAAAAGCAGCAACTGACAGAAAAAGAAATAGAAGAGCAAAAGCGTGTTGATGGCAGACGCGATATGGATGAAAGAGAGTATTTTGGTCCGTCGCGCATTGTATTAAAGCCTGAGCAGGTGACAAATAAGGCTGAAAATGAGAAGCTTGATTTATCTGCATTTGTAAAAAAAGACAGGGAAAATCAAACACAATGTGCTGCTACAGATATGGCAAATAAAATTAAGATTAAGGAAGTAAGTAAGGCTGCAAAAAAGAGTAGCCTCCCTCTAAATCCCTCCCCATACGCATACGGCTCAATCCCGGACAACGATATCCTTCATGTAAAGGGACATTCAAAGGGCAAGTTTGCGGTAAAATGGCTCAAAAAAGGTAAATCGCATGTTGAAATCGCCACAGCGGACGGCACACTTTATGTGATACCAATAACACCGGAGATAGTACGCGTAATCTTTGTAAAAGGAATTGGAGTGAAGCCGCACAAAACCTATTGGAAGCAAAAGGCCGATACAGCCTTCAAATGGGTGGCAAAGGAATCCAAATCGCTTATTGAAATTCAAACGGAGAAGCTGATACTTAGGATAGAAAAGAAAAACGGAGCCATACAGTATTTTGATGCCGACAGAAATCTCCTTGTAAGTGAAAATGCCACAGAGCCAAGGCTTTTAAATAATGGCGAGTGCTACACATTTTTTGACTGGGATAAATCGGAAAAGCTCAAATCCAAGGGAATACTTGCGACAGACCTTACTGATTTGACAAACAAAGCCAGATATATTTCGTTCGGAGGCAGACAGCAGAGGCTGCCGCTTGTCGTGTCGAACAAAGGATATGGAATCGCTACTGCATCAAGCCGCACAGCACTCTTTTGCAATATAAAGATGTACGGACAGTATATCTTTGTAGACGGTGACATCCAAAGCGACTATTACTTTATATGCGGAGGCAGTGTGGGGTATACGCTTGAGCTGTACGGCACGTTATAAAATGAAAGTTGCCCAAAGCAAAATTATCTGATAAAATATCGGCATGAGTATAAACGGAGGATAACAGATGAAATTCAGGACAGAAAACGAGTTTACACATTTCAAATTTTCGGATGTGCATGTGAGCGATATCATGATGAGCTTTGGCACCTTCAAAATATGCCTTGATAACGTAATCATAAAGGCAGATAATTCTAAAAACAGAGATATCCGTGATATGAGGACAAACGGCCTTATATTAAAGCTTTCAGATGCAAATATTATTTCATTCATACGCGAGGGCTTTAAGACATATGATGCCGATGGCAACCTAAAGAGCACCACGGCTGACGAGGAGATAGAGGAGACAGATTATATCGACACCTTCAACAATTTTCTTGACGGATACGCATATTTAATCGAGAAGGAGAATGAAAATTATACCTTCGTATTCGATGGAACAGATGAGCGCTCGTACACCTTGATTGTATCGGCATCAAATGACGAGTGCGAGTGGGACAGATTTATGAATATTGAGGCATAGAGTATGCCATGGTGCATTTTTAGACAAGTCCAAGATGCACCATGGCATTTTTAAGCCCATCCTCTTTGATATCGTCTGTCACTATATCGGCAACAGCCTTGACTTCATCGCTGGAATTGCCCATGGCAACACCGACATCACAGTAGCGCAGCATATCAAAATCATTCTGGCCATCGCCAAAGCCTATTGTATCAGCCTGACTCATGTGAAGAAACTCTACCACATCACGTATGCCGGTTGCCTTGTTGACACCGCGCAATGTAATCTCACCGCTGTAAGGTTCAGGCTCTTTAAAGCTGCTCAGGGTTACTACAAATTCATCGCCGAGGAGCTTTCTTAAATCATCAATGTGGTAGTTGCAATTGCAGTAGATGGTGCTTTCAACATCAGCGTATCGATTAGAAAAGCTTGATAATTCATCATCAATCACGATATCCTTAAATGTCGGGTTGTCCTGTATCACATGCATGTCAAACTGCTTTGAGAATGCTGATATGAATTTGTCGGCCCACTTGTGGTTTGTGATGCTTTTATCCTTTGTCTGGAAGATAAGTCCTGTGTTGTTGTCACCAACAGTGTCAAGAACCTTCTGTAACAGATTCTGCCCATAGACATGATGTGCAATTACCTTATCCCCTACAGTGACATAGCCGCCGGCAGCAGCCACCACACCGTCAAAATCAAAGGCTTTTAATGATGGATAAATCTGATTGTAACTACGTCCTGTGCAAAGAAAAATCATGTGACCGTTTTGTTTTGCGTTTATTAGAGCATCAGCGGTTGATGGGCTCATGGTGCTATTGCCGAAATCAACGAGAGTGCCGTCTATATCAAAAAATAATAGTTTTTTCATTAAGTGTTACCTGCCTCATTATTATTAATTACATATACCAGATATACTCTACAATACGAATTCAATAAAGGCAATAGGGAATAGCCTAAATTTATTTAATAATTGTTGCAAAAGAAGGCTCTGTTATAACCACAATTAAGAAAAACTATAATATATTCCTATACTTTATTTTCTTAAGTTTTGATTATGATGGGTTGAAATAATAAGTTTATTGTGTTATAACGTTAAACAACAAAAAACAATAAATGCGTTGAAGGAGACTTGGATCACCAGACACCGACAGGAATA
>ERZ773104.3251-NODE-3251-length-16143-cov-2.856788_pt1 | contig 16143 bp, 8 predicted proteins | sample MGYA00511920_ERZ773104 | MGnify/ENA primary metagenome ERZ773104 (study PRJEB29015, sample SAMEA2737857) | human gut metagenome | biome: human gut; feature: human-associated habitat; material: faeces | place: China | collected 2012 ...
GGACCGGCATGGAGATCCGGTCTGGATCAACTGCAGGGGTCTGGTGCTTTATGAGCAGGATGGCTCCCCCAGATATCTGATCGGATGCATCAATGAGATCGGCAAAAAGCAGAAGGCAGATAATGTCAGCGGCCTTCTGGGTGCAGGCGGACTCTGGCAGTATGCCCAGGAGTTTCCGGCTTTTCTTCCGGACGGCTTTGTCATACGTCTGGGAATGGATGATCTGGGTGTAGTGAACAGCAGCTTTGGCATGAATTTCGGAGATTACCTGTTAAAGGAAACTGCAGATTGTATCCAGAGGGTCATGGAGCCGGAGCAGAGGCTGTTCCGGCTGGTTTCGGACCAGTTCATCATTGCGGACTTAAGCGGGCGGAGCATCCGGGATGCAAAGCAGCTTTATGAACGGATCCGCACGGAAATCAGCAGCTGGGTGGAAGCCCACCAGTATCAGATATTGTTTACGGTATCGGCCGGGATCATCGGGACAGGGGGCCGTGCTAATGATTATGACCAGCTCCTCAAATATCTGGAGTTTGCTCTGAATGAAGCAAAACGGGCCGGAAAGAATGAGTCATACGTGTTCGCGGAGCACGATTATGAGGCCTGGAGGCGTCGCCAGAGGCTGGCGAAGCAGCTTTTATATGCGGTGAACAACTATGAGGGTTTTGAGGTTTATTATCAGCCGGTGATGAATGCCCCGGAGCATCACCTGGTCTCAGCTGAGGCACTGATGCGCTTTTACATTCCGGCTGAGGCAGTCAGTCCACATGACAGCAGTGAGAAGGAGCAGAGGATGGTTTCACCGGCGGAATTCATTCCGATCCTGGAGGAGAGCGGACTCATTATTCCGGCAGGACGGTGGCTGCTCCACAAAGCAGCTGCGGATTGCAAAAAATGGCAGAAGGATTGCCCTGGTATGCGGGTACAGGTGAATGTATCTTATGTTCAGGTGGCAAAGGCCAATGTACTTCGGGAGGTCCGGGAGGCGCTGGAAGAATCCGGGCTTCCGGCAGAGTGCATGGGCGTGGAGCTGACAGAGAGCGGCTATCTGGATCCGGGCGGGCATTTCCGGAAGGTATGGCAGGGCTTAAAGGCTCTTGGCGTGAACCAGATATTCCAACTTCCACTGTCTGGGAGACCTGACACCGAATGGACTTAAGATTGACCGGTCCTTCACCCGGAAGGCTCTGGCTGATTCTTATGAGTTCAATCTGTTGGCCCAGATGATCCAGATGTCTAAGCGTCTTGGGATCTATGTATGCATTGAAGGGATTGAGACCCAAGAAGAGCTGGAGCGGATACTTATGCTGGAGCCGGACCGCATTCAGGGATATTATTTCAGCCGTCCGCTGCCGGAGGAATTGTTTCGCAAAAAGTTTATCAGACAAAAGGAGATGTCGGGCAATGCATGATGATGTATACCAGTTATATTTAGATGAGATCGCAGCCATCCGTCCTATGGACACAGAGGAGGAGAGCCTGCTTTTAGATAAGCTTAAGAGTGGAGACACCACGGTCCGTACCCGTCTGATGGAGGGCTATCTTCCGTTTATCGCGGAGACTGCAAAGGCTTACGCGGATCAGGGCCTTCCGATGGGGGATCTGGTGCAGGAGGCGAATATGGCGCTGATCATGGCGGCCGACCAGTACCGGGAGGGCGATTTCAAAAGCCAGGTCAAAGCCCTTGCGGATGAGATGATCCGGGCAGCCCTTGAGGAGCAGGGGCTTGAGACTAAGGGGGAAGAGGAGATGCTTGCCCGCGTGAATGTCTTAAAAGAGGTTTCAAAGCGCATGGCCGAGGAGCTTGGACGGGAGGCTACGGTAGCGGAGCTTGCGGAAAAGATGAAGATGACCGAAGATGAGATCAGGGACATCATGAAGCTGACCCTGGACGCCATGAGTGTCAGCCCGGATGCGGAAGTGTAGTCTTACAGGATATAATTGATTAGCTACAATGATAAATGCCATAAGATATATTAATTTTATTTATAATATATCTTGTGGTATTATTTATTTGAATGAGATTTATCAGTCTCTGTTATGAATCGCAAACAAAAAAGGAGAAATACAGTACAGGAGGAACCACATGAGTGTAAAACGCGTGTATGTAGAGAAAAAACCGGAGTTTGCCGTAAAGGCCGGAGAGCTTCGCGAGGAGATCGGCAGCTATCTGAGCATAGACACCGTGACAGGGGTCCGTGTATTGATCCGCTACGATATTGAAAATCTGTCTGAGGAGACCTATAAGCAGGCGCTCGTTACCATTTTTTCCGAGCCGCCGGTAGACTATGTATATGAAGAAGACTTCCCGAAGGAAGAGGGCGATACCGTATTTTCCGTAGAGTACCTTCCGGGCCAGTTCGACCAGAGAGCAGACTCTGCAGAGCAGTGCGTGAAGCTGTTAAAGGAGACCGAGGAGCCGGTCATCAGAACTGCGACCACCTATGTGCTTTCCGGTAAGCTGACTGAGGAGCAGACTGCTGCCATCAAGGCATTCTGCATCAACCCGGTCGATTCCCGTGAGGCAGGAAGCAAGAAGCCGCAGACTCTGGTGACGGTATTTGAGACCCCGGCAGATGTAGCTTCCTTCGAGGGCTTTACTGATTTTGATACTGCGCAGTTAAAGGAGCTTTACGATTCCTTAAACCTGGCTATGACCTTCCGTGATTTTGAGCATATCCAGAAATATTATGCAGGGGAGGAACACCGTGACCCGACCGTGACCGAGATCCGGGTGCTGGATACCTACTGGTCTGATCACTGCCGTCACACCACCTTCTCCACGGAATTAAAGGACGTGACCATCACCGACGGAGATTACAAGACTCCGATCGAGGCTACCTATAAAAATTACCTAGCTGACCGCGAGGTGCTCTACAAGGGCCGTGATGACAAATTTGTCTGCCTGATGGATCTTGCTCTGATGGCAATGAAAAAACTCAAATCCGAAGGAAAACTGGCTGATCAGGAAGAATCCGATGAGATCAATGCCTGCAGTATTGTTGTACCGGTAGATGTAGATGGCAAAGAGGAAGAGTGGCTTATCAACTTTAAGAATGAGACACACAACCATCCGACAGAGATCGAGCCATTTGGTGGTGCTGCTACCTGCCTTGGCGGTGCAATCCGCGACCCGCTTTCCGGACGTACTTATGTATATCAGGCAATGCGTGTGACAGGTGCTGCTGATCCGACTGTATCTGTAAAAGAAACGCTCAAAGGTAAACTTCCACAGAAGAAACTGGTCAGAAGTGCTGCTCATGGATACAGCTCATATGGTAACCAGATCGGTCTGGCTACCGGCTATGTCAAAGAAATCTATCATCCGGACTACGTTGCAAAACGTATGGAGATTGGTGCCGTTATGGGTGCAGCTCCGAGACGTGCCGTTATCCGTGAAAACTCCGATCCGGGAGATATCATCATCCTTCTGGGAGGACGTACCGGCCGTGACGGTATCGGTGGTGCAACAGGTTCCTCCAAGGTACACACAGAGGCTTCCATCGAAGTCTGCGGTGCAGAAGTACAGAAAGGTAACGCACCTACAGAGCGTAAGATCCAGCGTATGTTCAGACGTGAAGAAGTCAGCTACATCATCAAAAAATGTAACGACTTTGGTGCAGGCGGTGTATCCGTTGCCATCGGTGAGCTTGCAGATGGACTTCGCGTAGACCTTGACAAAGTTCCGAAAAAATATGCCGGCCTTGACGGAACAGAGGTCGCAATCTCTGAATCCCAGGAGCGTATGGCAGTTGTTGTAGATCCAAAAGATGTTGACAAATTCCTTGGCTTTGCAAACGAAGAAAACCTCGAAGCAATCCCGGTTGCAGTCGTTACCGAAGAGCCACGCCTTGTTCTTACATGGAGAGGCAAAGAGATCGTTAACATTTCCCGTGCATTCCTTGATACCAACGGTGCACATCAGGAAACAACTGTAGAGGTTGAGATCCCGAACAAAGACGGAAACCTTTTCGAAGAAAGACCAGACGTTGTCGATGTTAAGGCAAAATGGCTGGAGACACTTGCTGACCTCAACGTATGCTCACAGAAAGGTCTCGTTGAAATGTTCGACGGTTCTATCGGTGCAGGCAGCGTATTTATGCCATACGGTGGTCAGTATCAGCTTACAGAAACACAGAGCATGGTTGCAAAAGTTCCGGTACAGAACGGAAAAACTGATACAGTTACCATGATGAGTTACGGCTTTGATCCATATCTCTCTTCCTGGAGTCCATATCACGGAGCTGCTTACGCAGTAACAGAATCTGTAGCAAGAATCGTAGCTACAGGTGGTGATTACAAGAAGATCCGCTTCACATTCCAGGAATACTTCCGTCGTATGACCGAAGATCCAAAGAGATGGAGCCAGCCATTCTCCGCACTCCTTGGTGCCTATGCAGCACAGATGGGATTCGGACTTCCGTCCATCGGTGGTAAAGACAGTATGTCCGGTACCTTCAATGAGATCGACGTGCCTCCAACGCTTGTTTCCTTTGCAGTAGACGTAGCCAAGATCCAGGACGTGATCACACCTGAACTCAAAAAAGCAGGAAACAAACTTGTATGGCTCCGCGCACCGCGTGATCAGTACGATTTGCCGGATTACGCAGGAATCATGGATCAGTACGAAAAACTCCACAATGATATCCAGGCTGGAAAAGTTGTTTCCGCTTACGCACTGGATCGTCATGGTATTGCAGCAGCTGTTTCCAAGATGGCCTTCGGTAATGCACTCGGCGTGAAGATCGAACACAACCTGGATCCAAGAGACTTCTTCGCACCAGGATTTGGTGATATCATTATGGAAGTTCCGGCAGACAAAGTCGGACAGCTTTCCATCACATACACACTGATCGGTGAAGTTACAGATGACGGTAAATTCTCTTACGGAAATACTGTTATTACTGAAAAAGAAGCTGAAGAAGCATGGAAGGGAACTCTGGAAAGAGTATTCAAGACAACTTCTGGTGAAGACAACGAAAAACAGGCAAAAGATGACCTGTACCATGCAGAAAACATTTATGTATGCAAACACAAAGTTGCAAAACCGCGTGTATTTATCCCGGTATTCCCTGGAACAAACTGCGAATACGACAGCACACGTGCTTTTGAACGCGCTGGTGCAGAGGTTGACGTTAAAGTATTCAAGAACCTGACAGCAGAAGATATCCATGATTCCGTGGAACTCTTCACAAAAGCAATCGACCAGGCTCAGATCATTATGTTCCCAGGTGGATTCTCTGCTGGTGATGAACCAGATGGCTCTGCGAAATTCTTTGCAACTGCATTCCAGAACGCAAAGATTAAAGAAGCAGTTATGAAGCTTGTCAACGAGAGAGACGGTCTTGCACTTGGTATCTGTAATGGATTCCAGGCTCTGATTAAACTCGGTCTGGTACCATACGGTGAGATCTGCGGACAGAAAGCAGATTCCCCGACACTGACCTTCAACACCATCGGACGTCATATCTCTAAGATGGTTTACACCAAGGTTGTAAGCAACAAGTCTCCATGGCTCCAGAAAGCACAGCTTGGCGGAGTATACTGTAACCCTGCATCCCACGGTGAAGGACGTTTTGTTGCCAACGATGAATGGCTTGCAAAACTCTTCGCAAACGGACAGGTTGCAACTCAGTATGTAACTCCAGCCGGTGAACTCAGTGCAGACGAAGAATGGAACGTAAATGGTTCCTACATGAACATCGAAGGTATCACAAGTCCGGACGGACGTATCCTTGGTAAGATGGCTCACAGCGAACGCCGTGGCGACGGAGTGGCTGTAAACATCTACGGCGAGCAGGATATCAAGATCTTCGAATCTGGTGTAGAGTACTTTAAATAAACAGGTTTAAACGGATACACCAAATTGGTCTGACCAAAATGAAAAATAGGCATTGACAAACTAAAACCATGTGGATATAATGGGTAACAGAATAAAGAAACACGTTGAAGAGAAGAGTAAACTGTGGAAGGCTCCAGAGAGAAATACATTTGCTGAGAGTATTTCAGCGGGAAACAGTCGAAGACCATCTCCGAGTGGCCCTAATCCGGTCCGGTGATTCCGTTACCATCTTATAAGAGTGGCTGAGCTGCCATATGGCAGATGCAGCAAGCAGGGTGGAACCGCGAGTAGATTATTCGTCCCTTACAATACAGAGATGTATTGTAAGGGACTTTTGTGTATAGAAAAGAAAAACTTACTCGTCCCTGTGGAAAACTTTAAAATTTTATTCAAAAAAGGAGTTCAAAACTATGATCATCACACTGAAAGACGGATCCAAAAAAGAGTATTCCGAAGCAAAATCAGTTATCGATATCGCTTATGATATCAGCGAAGGACTGGCACGTGCAGCATGCGCAGGCGAAGTAAACGGAGAGGTTGTAGACCTTCGTACTGTTCTTGACAGCGACTGCGAACTGAACATTCTCACAGCAAAAGACGAAAAAGGACTTGCTGTTCTTCGTCACACAGCTTCCCATGTACTTGCACAGGCAGTACAGACCTTATATCCGGAAGCTAAAGTTGCTATCGGACCTTCTATTGATACAGGATTTTATTATGACTTCGCTCACGAACCATTCTCCCGTGAGGATCTCGATGAAATCGAGAAAGAAATGAAAAAGATCATTAAAAAAGGTGCAAAGATCGAGCGCTTCACAAAATCAAGAGAAGACGCGATCGCATTCTTCAAAGAGAAAAATGAACCATACAAAGTTGAGCTGATCGAAGACCTTCCGGAAGGCGAAGAAATCTCCTTCTATTCACAGGGTGACTGGACAGACCTCTGCGCAGGACCACACCTTATGAGTGTAAAAGGCGTAAAAGCATTCAAACTTCTTTCTTCTTCCAGTGCTTACTGGAGAGGAAGCGAAAAGAACGCAATGCTGACACGTATCTACGGAACAGCATATGCTACAAAAGATGAACTCAAAGAACATCTGGAGCAGATGGAAGAAGCTAAAAAACGTGACCACAACAAACTTGGACGTGAGATGAAAATCTTTACAACAGTTGATGTGATCGGACAGGGACTTCCGCTGATCATGCCAAACGGTGTCATCATGATGCAGGAACTGCAGAGATGGATCGAAGATGAAGAGACAAAACGTGGTTATGTAAGAACAAAAACTCCTCTGATGGCAAAGAGCGACCTCTACAAGATCTCCGGACACTGGGATCATTACAAAGACGGTATGTTCGTTCTTGGTGACGAAGAGAAAGACAAAGAAGTATATGCTCTCCGTCCGATGACATGCCCATTCCAGTACTATGTATATAAAGCAGAACAGCACAGCTACCGTGACCTGCCGCTTCGTTACGGCGAAACATCCACACTGTTCCGTAATGAGGATTCCGGTGAGATGCATGGTCTGACACGTGTTCGTCAGTTTACAATTTCCGAAGGACATCTGATCGTAAGACCAGACCAGATGGTCAAAGAATTCAAAGACTGTATCGCACTTGCTCAGTACTGCCTGCAGGTTCTTGGTGTTGAGGAAGATGTAACCTATCATCTGTCCAAATGGGATCCGAATAATAGAGAAAAATACATCGGTGAGCCGGAAGTATGGAATGAGACAGAAGAAGATATCCGTCAGATGCTCGAAGAACTGAACATCCCATTCACAGAGGATGTCGGAGAAGCAGCATTCTACGGACCGAAGGTCGACATCAATGCTAAGAACGTATATGGCAAAGAAGATACAATGATCACAATCCAGTGGGATGCACTTCTTGCTGAACAGTTCGATATGTACTATATCGACGAAAACGGCGACAAGAAACGTCCATGCATCATCCATCGTACATCCATGGGATGCTATGAAAGAACACTTGCATGGCTGATCGAAAAATACGCAGGAATGTTCCCGACATGGCTGTGTCCGGAGCAGGTTCGTGTGATCCCGATCTCCGAAAAATTCAATGCTTATGCTGACAAAGTAGAAGCACAGATGAAAGAAGCAGGCATCCGCTGCTCCGTTGACAGACGTTCCGAAAAGATGGGCTACAAGATCCGTGAAGCACGTCTGGAAAGAGTACCGTACATGCTTGTAGTTGGTGCAAAAGAAGAGGAAGAGGGCAAGGTTTCCGTAAGAAGCCGTTACCTTGGTGATGAAGGAATGAAAGACCTCGGAGAATTCATTGCAGCAATCAAAGAAGAAATCAAAAATAAAACAATCCGCAAGATCGAAGTAGAGGAAGAGAAAAAATAATCGGTCTGTGTAAGATCCTATCAGAGGGAGGCGAAATGCCTTCCTCTTTTTGTGTCGATAAGTTCCTGGGATACGACACGCTGTTTTGACAAAATCTGCGCCCTCTGTCACCTATAATGAGTTCACTTACCAAAGTGAAGGATCTATAGGCGGCAGGGGGCTTTTTGTATGCATCAGGAAGTGTACATAGATATTGTGTTTGCTGCGAATCTTCTGATGGATTATATTCTTCTGAGACTTACAGGAATTGTTCTGAGGAGAAAGAACAGCAGACGAAGATGTCTGGCGGCGGCAGCGGTCGGAGCTCTTTTTGCGTGTCTGAATCTTTATGTACGACCAGGAAAAACAGGGGTACTGACCATAGTTCTTCGAGTAGTCTGTGCTGTGTTCATGATATGGATCGCATATGAGATCCAGGATGTGAAGCACATGACCGGAGCCGCACTGTTTTTCTTTGGAATGACATTTCTGACCGGTGGTTTCTGGATGGCGGTATCAGAAAACAGAAGAGTGACGGCTGTGTTTTTTTTATCGTGTGCGGCTGTGACTTATGGAGGGTTAAGTCTGATGATCTGCCTGATGGAACAAATAAAAGAATCCAGAGAACATATCTATCCGGTTGCCCTGAAATATCACGGACAGCTGCAGGAGACGTATGGTCTGTATGATACAGGAAACCGTCTGTGTGATACAGTGACTGGAGCACCGGTTTCGGTGGCAGATCCGGAAATACTTCGAAGTCTTTTGAGTGAGGAGCTGACAGACAGGCTGCTGCATCTTAAAGAAAGACCGGAGGAGATTGAAAGTACAGAGATCGCTGACCTGAAACCGCACTATCTGTCCTTCCAGACCGTAGGACGGGAAGTGCAGCTGATTCTGGCAGTGACATTAGAGGATCTTTGTATTCAGATTCCGGGAGAGCGGATCCATGTATCCGGACCGGTGTTTGCATTGTCTTCAGAACCTTTTGCTTTGGGAAAGGAATACAAAGTGATATTGAATTCCAGATTATTGCATTAGGAGGGGCAGGATATGAGCAGATCGGCAGTAGGAGTGGATTATCGTCCGTTTCAGGTTTTTCAGAAATTAGTTCTTTCAAGATCGAGAGAACTTTATTATATCGGAGGAAGTGATGTGCTTCCGGCACCACTGGAGCCAAAAAGAGAAGCATATGTGATCAGCAGACTCAAAACAGACCAGGAGCAGGAAGCCAGATCCCTGCTGATTGAGCATAATCTCAGACTCGTCGTTTATATTGCAAGAAAATTCGATAACACAGGAGTTGGAGTGGAAGACCTGATCTCGATCGGGACGATCGGTCTGATCAAGGCTATCAATACATTCAACCCGGTAAAGAATATCAAACTGGCGACATATGCATCACGTTGTATTGAAAATGAGATTCTGATGTATCTGCGGCGAAACAGTAAGACGAGAATGGAAGTATCTATTGATGAACCATTGAATGTGGACTGGGATGGCAATGAACTGCTTCTTTCGGATATTCTTGGAACTGATGATGATGTGATATCCAGGAAACTGGAGGATGAAGTGGAAATCACACTTCTGGGAAAAGCAATCAACAAACTGTCACCAAGAGAACAGACGATCATACGGCTGCGTTTTGGACTGAACAATGCCGACGGAAAAGAGAAGACGCAGAAAGAAGTCGCAGATCTTCTTGGAATCTCTCAGTCCTATATTTCCAGACTGGAGAAACGGATTATGAAACGTCTGAAAAAAGAAATCGTAAAGTATGAGTAAGGTAGTAAGAAGCCATACCGCTGCATATACATAGAAGGAATATGCAGCGAGGTGTGCATGCATGAAAAAATTCAGAAAATACAGAATGGAAATGGTCATGGCCTGTCTGCTGCTGGTAAGTTTTTACCTGCTGTCCAGACAGGCTGCTGTTGTTTCAGTACAGATGAATTTTCCGAAACTGATTCTTATAGATCCCGGACATGGGGAGGATGATCCTGGGATGATCGGTGCAGATGGACTGGAAGAGAAAGGAATCAATCTGGCGATATCACTTCTGCTGAAAAGTGAGCTTGAAACAAGGGGCTATTCTGTGGTAATGACAAGAGAAACAGATAAAGGACTTTATGATGCATCAGCAAATAATAAAAAAGCACAGGATATGCAGCGTCGCATAGCAATGATCGGCGAAAAGTCACCGGTGCTGTCGGTAAGTATTCACCAGAACAGCTATCAGCAGGATGCATCTGTGCATGGACCGCAGGTTTTTTATTATGAAAGTTCTGAAGAAGGAAAGAAGCTTGCAGAGGCAGTACAAAGCAGCCTGAATGAAAAGCTGGAAATAGACCGACCAAGAGAAATCAAGGGAAATACCAGTTATTATCTGCTCAAAAGAAGTACCGGAACGCTTGTGATCGTAGAATGTGGTTTCCTGACCAATCCCGAAGAGGCCAGAAAATTGCAGACAGAATTGTATCAGCAAAGAGTAGCGGCTGCAGTGGCAGATGGAATTGATACATATCTGCATGTGGATAACCGGAAAAGTTACAGCTAAAAAGTGTAAATATTGTGAAAATCAGGAAGTTTGTTTGCTATATGAAAGTTCCTTTGTTATACTAAATCCGTATGAGCAGAGAAAAACGATTTTACAGGCTCTGGCAGGTATAAAGTGTAATATATTCTGTACGAGATTTAATGACGAGGTGGATAATGTTTGGTATCATATATATAGTACTGAGCCTGCTGGCTGGTAAAGAACTGGCAGAAATTCTTTTGTTTACAGGAAAAAACGCTCAGGAAGCAGGCAGCAGGAACGGACAGCACAAAGCTTTCTGCAATCAGATATGGGTTCTGGCGGCAGCCGCTTTTGGAATGGGAACACTGGTATTTGGATGGACAACGTACATGATCTCCTGGGCGGCCAGCGAAGCAGGTGCTAAGAAACCATTGATCTATGGAAATACAGCTGTTCTGATCATAACGGCAGTTGTTCTGGTTTTGCTTTATTGGAAACGATATCGAAAAACAGGAACTGTATGGACCGTGGCAGACAGGAAGCTGATCAGTGACAGCAGGGCATTTCGAAAAGAGTGTATTTTATTTGGATCCCTGTTGGTATTTCTGACGTGGATCATGTTTTATGTTTTTTATATAAGAAATGGCGAACTGTACAGTGGGTTTTCCGTATACGGGGATTATGCACCACATACAGCGATGATGCGCTCTTTCTCAAAGGGCAATAACTTCCAGACAGAGTACCCGCATTTCGGAGGACAGGATGTCAAATATCATTTTATGTTTCAGTTTCTTGTCGGAAATCTGGAATTTCTCGGGATCAGACTGGATTTTGCATATAATATAGAAAGTGTTCTGGCGCTGCTGGGATTTCTGATGCTGCTTTACAGCATTGCAAAACGACTGACAGCAAGCCTGGCAGCCGGAATTCTGACATTGGTACTTTTTTTCTTCCGCAGTTCACTTTCATTTTTTCATTTTGTGACAGAACATCTGCAGGCAAAAGACCTGTGGGCAACGCTGAGGGACAATACAACATTTATCGGATATACAACCAATGAAAACTGGGGATTATGGAATTTTAATGTATATCTGAATCAGAGGCATCTGGCATTTGGACTTCTGATCGTTTCTCTTGTCATCTGGTTATTTATGGACTGGCTGGATATCGGCTGTGCCGAGGAAGAAAAAGGCATTGTCTGGCTTCGTAACCGATTTTTTACAAAAAAGGCGTGGAAATGTATCTGCCCGGAAAATGCACTGATGGCAGGGATGTTCCTGGGATTGACATCGTTCTGGAATGGAGCAGCGGTGATCGGTGGCCTGCTGATCCTGCTGGGCTTTGCTGTTTTTTCAGACGGGAAGCTGGATTATCTGATCCTTGCAGCCACATCCGTGATCTTTTCGGTGCTTCAGACCAGGATCTTTATCTGGGGGGAAGCAGTAAGCCCTTCTCTTTACTGGGGATTTCTTTCCGATGATAAAACCCTGTGGGGAGTACTGTGGTACCTGATCCAGATGAGTGGGATTTTCTTTGTCGGCACAGTTGTGCTGGTGTTCTTGTTGAAAAAACGACAGCAGAGAGCGGCTCTTATAAGTTTCCTGTTTCCGGCTGCATTTGCATTTTTTGTATCGCTCACTCCAGATATTGCAGTGAATCATAAATATATTATGATCTCCTATGCATTTACCGCAATTTTCTGGGCATGGGCGCTTATGCAACTGTTTCAGAAAAAGATACTTCACAGAATCGTAGCGGTACTACTTGCTGTCTGTCTGACCATTACCGGTATTTATGATTTTGTTGTGATCATACGAAATAATGGCCCAGGGTACAGAGTCAGCGTGAATATGAACAGTGATCTGACAGACTGGCTGGAAGAACATCTGACGCATGAAGATCTGATCCTGACTCCGGAATACAGCATCAATGAGGTAACGATGTCGGGAGTCATGATGTATATGGGATGGCCATATTATGCGTGGTCGGCGGGATATGATACTTATTATCGCGCAGCACAGGCAAAGACTATTTACAGTACAATAAGCAAAGAAGAACTGAAGAAACTTGTAAAGCAGGAAAAAATCACCTACATTCTGTATGAAGAAGGAATGGAATACGAACAGCAGTACTGCAGAGAAGAAACAATTGCCAGTGTATACAAGCTGGTATATGAAACAGAGGACGGGAGAATAAGAATTTATGAAACCTGATAAAATAAAAAAATTAATCATGATGATCATACCGGCAGCAGTATTAGTTGCATTATCAGCATATCTGCTGCAGGGCGATGTATGGACTTTTTGGACCTGGTATCTTCTGGCACTGGTGCTGGGAGTGGCAGCTATGCCATTGACAGGAAGACTGTTTCGACGTTTTGATGATAAGGGATGGATTTTTTCAAAAGTAACCGCAATCGCGATTACCGGTTTTCTGACATGGTTTCTGGTAACTGTGAAGATATTGAAATTTACAGCAGTTACCTGCGTGGCGGTGACTGTTATCTGCACTGTTCTTTCTATATTATTATACCGAAAAGAGCAGAAAGACGGATTCGAGTGTATTCCTTTTGCACATCTTAATCTGGTATATGCGGAAGAGCTTCTTTTCTTTGCATTCTTTCTTATGTGGACATATTTTGCAGGATTCCATCCGGCAGCTTATGGAACAGAGAAATTTATGGATTATGGTTTCATGGAAGCAATGATGCGAAGCAAAACACTTCCGGCAACAGATCTCTGGTATTCTGAGGGCAAGATCAATTACTATTATGGCGGACAGTATTTTGCAGTATTTCTGACAAAGCTGTCAGGCACGAAAGTAGAACTGACCTACAACCTGATGCGTACTTTTGTGGCAGGGCTTGCCTTTATTATGCCATTCTCACTCGTGCATCAGATGGTGAAAGACCGACTGGGCAGAAACATCAGCGGATGGAAGAAAAAGTTGCCGTCTGTAACAGGATTTCTGGCCGGAATCGCAGTTTCCGTGGCCGGAAATATGCACTATGTTGTTTATGCATGCGTGATTCCATGGATCCAGAAATTGAAAGGAGAGGAAGTCAGCAGTTACTGGTTCCCAGATGCGACCAGATATATCGGATTCAACCCGGATGTAGCTGACAAAACGATTCATGAATTTCCATGTTATTCCTTCGTACTTGGAGATCTGCATGCACATGTTGTGGATATCATGTTTGTTCTGTTGATCCTTGCATTGCTTTATGCCTGGATGAAAAAGGTAAGAACAACAAAGATCACACTCGAGAATACAGAGAAAAAAGAATTCTGGCGCAGACAGCTTCTGATGCCACAGCTCCTGGCAGCTGCAGCCCTTCTGGGAATGTTCCACTGGACAAACTACTGGGATTTTGTCATTTATTATACAGTGACCTGTGGAGTGATCCTGATCATGAATATTATCGGACAGGAAGGAAAGGTAAAATGGATCCTTGCCGTGACAGCGGCACAGGCAGCGGAGATCCTGATACTGGCAACACTGATCATCCTTCCGTTTACGATGCAGTTTGACAGCAGTAATATGGTACAGGGAATCGCACTTGCCCAGCATCATTCCCTTCCGCATCAGCTTCTGGTGCTCTGGGGCCTGCCGACGATACTGACTGTATTGTTTATCATTTCTCTACTTGTTGAGAAATTAAAAGTGGCAGAAAACAGATCTCTGTATCGGCTTTTGAAATCAGTTACACTTCCGGATCTTTTTGCTGTGGTCATGGGACTCTGTGCGATCGGTCTGGTGCTGATTCCGGAACTCGTCTATGTACGTGATATTTATGAAAACGGAAATGCCCGTGCCAATACGATGTTTAAGCTGACCTATCAGGCATATATTATGTTTGGGATGACTATGATCTACGCAATCTTCCGTCTGCTGATCATAGGAAAGAATAAGATACTCAAAGCCCTGGCAGTGATCGGATTGATTCTCTTTGTATGGACCTGTGGTTATTTCGGAAACAGTGTACATGCCTGGTTCGGTGAAGTATGGAAACCGTCTGAATATAAAGGACTGAATGCAACTGCCTTTCTTGAGACCGATTTCTCGGAAGATGTCGGCGGAATCAAGTGGCTCAAAGAAAATGTCAAAGATGTAGAAGTGGTGCTTGAAGCAAACGGTGACAGTTATTCCGAATACGAACGGGTATCCGCCATGACCGGTCTCCCGACGATCATGGGATGGTACGTGCATGAGTGGCTATGGAGAGGAGATCTTGCTGACATCAATGCCAAGATCGCAGATGTCGAGAACATTTATACTTCGACAGATGAAGCACATGTGAAGTCCCTGTTGGAAGAGTATGATATATCGTATATTTTTGTGGGATCGTGTGAACGAAAGAAGTACGGTGACCAGTTGAATAACGATATGCTGAAGAGTATGGGAGAAGTCGTTTATCAGGATGATGAGTGGCAGACCTATATCGTAAAAGTGAAATAAATGAGATGAATGCAGGGGCGATGCTCCTGCATTTTCTAATGTCCGTCTTGTATAATCGCCCAAATTAGACTATAATAAAAAACATCATAGCCGGACGGGAGGAATTTTCATGAGCAGATTAAACAATCTTTACAGGAAAATGATTGAGTTTTACAGAGGTGACCCGGCGCGAATTCAGCATTTCGTGAAGGTGCACAGTTTTGCGAAGTTGATCGGGGAAGAAGAGCATCTGGAAGAGAAGACTCTTTATATTCTGGAAGCGGCTGCCTATGTGCACGATATCGGAATCCGGCCGGCAGAGCAAAAATATGGCCATGAAAATGGTAAACTCCAGGAGCAGGAAGGGCCGGCAGAAGCGGAGAAAATGATGAAATCTCTTGGCTTTGAGCAGGATGTGATCGACAGGGTATCTTATCTGGTTGGGCATCATCATACTTACACAAATATAAATGGAATGGATTATCAGATTCTTGTGGAGGCTGATTTTCTGGTAAATTATTTTGAAAATCATTCTGAGACAGATACGATCAAAAAGAGTGTGAAAAAAATCTTTAAGACGGGGACTGGAATCAGGATCGCAACGGAGATGTTTTTTCCAGAAGAATTTCAGATATCAGAAACCTGGGCACAGGATGGACTTCAGGAATTAGATGATTTCATTGAAGCTCAGGGAATCTACATTCGACAGTGATAAAGGATCAGGAGATTATACAAAAAGATAATAAATATTAAATTTTATGAGAGGCAGATAAACAATGAGAGCGGAAGTTGTATCTATGACCGGGGAAAATCTGGATATGGATGCTATAAAAAGAGCAGGAGACATTTTGAAAGCGGGTGGACTGGTCGCGTTTCCTACCGAGACTGTATATGGACTTGGCGGAAATGCACTGGATCCGCAGGCTTCGATGAAGATATATGCGGCTAAGGGAAGACCATCGGACAATCCGCTGATCGTGCATATTGCAGAGCTT
>ERZ773104.3268-NODE-3268-length-16072-cov-9.317662_pt1 | contig 16072 bp, 18 predicted proteins | sample MGYA00511920_ERZ773104 | MGnify/ENA primary metagenome ERZ773104 (study PRJEB29015, sample SAMEA2737857) | human gut metagenome | biome: human gut; feature: human-associated habitat; material: faeces | place: China | collected 2012 ...
TTATCTATACCGTTTTGTATTGATAACTCATACTTTTTCCACACGTTATTCTTCGTTTCACATATTTTTAGTACCAATCCAGTACCATTGCTATATTGTCATTATTGTGTGTAGTTCCGGTGGCTTGCAGGTTTGTTTACTATTCACAGAATAAATTTCTGTCGGTTTGCAAGTCCACCTATGGAAATTATAATCTCCAAGCGATATTTCTGCAAGGAAAAATTTTGTGGTACTAATGGGCAGTACCACAAAATTTCTATGTACTGAATAAAATCGATTGCCTTTGCAAGATTTCTCTTAACTTGTCTGCTCAGGTATACTTTACTTTCTGCTACAATCGTCAGTAAAAATCTGATAAATCATGCCTTTTGCTAAATTACTATTTGTTTCTATTGTTATTTATATAAACTTCACTTATATTTTAGTCGTTCTCTTAAAAATGGCTTGATAGAATATGCTATCAAACCTCTTATCTTTCTATGCTGCTGTTCTGTAATCTCACTCTTATTTCTTTTATTGAACATATCCAACATAAACTGATAATCATTTGTTCCATCATACCTATTATATTTATTGGGTGCAAATGCTCCTTCTTCATACAATGCATATAGTAATTTCTTCGAAAAGTACTTTGAAGTTAATTCTATTCGTTCCCCTCTTTCCATAGCATGCGCTAAACGATACATATCCATTTGAACATCTACTTCATAATCTAAATCATCTCGCTCAAATTTTTCTATACAAGAAGATCCTATCGGGTATAAACTTCTACCTGTTTCTCTATTTCTAATCGTAAATAAGTATCTCAGATTCTCTTTTCCACATACACATTCTGATGCATGTTCCTCATCTTCTTCACAATCAACAATATCCCATTCCCGCACTGCTATTTCCCAATTATCCGTTGTAGATGCTTCTAAAACACGTTTAATTAAGTTTTGATAATAAGAACTCGCCATCATTAACACCTCTCTCCTGTGTTTTCGTTAGTAATATCTATAAAAAGACCCGATGTGGATTCGAACCACATCTTTCCCCTTCATAAGTGCACTGTTGCAAATGCACTTATGAAGGGGGACGCCCTACCATTAGACTATCGGGTCAATAATCATGTTAAGAAGTTTTGGTATTTGCTCTATGAACTCTTCATCCACCTTATACAAGGTCTTTATGTACAAGCAAAGTGCTTTCTCTTGACGGTTTTTACTATATTTCCGCCATTTACTTATTTGCTTATCTGGAATATCCAAAGCTATTTTAGTATAATCATAAGCCATTTTCTCAAAAATGTATGTTGCCAATTCAACACAAGATCTAGAAAACATAACAAAATCATCGAATGATATTTCTTCATATTTATTTGGTGCTACTAGCTTTGAAAATTTAGCCTCGGTCTTAAAATTATACTTTTGTAATTTACGATATTCTTTTTCATGAGAATCAACCTCACATAAATCATGAACCGAAGTATTTCTTATCAGTCGATAGTATTCACATAACTCATACAAAGGTTTCATATCATCAGATAAATTATTACCACAAATATTTCTGACTGCACATGATAAATATGACTCTTCTTGAATTCTCGGTTTATATTCATTCTTTCCGTATTTATTTATCTGCCGGCATACATCTTTCAAAAATGTTTCAAAACACAAATGAACATTAACAATATAACTTCTGCATATTTCGCAAACCATCGAATCTGCATCATAATTTGTCAGAGTTACTGCATATTCTGTTGCTAACTTCACAAATGTATCCCTTTTCTATATCTCGTTTTGATGTTCAACCAAAAAACACCTTTTTGACAATTCAACAAACTGATTAATTGCGCAATATTTTCCCAATACATCTTTAAAATTATTTAGTGCATTCTTCTCATACATTTTATCTATTTCCTAATAAACCTGCCTGATAATCTTTCTCGAAATAATTTCCAATTCCTTTTGCTTATGTCCATGATTTTGAACCTCCTCAGTCTCAAATCTCGTGAGACTTCATTGAGACTAACTTCGGAATATTCTTGAATAAAAGTTTGGGTGTCACATTGAGTGCCATATTTACTGTCATTCACTTACTTAATTTTCCATTTACCACCATTATCTAGACCTTTTCGTTCTATGATACCTTTATCCTTTAATTCTGATATATATCTAGCAATTGTTCTATCTGTGACATCTAAGGCTATTCTTAATTCATCAATAGAAATATTCGGATTTTCGGAAATCATTTTTAGGATCTCACATGCTTTAGTAAGCTTCTTCTTAGAATACTCTGGCATTAACTGCTTCATTTTTTCTTCCGAAATTTCTATGACATTTTCTATGACATTTTCATTCACCTGTGTTGCATAATTAGTGCCATAATTCAGATTATACAAAGTCAATGTAAAATCATCATTATCTGCATCAAAGACTGGCATCTTGGTCTCATCAAATTCTACTTGTCCCTCATAATCTGCCAATATCTTCTTAAATCCACTACCTCTACGCTCCATATATTTTAAACGGCTGAATATATCATCTAATATCGGATTTCTTCGCTTTGACGGAATTTTCAATAGATTTTTCCCCTCAAGAGATATTCCACTTACCATTCCACCGGGTGAATATATTTCAATTCTATCATCGAACATATCTATATGGACTTCACTACCTATCTCCAGATAATTTCTATGAATCAATGCATTTACTACACCTTCAAGCACTGCTCTATCCGGATATCTTGTACAGACTATTAATGCTCTGTATCTGCAATTACTTAAAATGCAGAAAACATTTACCGAATGCTGTGAACATCAAGCTTTGAACAATCTCCCTACAAGCGATGAAATCAAGGAACTGCAAACCGACTATAACAATATGCTTACAGCCATCATTGATCTGCTTGATGGTGCCAATTATCTGTGGGAAGGAGAACACCATGAAACAAAATAACCCTTGTTACTTGTTTGGTATGTATGAACCTGATACAAATTCTGTTATTGTTAATGCCATCAATGATACATATACCGGCACGCCTCTTACTATCAGTTGTGAAAAATGCAATTCAGCCGTCTCGCTCGATACACCTGATGATATCGCGTATCTATATCGGCTGGCACAGGAAAGTCCTCTGCTATATGCTGAATTGGCTTGTAAACCTAATGGATTACAGGAATATGTGGATGCTATGAATGAATTTAATTAAGTTTATGTAGCTTCATTATGGTTTTGAACTAATCTGACATCAATTTTAACTTTCTTTTGATTGATATAATAATTCATCGCTTTTTTCGTCGCTTTTTATGCGTTGAAAAAGGCGTCGAATTATTCTAATTATACATCTAACTTGGCTTTTAACCTGACATATAATTCAATATGCCAAGTTAAATAACAAATTCATTCCGCTCCTTTAGCTAAATTGCCAGAATAATATTTTCAAGATTTTTTATCAAATCTGCCAACTCTATTTCTTTATAGCCCACATATAAATTAACTAATTTTATTCTGAGATATGGACCTACTGAATTTTAGACTACCATAATATTTTTGCAAATTCAATAAACTTCTTACATTCATCAATATCTACTGTTTGATTAACAGGGTCCATATATAACGTTTTTTTATGTGCCAAAAGCTGATCTAATATATGCCATGCCTCTCCATTGAAATCATTCGAAACCATTATTTCTTCACTATTCATTCCTATTATTCTTGTATGTGTCATAGCAATGTTCTTTTTCTCTTTTAAATATTCAATTATATCTTTAGAAAGATAGTTAACTAGCCCTCCATAGGTCGCATGGTCTATTTCAGGTAGCCAATACAAATCATCAGACCAATCACTATATTTTCCTTCTTTATTAGGTAAAGATATTTTATATTTTATCATTCCCCACATTAATTCAAACCATAAAACTGATTCTGACATTTTCCCTTTAAATGCAAGTGTGTGAATTATATCCAATTTTTCAATTAGCTTATTCAAATTTCGAATGTCAATTTGGCACAAAGTAACTAATGTTTGTAACTCCTCTGCTGCCGCATCCCTTTCCTCAAATTTTTCAAAATAATAATTATATCTTTCTACATATTTAGATTGAAGCTCTCCCACGCCTAATTCCAAATTGAAGCTAATAAATTTTCTCAGATATCTACCTGTATCAACTGCATTTCCAAAGATTTTTTTCACGGAATTCTCAAGTTGTTTACTGTCAACAGCCATAATAACAATTGCATTGGGGATACCCTCAAATAAATGATGAAGTCTCTCAAGAACTTTAACTGCATATTCAGGCATACATCTGTCTAGTTCATCTACAACTATTACAACAGTTTTTATTTCCGACATTCGTTTAAGTTTTTCCCTAGTTTCATCTAAAGTTTTCTTAAACGCAAACATTTGATCAAATTTAAATTTTTGATTATCAATGCCCGTCTTTTCACTTTGAAATGTTTCTACAATATCAACACCTATTTTATTTTTTACATACTGTCCAGCTACGTCTGTCAATATTTCTTTCGCTGTTTCCCAACCTGCTTTTGCCACTTTGTTAATTCTATGTTCTAGTGAATTTTCAGAGGTCTCTAGCATTGCTGATATTATCGCAACAGAAGGTTCTTCATAATAATCATATTGCCAACAATTATAATGAAAAACATAAAATTTATCATCATAGGTTTCTTCATTAACAACAGGAGATAATCTTCTCTCAAGTTCTTCTAATACATAAGTTTTTCCATATCCCCAAGTTCCATCAATTGAAAATATTTTTCCTTGTTTTAAATCTGACATAGTGTTGACAAGCTGATATAACATATCAATAAATTGTCCTCTATTCAAAACATCAACTGTTTCCTGCATTCACATTCCCCTTTGCTCTTCTGCTAAAAATTTGTCTTATTAATGTATCATTTATTATGCATTATGAAAAATATAGTCTTATTAAACTATTCTTTCAAAGTAATATCTCTCATTAGCCTTTGTACTTTCTCTGACCGTATCAGCATCCTCATCTTTTCATCCCCACCTCCAGCCTCAGTCTTACCACACCTAAGACTCTCCGGATGCTCCGACACACAGCAATCCTTATACCAGCACTCACCCATAAGACTTCCTTTAACAGACCATTTTTCATTTTGTGCAAATTCGCCAACCAATGACTTTATCACCCGTTCTGTAGAATATCTCTTAAAACCTGCTATGTACTGCAATGTTTTCTCATCATCAATCTTTGATAAATCGATTCTGTGATTCTCAACTGCCGCCAAAATTTTATCACAGATTTTTATCTTATCTGTCTTTCCAGTGCCTGTCCATTCTACCAGCCTGTCAAATGCAAGAATTAGGTACTCAAAACAAATCATATCCAGAATCACAATCTTTCCATCTGACTTATCTGTTATTGATTTCAACATACGATACTTGTTACGAATGTCCTGATTATCAACCACATAATCAAATGCAACATAGTATTTATCATCATCTTTAATATCCAAGTCTAATACTGCATCCACTAATCCCTGATTACTTCCTTTACTCTCGACTACAAGTTGATTATCAAAGAAAAGTTGGTTAACTAATTTCCAGAAGTGAAGTCCTGCACCAGTATCCTCCGTCCATAAATATCTCATATCACAGTTCCTCTTCCAATGTTATCCTGTTGTTATCAAACTTCAGCACCTTAAAACTTTTGTCAGATACATTAAGCCCGTCACAATTACGCAAAAAAAGCATATACTGGTTTGATAACTCAAGATTAATGAATCTCCTGACATCATCATTAATCAGACAATCTGCATTATCTATCACAATAAAACTATTTCTACACTGTTTTATTGCTTCTAAAAAATCATCTGATTTGTAATTAAATAGCTTGATTGCTTTGTATTCGTCTGTCAATCTTATATCTTCCAACATTTCATAAAGTACTGTTTTGCCGGTACCACTGTCTCCACCAACAAGAGTAATTCTGTCATCAAATTCCAAATCGTATGAAAATGGATTCGCTTTAAATCTAACATTTTTATAAATCATCTGCTTCTCTCCTTTCATACTCCTTACTCCACCATGCATTATAACCTCTGCCACCGGTAACTATATCAGCATCATTAAATCTGATTTTTGCATCATCCGGAATATCAAAAAGTGTTGGTCTTGACATATATATCTTTATATTATCCATAGTAAAAATAATTCTAAGCACATTCGGACCACATTCCTCAACATTTACCACCTTATCAGGGTGCTTCACAATATTAAGTAATGTCTTGCAGCCTGATGATAAATTACGGATTGTTCCTAAACCATATTTTGTTTCTATACGCTTGTCTGGTGTCAACTTAGCCTCATCAACCTGCCAGATTAAATCAATTTCTTTTTGTGACATCTCTTCATTTCCGGTATTCAAATTAAAATACAAGTCATTCCTGATTATCCAATTTTTTGAATCACTCTTATTTGTATATATATCTATCATTTGATATTACTCCCTTTCGTTGCCACTTTCCTGCCATGCACCAATCCCCATATGTATCACCTGCTCACCTCAAATTCCTATTTATACAAAACCTAGAGTCCACCCTTTGGGGCATCCTCTCGGTCCTATATGCATTCTACTCAAACTCTTGGGCGGAGAGATTTATCTGGCTGTTTTGTGGTACACATTTGTGGATTTTATTCTTCATATTCATCTTATTTCGCATTTTTGTGTACCTCGTCTAAAATTTTTAGAGCCAAAATGGAGCCAAATATACTCTTAAAAATATACGTTATAATAATGAACTCACATATCAAAAATACTTAGCTGTGTTTCTTTTAATGACTCAACTTTTCTAATCGTTATTTTGTCATCTTCTTGAACTTGCCCACATAGAAGAGGTGACGAAGGATCATATTTGGCAGCGTTTGTTTCTACACTTTTTGAACTATAATTTGCATAGCAATATGCACATCCATTTTTGCATGTATTATAAGTACCTATTTCAACGCTTTCAACGCATCCACATTCTTTACGCTGATTTTTGTCTTTGCCAACATTAAGTTTACATCCGATAATTTTTTCAATTAATTCTCTATCTATGCAACAATTATGAATTATACCACATTCATCCAAATCTATTTTTTCTGCACAACTTCCAATCTTAATATTATTATCCGCAGCTATCTTACTTAATTTCTCAGCAAATTCCCGCAGCTCATCATCATTTAATTCATAACTTGACAATCCATCCATATTTTTTTTATTTTTAGGATATATATCAACAAAACTAATCACGCATTTTTCCGTGTATCCACTTAAAGCCTCAGCAATGCTTTTAAATGCCTTCAAATGATATTCTTTCGTATATCTATCAGAAAAGAATATAGGATCATATCTCCAAATCACTTTTTGTTTACCAATTTTTTCAGATAGATTTTGAAATACCGGAATCATTTTTGTTTTTTTATTTGGCAAATTAGCCTCAACATCATTTCCGTATCCAGTTAATGTGAATTGAAAATAATAATTATAATCTTTTATCTCGTCTAACCTCTTCATCATTGGCAAAGGATTCTTTGTCCAAAACACTATGCAATCTACAACATCTGGAGTGATTTTTATTTCACTTATCTGATGAGCATTCATAGGATTACGAACATATAAAAATCCTTCTTTTATTCTATTATAAAACCATTCCGAATAATAATTAGGAATATCCGTTCTTCTACTTACACTTAATATCATCTAATCCACCCTTTCAAACATAATAACCTGATATCTAATATGCTTTACTCTTAAAACAGGCCATCTGCTTAAATATTTCTGACAATCAGATTGACAATTCTTTTCTTGGATTTTGTAATTCGCACATTCCATATACAAATTTTTCACAAACTCCAATGCCACTGAAGGATACTGAAAATCGTCATCTAATGAGACAATGCCATTATCACAATTAAAATATGTATATTGAGTATATGGCCATTTTGTTTTAAACCCATTCTTACCTATCGCTTCAATTATACATTTTGTTTTTTGCATATCTCTATCCATACTTCCCTGATCTTCTCTAAGAGAAATACAAACAAAAAATCTATTTTTTTGTATCTTCTTTGATGAAAAGCTATTTGCCATAGCATTCAGTTCACAATCAGAGAACTCGCTAATTGACTTTGGGAAAAAATACACATCGGAGATAAATTGACTATTATTTGTGAAAATATCAGCTGCATTTCCAATTAAATAATGCACTTCATCATTTTGTCTTTTGGGAATTTTGTAGTTCCAGTCAATTTTATCTATTCCAACATATCTTATACTACAACCTATTTTACGCCTCATTTCTAATGCATGTACCAATGACCAATAATCTATCATCGAACCACATCCTACTGATGTTACCGAAATATTATTAACATCATCCATCTGAGATAATACATCCAGATACATCCTGCTATATTCAAACGCATAAGCAAATGCATATCTTAATAAATATAACTGCTGAATATTTATATCTTCATAATCAGGGAGTGCTCCTGCTTCAAAGTTTAATTCTTTAAACTTGCATAAGCATACATCATTATCAATATATCTTTGCAAATCTTCATATATGTCTTGTAAATATTGTGTTATATTAATCATGAAAAATCCCTCCTCAACTCCATGTGTGCAGTTTTAGAACTTCATTTTATGTACTTCTATTTGTTAACATTATACAATATTTACCCCAAGAAATCCATTTATATCAACTCTCATACCTAAAAAACTCCCTCGCCATCATCTCCGCCGTAGCCCGATTGTACCCTTTCTTCAAATACCCCTGCACAATCGTCCCAAACATCCCCTTAACCATTTCATCCTCAATATCACAATATGCCTGCATTTCCCCGGATAAAGCCATTGCCACATACTCTATCGGCTCATTGTCCAATAGCTTATGAAGCTTTGCTAGCGACTGCTCTGTCGTCCGCAGAGCAGCCTCAACCTCCTCACACTTTATCCGAAGCATATTCCCGTCAACATACCACACCTCAACATATCCGTTATCCATGTTATAGGCACATTCTACAATGTTATCCAATCTGTTTTCATCCATAATATCAATCCATCCTTTCGTTTATCTCGCTCCATAAGACCTGTTATACTGTCTTGCCTGTTGTTCCATACGTTCCTGTTCCTTTACTTTACCGATAATAGTATCGATTTGCTCCGCACCGGCATATCGTTTCACACGCTCCAGATCGTCAGCTTTTTCCTGCAATAATTCTGTTTTAACAGACATATCTCTAATTTTTCCTTTGTAAAATTCTACATCACTTGTGAGGTGCTTAACTTTATCTCGCAGTTGAAGAACTTCCCCTTTTAATCTAACACTGCTGATCTTTGAAATAACCCTGCTCGTTTCTTATAATCACAAACATATTCAGGCAACACATTCTTTGCTGGCAGATTATTATAGCGGAAAACGCAACAAATCCCTTTATTAACTTTTGTTCCATATATTTCCTGTACCAATCCTATTGTTTCATCATCTGAACAAAAGCTCTTCGGAATCTCCCTACAATCCCTGATAATAACGCAAATCTGTTTACTATGTCCTCTCTGTCAGTATACAAGCCAGCTAATCTCTTTATTATAGTATCTAAATACTTCTTCCCAATTCCACTACTCAAAATTTCTTCAGTCACTGTTTCTGCAGATGTGTTTTTATATCAGCCAGAGTTCCCCTGGCTGAATTCTTCCAATATATACCTGTTAACACTTCTCAATGCTGACACTTTTTCCTTCGCTTTACTACACACTGGCTTGAATTCATTCCTCCTCTTCCAGTTTCGATTTATAATCTTCCAAGTCCATAAGAAAAGTCTCATAGCCTTCATCACTCATGCAGAACAGCTTTCTTATGGTATTGCAGACAAGCCCGATCATGTCCGCATCCCCTTTCAGGAATGGAATGATATGGTCGATTGCTTCCATCGTGTCATTTCTGTTCCCTTTATCAAACATTGCGGTTACTAAACATTCGTCTGTATCAAAGTTCATTGCCAGATCCATCATAATTCTACATCCCCCTTCTTATGTGCTTTGGATTTTTCTGCTTCTTTATTTTTCTGTTCCTGTGCTTTTGCCCTTGCCTGAAACTCTTTCAACGACTGCAGTACAGATTTTTTCAATTCCCCTCTTTCGCCCTTTGCCGGCTCTTTCTTTTGTGTCTGGTTCTCTTCCACTGATACGGATTCTTTCTTGACTGGTGCTTCTGAAACTTCCTGTTTCACTTCCACAGTCTGTTCTGCTTCCTGCACTTTTCCATGTTTCTCATTCAGATACTTTTCCATGTCATTGATTGCTTTCTGTACCAATGGGCTTTCCTTATAATGTGGAATCATATCAATCAGATCCCTGTCTATCCTGTCTCCACTCATGAGTCCGTATTCCCCGGAATAATCCTCATCCCCGTCCTGCAGATCAAAACCAATCCCTTTGATTCCATGCAGGCGTTCTGCCGGAATACTTTCATAGATTTTGATTGCTTCTTCCAGAGTAAGATTATTATGGTACTCACCCATGACCGGGAACTCCATGCACTCTGCTACATAGAAACTGATCGTAGCTTCTGGCTGTTCCTGTTCTGATTGTCTGGTAAAGATAGAAAAGGTTTCTGCATTTTCTAAACGGGAGAGCAGTGACCGGGCAGTTATCACATCACTGTCTATATCAGATTCTTCCGATACTTCAACCAGCCAGTCCTTTAAACACCCTGTTTTCTGATTCAAAATGTCCTCTGTGATTTTCTCCACCTGTTCTTCCCTGTTCTCAACGGTATCTTTATATTCGTAAGTGTCATATTCATAGCTGAAATTATCTAAATCCACCGCCAGCTTTTTGATCTCCTGCTGATCAAGGTAAGCATCTGCTTCCTTCATATATTCTGCCAGAGTGATTCTTTCTTCGGCAATAGGATTGATGTCCACCTTAATACCTGCCATTGCGATGCCATGAGCATTTAATTCATTGAAGAAACTGTCCTCCCGGATATTGCCACGATAAGAAAGCACCACATCAAGGTCAGAATCATCTCTGTAAAGTTCCTCTCTGCTTCTGGAACCATGCACCCTTGCTGCAAGCAGCTCTACTTCATTTTCTAATCCCATATCTTCCAGAATACCCTGTGTGTGATACAAGACACCCCGTTCCACTTCTGCCCTGCTAAGACCATTTAATGCTGCTTCATCTCTTCCAATCTCAGAAGTCGCACGAAGCTCACCTGCCTGTAGTAAATCCTTTGAATGTTGGATGGTCATTGCCTCAAATTCTTTATAGTCCACTTTGACACATTCCATATCATCCATTCTTTCACTTTTTAAGATTTCATAAGTAGCTTTCTGAACAGATACTTTGGGATTGTCATAATCATTGGAATGGATTTCGTGCAGGTCAGAATCATAAAAAATATAAAAATAGCCTTCTTCCGTTGCCTGTACGGTCAGATACCCTTTGCTCTTGGTAAACTGCATTACAATTCCCTCACAGGTATCCACTGCTCTTTCCCTGTCATAATCCTCAAAAATACTTGGTGGACAATTCTTTAATAACTGTGCCAGCTGCATCTGCCGTTCGCCTGCTTCTTCCACTTCTGCCATCAAATCCTCATAGTCAACGGGAACTGCATTTTCCAGGGACATTTCTTCATCTTCCAGAATATCTTCCATTGCCTGCTGCATAGAAATATCAGGATTGTCATAGGCACCGCCGTCGATCTCATCGTAATCCAAAGCATAAAAGGTATAATCATAGCCTTCCTCTGTTCTCTGGATTGCAAAATACCTATCGTCAATCTTATATGCCAGTTCATCCGGTTCCAGTTCCGGCATAAGTCCTTCCACAGAAATCCCTTTCTCCTGCAGATATTCTGAAATAGCTTCCAATGCTCCTGCATCATACCCATTCCAGAGATCTTCTGCGACAAGCTGACCATGTTCCGATACGATAATCCCTGCCACATCTGAACCATACTCATCATGTTCCATGAAGAAGAACTTCTCCCCTGCATACTCTCTTTCATCTACTGTATGCCAGGTTCCTGCATGTCCATCTACTTCAAATCCTCTGGTATCTGCTGTAATGGTGACTTCCGCTTCATCTAATGCCTGTTCAATCTTCTGCATACGGATCTCTGCCCTTGCCATATCAATAAATCCATCTAACACCGCTGGGTGGCTTTCTATCACATAATCCTGATTCAGATTCTTCCCCCGATTGATATTTTCCGGGATTTCGATATGTTCTGCCCAGTCTTTGTTCTGTTTGGAAAATCTGCCGTCATAAGAAAGTTCCCGAAGCGTATTTGCCATAACAAACGTCATACGTTCTTCTCCAAACTGTTCCAGCACTTGTTTTGCGACATCTTCCTTTAAATGCAGCCCGTCAAAATTTAATGCGATTGCTTCCTCGATTGCTTTCTTACAATCAATATTTAACTTTCTGGAATCCAGATAGGCATCTAAATCCCGCTCTTCCATTGCCTGAGCAAGTGTTCCTTTATAGACTGGCGGGTAGGCTCTGGTGTGATTATTTTCCAGTATCCCCATTCTCTGCTGTACAAAGTCCGGAAGTTCCTCAAAGCCGAAAGAATCCACATAATAAGCCTTTGTCTCCTCCGTCCGGTTTATAACTATGACATCGCTTACCGATAAAGAATGTCCATGAAAATCGTTCGGGCGGTTGATATTAAATCTTTCAAAGATATCATCTAATGTGATCGTTGGTATCCACGGAGCCGCATACACCATCCTGTAGTCTTTCCCCTCAATGGTATAGCCTAATTTTTTAGCCGATTCAAAACCCATAAACTGATAAGTATGCTCTCCACCTGTATCCATCTGATAGATTGCAAAACGACCGCTTTCTCCATGAAGAAGTAAGGTTTCATCAATCTTTTCTGCACTGTCCTGTTCCAGTTTTTCCTGTCTGGCTATCGCTGCTTCTCTTTCTTTATGTACTTCCCATTCCGATTCCGTAATACCAAAGATACCGTCATGCCCCAGGATCGCATTTTCTGTTTCTGCAAGAATCTGTCCTGCCCGTTCTGGATGATCTGGATTTCCATTTAAGATAAAAACTTCTGCACCTTCTCGATACAGTTCTACTGCCCTGTTTTTTTCAAGAGGATACATGTGTTCCAGTTGGATTCCTGCTTCGTGCATTTCTTTAAAACCAATCCTTCCATCTGGAAAGTTATCAATCTGTGTCTCTGTCTCATGCACAAGACTTCTCATAACTTCACTTCGGTCACCCCGATTCGCTGTCAGCATACGGTTTACCAGTCCCAAAACTTCGTCCCGGTCATCCATCTTATAAGCAAAATTTACGATAAGATTCCTTTGGGATTCCGTAAAATTCTCATGGCTGGCGGTTTCTGCGGCTTCGATCAGTCTATGGGCATACTGCATGGTACTTTCTCTTTCTTCTGGAAGCTCTTTGGTTGGAAAGTTTGCTCTTGCTGCCTGAATCACTTCATGTACTAAGTTTGTACCGGCTTCATCATAAGACTCTCGCATATCCCAAACCAGATCATTCAGTCTTTCTAACTGTCCGGGAAAGGTTTCTGCATATTCCGATACAAATGCTTTCTCTTCTTCTGTAAAAATCCTTCTCGGAAATTCTGCTTTTTCCACCAGCATTTCTGCCTGTTCTTTCGGTGTCAGCTCTGAAAAATAAGCACTGCCTGTATCTGCATCATACGCTACATCAAAAAAGTGAATCGGATAATTTTCTCCCACTCCATCACTTGCATACAATACTGTGATCGTTGCACCTCTGTCCTCCAAAAATTCTTCCAGTGGTTTCTCATCCTCTGAAAGTTCTTTCTGTTCCAGTAAAGTAACATATTCCCTTACATTCTCCTGCACCTGTTCTGCTGTCATATTCTCTACCAGATTATAACTATATTCCGAACCCATGCTGCTCGAAAGATGCAGAATAACATCCTCTCTATGAAATGTTTCTCTGATTGGTCTTTCCAGTTCAATCTTGTGCATCTGTGTCTCAATGTTTCCGATAATTTCAGCCGATGTTTTTCGGATGGTATCCATTGATGCTTTCAACGCCTTCATATCCCTGCTCTCGCACCAGCTGGCGATGTAGGTAAACGAATATTCTGAAGTATCCAGACCAAAATGGTTGCAGACTATGTAAGCAATACTTTCTGCTTCCACTTCCTTTGTTGTCTGGTCTTTTAAGACGCCTTCCGCATCCATTACTTCCCGGTCATGCAGCAATCCGTGGCTCACTTCATGGACTCCGGTTTTCATCGTCTGTACATTACTCATATCTTCCTTTATCGCAATATATTTTTCTGTCTGGTGATAATAGCCTTTTGCATCCCCTTCCACATTCATCATGCGGATCGGCACCGGAGAAATATTCTGCAATGCCTGCATGAACGTATCATAAAACTGTACACTTCCGGTAAGCTCCGGCACCTCCAGTTCTGCGATCGGTTCCCCCTCTGTCTGGCTGACATCAAACACTGTCGCTACACGGAATCTCGGTATCACCATCTCCACAATCTCTGTTTCCGGCTGTCCATCATCCCCGATCACAGGCTCTTTTGTTACCGGGTCGATCTTTTCAATCTCCTGTTTCTCCCGTATCGGTGCCGGTGCGATGATCTGGATTCCTTTCTCTCCACGTTTTACATGACGGTTAAATTTCTTCTGCCATGCCTGATAGCCTGCCACCAGTGTTGCTTCCGGTTTCTGCATGGTGATCAGCAGCGTGTTATTAAAGCTGTAATTGTGGAACTTTGACATGGTATTCAGATATTCGGTATATCTCTCCGAAGTAAAGATTTCCTTTACTCCCTGTTCTAGCCGTTCCGATATTTCTTTTAACTGTTTTTCTATATTATTTGCCATAAACAAACCCTCCATTTTATGTCCCCGCCAGAGAAAACTCTGACGGGAAATCTTTTATAACTCCTGTTCGTGTTTTTTCTTTGCAGCTTTCTGTACAGGTGGCTGTTCCGCTGTATTCTGCTGTGCCTTCTCCTGCTTTAAGCGTTCCAGAATAGATGGCTTATGGATTCTGTCTGCTGTTTCCGGAAGTTCTTTTTCTTCTACAGCATCCCTGCTGTCTGTGCTACTTCCTTCTCTGCCAATATCCTCATCTGCCATAATCGTCTCATTGCCCTTTTCATCCATGTTCAGCAGGGCATTTAACTCGGATAACCGTTCCATCTTTTCATTCAGTTCTGTTTCTTTCGGGAACGGCTTCTTTACCTCTTCCTGTGCAGTAGCAAGCTGCTGTTGTACGGTTTCTAACTTCTGCTCACTTTCCGTCAGCTTCCTGTCAATGGAAGAAAGGGTGTTATGTATACGCTGCATATTTCCTACCGGGTCTTTTCCAATCTCCAGCTTATAAGAACATTTTCCTTTGACCGTCAGTTCAAACGCATTGGAGAACATATTGTAGGAAGCAGATAATGTGAACCCATGATATTCCCCGACCTTTCCGCCGGTGCTAACGGTTTTTAGTCCTGCACAGGCAGCGATCAATGCCTCGCCTGCTTCTTTCTTATCTTCATAAAGGACATTTCCTACTGTCATGGCAAACGTGTCATTATCCTGTAAATCCACGCTTTTTACTACCTGGGAATCTATCTGCATCCCGGCAATCCGCTCTTTCAATGCACTGATCTGTACCGGGAAATTCTTTGCAATATCGGATTCCAGACGGTAAATCTGACTGGTATGGTTTGCCTTTAAGAGTTTTAGCTTACTCACCTACACATCCAGATCCATTTTTTCCTTAATGTACGGATTGCCTGTAGCAAGTGCCTTGATTTCCGCATAGGACAGTGCCGTATCATCCACATCTTCACAAGCTCTGACCGGGGATTTACTGGTCATGATCTGGCTGATGAACTTCTGCTTATTCTCCAAAATCTGCCACATATACGCATCAAAAGTGTTCTCCGTCACATACCGGAATATCTTTACTTTGTCATTCTGGTTTCCCTGTCTTAAGATACGTCCTTCCTGCTGTTCCAGATCAGTCGGTCATTTTTTGCGGACAGTTCATACATGCTATCCTTTTCTGTTCTCT
>ERZ773104.3269-NODE-3269-length-16071-cov-9.316808_pt1 | contig 16071 bp, 11 predicted proteins | sample MGYA00511920_ERZ773104 | MGnify/ENA primary metagenome ERZ773104 (study PRJEB29015, sample SAMEA2737857) | human gut metagenome | biome: human gut; feature: human-associated habitat; material: faeces | place: China | collected 2012 ...
TGCAGGCAGACGGCGTGGACTTCGCCTTCCCCTCCACCAGCGTCTACATCGAAAAGAATTGAGCATACCAGAACGCCCCCTGTGTGCCTGCTGCGGCGCACAGGGGGCGTTTTTGTCATACGTCATTCCCGGGTCCTGATCTCAATCGTTCTGCCGCCAAGATTTTCATAGACGCGGTGGGAGACGGAGAGCACCGTGCGGCCCGCGGAGGCACGGCGCAGAGCCTCCAGCACGCGGGCCTCGGTTTCGGCATCCAGATTGGCGGTGATCTCATCCAACAGCAGCACGGCGGGGTCTGCAGCGGCGGCACGGGCAATGGACAGCAGCTGCCACTCGCCCTGCGAGAAGATGCCCTCGGTACAGACAGTGTCATAGCCCTCCGGCAGAGCCCGGATGGCAGCATCGATCCCGGCCAGCACGGCGGCATCCCTTGCCATTTCCCCGGTGATCTGCGGGTCTCCCAGCGTGATCTGCTCCAGCACGGTGCCCGGCACGCGGGAGAAATGCTGTTCCACACAGCCGATGCAGGTGCGGCGCTCTCGGTCGGTGATGTCCCCCACCTTCACGCCGCCGATGGTCACCGTACCGGCCTCTGGCTGATACAGGCCCAGCAGGAGCTTGAACACGGTGCTCTTGCCCGCACCGGTGCGGCCCACCAGCGTGACCTGCTCCCCCTGTTTCACGGTCATGGAAAAATCCTTCAGAATGTGCCGTTCCCCATAGCCGAAGGTGACGTGCGCAAATTCCACATCGCCCCGGGCAGCCTCCCTGCGCGCGGGAGGGATCGTGCGCTCAGGCTGGTCGAGAAAGGCATCGATGCGCCTGACACCCGCCATGGCCGACTGAATGGTCTGGATCTCCATGCCCAGGCTCTCGATGGGGGCGAAGATGCGGGAGATGTAGTTGATGACGGCCACCGAAGTGCCCACCGACATGCCGAACAGGGTCAGGAGCTGTGCGTTTCCCGAAGCGGAGAGCAGCATCACGATGCCGACCACAGCGGCATTCAGCAGCAGCACCACCGGCGAATAGACGGCATCATAAAAATTGGTGCGCTCCATGGCGGCATAGCTGTCACCGATGCACCGGTCATACCGGCGCTCCATGTAATCCTCCAGCCCCAGCGCCTGGATGGTGCGGATGTTGTGCAGAGTCTCGGGCACCTGCCCGGAGACAGCGGCGACCGCGCGGCGGTTGTCCAGCTGCGCGGCCAGCATCCGCTTCTGGATATGACGGGTAAACACGGCAAACAGCGGCAGCACCAGCAGCAGGATCAGTGCAAGGCCAGTGTTTTTTACCGCAATGACCCCCATGATGGAGACGATGCGGCAGGCATCTGCTGCCATGCTGATGATGCCGGAAGTGAACAGGGCTTCCACTGTGTCCACATCGCCCGAAAAGCGGGCGGCCACCTCGCCGGGGTTCTGCTCTGCCAGTGTACCGGCGGGCAGGCGGCTCAGCTTCCGGGACATCTCTGAGCGCAGGGCATGGGTCATCCTCTGGCCAAAGAGCACCAGCAGGCTTTCCTGCGCCGAGGTGAGCACACCTTCCAGTGCAAGGCTGCCGAAGTAGAGCAGCACGGCCAGAAAGGACAGCGGGAGGCCCGCGGTCAGACGGTCGATGACCCGGGCCAGCAGCAGGGGCGGCAGCAGGGATGCCGCCACCGAAGCTGCCACACACAGTACCGTCCCCACCGTGAGAAGGCGGTGCGAAGCTGCTGCCATCCGGACGGCAGCAAACACGCCGTGGTCATTTTTCTTTTTCATGTTCATGCACCCTCTCCCCCTTTCAGGCCGGTCTGGCTTTCATACAGCTGGCGGTAGACCGGAACCGCTGCCATCAGCTCCTCGTGGGTGCCAACGGTGGTTCTGCCGCCCTCCATAAAGATGATCTGCTGCATCTGCGGAAAATGGTACAGCCGGTGGGAGATCAGGAACACCACCTTATCCCTGGCATACGCCTGCAGCTCGGCAAAGATCGCATCCTCGGTGCTGCGGTCCAGTGCCGAGAATGGGTCATCCAGCACCAGCACCGGGCGGGGATGGGCCAGCGTCCGGGCCAATGCCAGACGCTGTGCCTGCCCGCCGGAAAGGCGGGTGCCGCCGCTGCCGATGACCGTCTCCGTGCCCTTTTCCATGGCCAGCACCTCCTCCTTCAGGGCAGCGGCTGCAAGCCACGGCATGGCATCCTGTTCGCTGCCGCAGAGGACATTATTCTGCACGGTGTCGGCACTCAGTTCCGGGTCATGGCCCAGATACCCGACCGTGGCGGCGATCTGGCGCGGGGTCAGGGTGGAAAGTTCCCTGCCGCCAAAGCAGACCGAGCCTTGATAGGGTGCTTCACAAAGAAACACACGGCCAAGGGTGGATTTTCCGCAGGCGACCGGGCCGGTGATGCCGATGATATCGCCGGGGTGGGCCGTCAGGCTCAGGCCGGAAAAGACAGGCTCTTCGCCATAGGAGAAGGCGAGTTCTTTCAGCGTCACATCCTGTGCCGCCGGGATCTGCAGGGCATCCAGCTGCTCGGGTGTTTTCATCAGGGGTCTGATGCGCTTCCAGGAGACCTCTGCCTTTTGCACCGCGTTGAAGAGCTTGGCCACCTTGGAGGATTTGACCACCAGCTTGGTAAAACAGGAGAGGAAGGTGGTGAAGGCGGCGATATCCCAGCTGCTCCAGCCGGTGCCCAGCACATTCTTTGCGCCGAACCACAGGATGAAGAGGGTCCCTGCCTCGGATGCCGCCAGATAAAGCGGCGGCAGCGCGGACTGCCACACGTTGTTCCGCACGGCAGTCTTTTCGTAAAGGCTCAGGGCCTCCTCGTATTTTTCCATCCGGGCCTCCTCGCAGCCGTAGATGCGGTAGGTCACGGCATTCCGGGCACGATCCAGCGTGGCACTGCTCAGGGCACCGGCGGCCTTTTTATAGGCCGCACCGGCACGCTGCACCGGCTTTTTCATCCCTGCCGCGCAGACATAGGACACCGGGGTAAAAAGCAGGCCCAGGATCGCCAGCCGCCAATCGTATACCAGCAGCATGACCGCATAGCCCGCCAGCGCCACACCGGTGTCGAACACCTCCGTGGTGAACTTGCGCATTCCCTCCACACAGTCGTCCACATCGGAGATGGCCTTGGTCATCAGCTCACCGGCCCCCTCTTTTTCCAGCGCTGCCCGGCTCTGCCGCACCAGATTGGCGTACAGGATGCCCTTCATCCGGCGGTTGATGTTGTTGGCAAAGCGGCGCACATAAAAACGTTTGATGAAGCGCGCCGCCTGCACCAGCAGTGTGACCGCAATGTAGGCCAGCACCAGCAGCGCCATTTGGGCAGCAGTCTCATTGCCGCCCAGGATATCCGCCAGGCACTGGGCCAACCGGCCCTCGAACCACGGCGCGGCCAGCAGACCGATGTTATAGACAAGGCCCGAAAGGGTCACAAGGAGCAGCGAGAGCCACTCCACCCTGAAATAGGAGAGGACCCGGTCCGGGCGGAATGATTTATCTTTTTTCATGGGGCATTTTACCTCCTGCGGGTGTTCCATTCAGTATACCACGCTTTCGTTCCGCAGAAAAGCGCACACAAAATGCTTCTTAACAGCTTTGTGCAGAAAAAAGCCATGACAGCAGGAACAAAATGCAAGATCATTGCAATGGTCACCGCTGTCATGGCGATCGGTTTTCTTTGTATGAAAAATGCTCCCATCGGCAGGATCTGCATTGCAGTGGTGTGGGTCTGCCATCTTCTGTATTTCACCTTGCGGGTCAAGACCATCAAGCCCACAGAGCAGATTCAGGAAAGTGCAGAATAGATCCCACCCTGGATACCATCAGATTGCAGGCATCCATGGCCCGCAGGGATACAGTTGCGTTCTTATCGGTTCACGAAATTCAGCGCCAGCACAAGCAGCAGCATGTGTACCGGGTAAAAGGCGTAGCAGGCATACTGGAACGGTTTGCTGTGGCAGCCCTGCCGCCCGCGATACAGCCAGATGGGCACCAGCGCCAGCAGCGCAAGCCCCTGCTGACACAACTCAAACTCCATGCCGAAGAGCTGGATGGGGTACATCAGCCCGCCCAGAAGCACCACGTTGATCCAGTACAGGGTCAGCACCTGTCCCAGCAGGCACCACCATTTCCGGCCCCGGAAAATGTAAAAAGCGAACACGGTCAGCACACCGGCACCGTAGTAATCCGTCATGCCCAGCGTTCCCAGCAGCGCCCCTGCTGCTGCCACTGCGGCGCACACCGGCAGCGAGACCCAGAGCTTTTGCTTTTTGCGCACCGTTTCCATCAGATGCACCCCCAGAAGCCCCAGCAGCAGCGTCCAGATCACGTTCTGATGCACCGGGTAGAACCATGTCCCGCCATACATCAGATCAAAGGGCACTTCCGAAAGCAGTGCAAACAACAGCAGCCTCAGGACATAACGCTTCAGATTCCGGGTATGAAAGTAGCCTTCCACTGTCATAAATGCAAAGATAGGGAACGCCAGCCGCCCGGCACAGGTCAGCCAGTCCTGCGCCGGCAGAAGGGTCGCCCACAGGTGATCCATCAGCATCAGCGCCATAGCAATGATATGAAGTGCTGCTGCACTCAGGTCAATGCAATTTGCGGCAGCGGGACGAATCGGTTTGGTTGACATGATCATACCTCGTCTTTGTCTAAATTCAGTTGCTTTGTCTGGAATACGAACGACTCCCTCCAAGAATTGCAGCCCCGGCAGTTTTTTACCGCCGGGGCTGCAGCACTTCATCGCTTATCCCTCCGGTTTTGCACCGGCCATTTTGGATACGGCAAGCATCCAGGGCAGCTTCTGCCATTTGCTCTGCCTGCAAAATGGGGGATGCAGTGCACCCGCCCCGCAGGCGGAAAAATGCTCCCGCAGCAGTCTGCGGGGCAAATTCAGAAAGGGTGGCTTGCCTGCCTGCCCATGGAGACGTAAGCACGGTAGCAGGAATGCGGGGAAGAGCAAGGGACGGTTTCGGCGAAGAAACGTCTGGCGGTGGCGGAAAAGCCGAACGCAAGATTTTTTCAATTATGCTGGCTCGTAAGGTGAACCGGACCGAAACTTCCTTGCGGAACTGTGCAGCGTTATCGTTCATCTGCACCTGAACCGGCAGCCGCGTCCCCGGCGCTTGCCGCACCCAAAATGGCCGGTTGGCGGCGTGTCACCCTTTGGCGTTTTCCAGATAGGTCTCAAACGCTTCGGCAAAGCTGGCGTTCACATCAAAGGGAACTGCATAGTCCACCTTGGAGGTCACAAGGCAGAGATCCAGCCGGTTGGAGGTCTCGTCCGCCTGCCGGTTCAGCTTACCCAGAGCAGCATGGATGACCTTGCGGTCATAGTTGATGGTGGTCACCCGCTTCACATCACAGCGGTAGGCGATCTGGTTGCCCTCCGCATTGAAACGGTAGCCGGTGCCGCCGCCGGAAAGCAGCTGCTCAGAGCTGCGCAGGTCGTTCATTCGCTTGAAGGTGCGGGCGACGCTCTGGCGTGCGGCGTTCAGGCTGACCTCGCTGTCCATATCCATGTCCAGCGCATCCTTTGCCTTGCGAATGGCAGCGAACAGGCGTCCCTTCTCCTCCAGCAAGTAGAGCATAAACCGGGCAATATCGGTGATCTGCTGGGCATATTCAGTCTGGGGCAGGTCCAGGATCGTCTCGTCCTCAGCCTCTGCCATGACCTTGTGGCGCAGATAGGTGTTGGCCACATTCGTCACGTTGGAATCGCAATCCAGAATGCCCTGGGCCTCGTCCAAAAGGGCCTGCAGCTTGTTCTGATAGCGGAATGCTTCTTTCAGATTCATTGTGTCCACCTCGTTTTTTCTTAGTCGCTGTGCGTTCCCGTCTGTTTTTCTCTATTGAACCATATTTTCCGGCAAAGCACAAGCCGCCCACCCAAAAGTACATCAAAATGCAAAACGCCCCAACATGTTCTTTACTACACGTTGGAGCGCTATTTTCTGGAGCAGGATACGGGACTCGAACCCGCCGCCTACTGCTTGGGAAGCAGTCGCTCTACCGGATGAGCTAACCCTGCACACTGCTTTATCATTGTAGCAAAGCAGGGGACAAATGTCAAGAGCGGATCGCGCCGAAAACGGTCGGGTCAGTTTTTCGTGGTGTAGGTCAGGTCCAGCACCGGGGTGAAGGGGTCGAACACCAGCCCTTCCACGCCGTCGGCCACCAGCAGACGCTTCTGCTGGGCAGCAAGCGGCACCACGGTGCAGCCTTCCAATAGCTGGCGTTCACAATCGCGCAGCAGCTGGCAGCGTGCGGAGCCGGTGCGCCGGGTGCTTTCAGACAGGGCCCCGGCATAGAGCGGGTCGGTGAGACCGGTCAGATTGTTGTCTCCGGCAAATTGCTGCAGCATCTGGTATACGCTGCCGCCCTCGGCCCGGATGGGAGCCAGTGCGATGGTGTATTTGCCGCTGGCAAGGCGGGCGTCGAACTCCTCCTGCGGCACCTCTTCCACCGAGAAGAAGAGGGAACAGTCTTTCTGCCAGGCACCGTTGATCTGCTCCACCGTCTCGGTCAGGCCGGAGCCCTGGGGCAGCAGAATGGTCACCCCGTTGAAGTCGGAGCTGGCCATGCCCTGCCGGGCCTGCATGTACAGTGCCTTTGCATCCGGGATGGTGGGCAGCAGGTCCCCGGCAGCATCGCGGTAGTCGATGCCGTCCACAGTCAGGCCGTCCGGAACAAGGCCGGTCACCTCCGTGAACAGCCCCGAGGAGGGCACCGACAGGTTCTGCAGGGCGATGCCGGCCAGCGCCTGCCGCAGGGATGCAACCGCGAACACCGAGCCTTCTGATGCGTTGAACAGCAGGGCCCAGGTGGTGTCGGAGTATTCCACGCTCTGCAGGGAAGTGGCTTCGGCGGTGTCATCCAGGGCGGCCGAGCACTTTTCGTCTGCAATGAGCTGGGCGGCACTCTTGTCGGTGTTGCTGGTGTTCTGCACAAGGCGCAGGTTGTTTACCAGCGGGGACGCGGCACCGCGGCGCAGGAACAGGCCGCTGGCCGTCCAGTTGTAGATGTAAAAGCTGCCGCTGGACAGAGTGGATGCACTGCTCAGACCGTAGGTGCCGCGGGTGCTCTCAAAAAAGGCTTCGTCACAGGGCATGGCACCCGGCAGGATGAGTTTGGAAAGGAAGGTGTCGTCCCGCTCACTCAGGCGGAACACCAGCGTCAGTTCTCCGCTGGCCGACACGCCCAGCGTGCCGGGGTCGGCAGTGCCGTCCAGCACGGCGGCACTGTTCTGGATGGCAGAAAACTCCACCGCATAGGGCGAGGCTGTCTGGGGGTCGAACACCCGGCGAAATGCATACACGAAATCTTCAGCGGTGATGGCGTAGTCCGTGGCGGCACCTTTTGTGCCGGTGTAGGTCAGGCCGCTCTTTAAATAAAAGGTATAGGTGAGCCCGTCGGAGGAAATCTCCCACCGCTCACACAGGTCCGGCACCAGCTCGCCGCTGGCATTGCGGCGCACGAGTCCGCCGTACAGGTTCTCGCAGGCGATCACATCCTCGGCCTTGGTGGCTACCTGCGGGTCAAGGTTTGCGGGGATATTGTCCACAAACCAGGTAAAGCTGGTGCTGGCGGAACTGCCGCCGCAGCCCGCAAGCAGAAAAGCAAACGCAGCGGCAAGCACCACTGCGGTCATGCGCAAAAAACGATTCAAAAAAGAAACCCTCATTCCGTTCATCATGGTGCAGAAACCCTCAAAAACGGCTCTGCATCGACAAGTGTAGCAGAAACACAGACAAAAAACAATTGCCTTTTTGTGAATTTACCGCGCTTTTTGGTGCCGAGTGCACGGTTTTCCGTTGCCAAGCGCGGCCAAATGGACTATAATAGTACAGCGAAACTCACAAATGCCGGGCAGTTCCGGCGTGTTCAGAATACGATACTGTACGAAGGAGGATCTGTTTTTATGCAGAAGGATCAACAGAAGCTCGAACAGCTCATCAAGGGCAAAAAGGTGGCCTTTATCGGCGCGGGCGTCAGCCACAAGACCCTGATCAAAGAATTTGTGGAGCTGGGGGCACACGTTACCCTGTGCGACCAGAAAAAGAGCGTGGAGGACTTCGGAGATTACGCCGCCACCATCCGGGAGCTGGGCATCGACCTGAGCCTGGGCGAGAACTATCTGGACGGCTTCAAGGGCCAGGATATCATTATGCGCACCCCCGGCTTTGTGGGCTACTTTGAGAAACCCCTGCAGGATGCCATGGCGGCCGGTACCATGGTCACCAGCGAGGTGGAACTGTTCTTTGATTTCTGCCCCTGCCCCATCGTGGCTGTGACCGGCTCCGACGGCAAGACCACCACCACGACCCTGATCGCCAAGTTCTTCGAGGCCGCTGGCCGCAAGGTACATCTGGGCGGCAACATCGGCGCAGCGCTGCTGCCCATGCTGCCCGAGGTGAGCCCCGACGATGTGGCCGTGGTAGAGCTGTCCAGCTTCCAGCTCATCAGTATGCATTCCAGCCCCAATGTGGCCGTGGTGACCAACGTCACCCCCAACCATCTGGACCACCACAAGGATATGCAGGAGTACATCGACGCCAAGCGCAACATCCTGCTGTACCAGACCCCGCCCTGCCGTGCCGTGCTGGGCTATGAGAACGAGATCAGCCGCTCCATGCAGAAGGACTGCAAGGGCAAGCAGGTGTGGTTCACCCGCCTGCACGACACCGACAACGGTGCCTTCCTGCGCAAGGACGGCATGCTCTGCATGGCCGAGGACGGTGTGGTGACCCCGTTCCTGGCTCAGAAGGACGTGAAGCTGCGCGGCCTGCACAACATCGAGAACCTGCTGGCCGCTGCGGCTGCCGTGTGGGGCCTCGTGCCGGTGGAAGCCATCCAGCAGGTGGGCAGCACCTTTACCGGTGTAGAGCACCGCATTGAGCCGGTGCGCACCCTGGACGGCGTGCTGTACTACAACGACTCCATCGGTACCAGCCCCACCCGCACCATTGCGGGCCTGCGCAGCTTCAACCAGAAGGTCATCCTCATTGCGGGCGGCTACGACAAGCACATCCCGTATGAGCCGCTGGCACCGGAAGTCATTGCCCACGTCAAGAACCTGGTGCTGATGGGTGCCACCGGCCCCCGTATCGAGAAGGCTGTGCGCGAATGCGAAGGCTTTGACGAAGCAGCTCTGCCCATCCAGCACGCCGACAACATGCAGCACGCTGTGGAGCTGGCCCGCGCCGCCGCAAAGCCCGGCGACATCATCATCCTGTCTCCGGCCAGTGCTTCGTTCGACCTGTACCCCAACTTTGAGGTGCGCGGCCGTGAGTTCAAGAAGATCGTCAACGCGCTCAAGTGATTGCACGGGTCAACACCCCGGCGCGCCGTGCCCGCTTCCGGAACGCTTGCCGGGGCCGCTGGGTGCTGGACGCCCTGCTGCCGCTGGATCAGCAGATCTTCGGCAAAAGCCAGCCCGGCCGGTTCTATGCTGGCCCCACACTGGCGCTGGAACTCAGCGGCCGCACGGCATGGGCAGCCGGGCATGCAAACCCGGAGGAACTGGCAAGCTTTCTGGCCTTCTGCGGCTGTGGGAGCGTCATTCTGGACGAGGGCGTCTGCCCGCCGCCCACAGGCTGGCACCGGGCCGAAACGCTGACCGTGTTCGGCCTTGCTCCCGGCAAAATGCTGCCCCTGCCTGCTGTAGAGGATGCTCTTTGGAGCAGCCTGACTCTTGACGCCCAGCCGCCCGCCATGACGGTGGCGCAGGCGCTTTATCCAACGGACCCCGCCCGGCGGGACGATGCCTATTCAGAGCTGTGCTCCAAGCGCAGCCGGGGCCGGGCCGTGGTCTGGGCGCTGCAGCAGAGCGGGCAGACGGTGTGCACTGTGGGCGCCTATGCGGTCGCAAACGGACAGGCCTACATGGCCTGCGGCCAGACTGCAGAGCCCTTGCGCGGCAAAGGCATCGGCGGGCGGCTCATCGTGCAGATGGCCAACGCCCTTGCAGCAGAAGGGGAGCACCCGGTGTTCCTCTGCGCCCCGGAACGGGTGCATTTTTACACCCGCCTCGGCTTTGCAAAGCTGGGGGAGTATGTACGTTTTGCCGCGCCGTGAGCCGGACGATTTGAATGCCCTCCGTTTCACTCTGGGCATATTCAGAGAAAGAACTATTTTATATTGGCGTTTGTCGCGGCCTGCGGGCCGCTCCAAACGCCCCTCTTGTCCTCTGGCCCAGCGGAGCGTCCATGCTTCTGAAAATACAAGAACATTAAATTAAGGAAACAGATATGTCGATTCTCAACCATTTTTTTGATTACAAACCCGAAGTGCTGGCACTGGACGAAAAGGCCATGGAGCTGTGCCAGCCCTATTTCCGCCACATGGAGGAAATCCGCGATTTCAACCAGCTCAAGATGCTCAAGGCCTTTGCCGACACCCAGATGTCCTCCACCGATATGCTGGGCACCACCGGCTACGGCCTGTGGGACACCGGCCGCGCAAAGCTGGAACAGATCTTTGCCGAGGTGATGGGCGCAGAGGATGCACTGGTGCGCAGCCAGTTCCAGAGCGGCACCCATACGCTGGCGGTGGCCCTGTTCGGCCTGCTGCGGGCAGGGGATACCCTGCTGGCTGCTACCGGCCGCCCCTACGATACGCTGGAGGGCGTGATCGGTCTGGACGGCAAGGGCAAGGGCACCGGCACCCTGATGGACTACGGCATCCGGTACGACGAAGCCCCCCTCAAGGCCGACTTCACCCCGGATTACGCGCTGATCGCCCAAAAGGCCCCGGGGGCAAAGGTCTGCCATATCCAGCGCAGCCGCGGCTACCTGCAGCGCAATGCCTTTGATCTGGATACCATTCAGAAGATCGCCGACACGGCCCGTGCCGCCAACCCCGAGATCATCATCTTTGTGGACAACTGCTATGGTGAGTTCACCCAGATGAAGGAGCCCTGCCAGGCCGGTGCCGACCTTGTGGTGGGCAGCCTCATCAAGAACCCGGGCGGCGGCATCGCCCCCACCGGCGGCTATATCGCGGGCCGGAAGGATCTGGTGGAGCTGTGTGCCTACCGCCTGAACGCCCCCGGACTGGGCAAGGAGCTGGGCTGTACGCTGGAAACGCCCCGTGATATGTACCTTGGCTTCTACTATGCCCCCGGCGTGGTGTGTGAAGCCATCAAGACCGCCATCTATGCCCAGTGCCTGCTGGAGCTGGTGGGCAAAAAGCCCATCCCGCGCTACTGCGAGGATCACAACGATATCGTGACCTGCTTCGATGCCGATACCGCCGATGCCCTCATCGGCTTCTGCCGCGGCATTCAGGCCGCCAGCCCCGTGGACAGCTATGCCGCACCGGAACCCTCTCCGGAGCCGGGCTATACCGATGAGGTCATCATGGCAAGCGGCAGCTTTACCCAGGGCAGCACCATCGAGCTCTCCTGCGACGGCCCCCTGCGTGAGCCTTACACCTGCTACCTGCAGGGCGGCCTGAACTTTGCCGCAAGCCGTGCCGGTGTCCTGCTGGCCGTGCAGAATGCTTATTTCAAGGATTGATCTTTTCTTAAAGAAAGCGTGAATCAAATGAATCGTGTTACTCCCATTGATGCCCGGATGCTGGAACGCTTTGAGCAGGGCTATGCTGCCCGCCCGGAGTTGAATGTGATGTCCAATGCAGTTTCCCGCACGGCTCTGCCGGACGCGGCCTTTGTGCCCGCCGCCGCTGCCAAGCTGCGGATGGACTTCTCTGTGCTGGTCAAGACCAATAACATCACCAACCAGAAGCAGAGCGGCCGCTGCTGGATGTTCTCCACCCTGAACGTCCTGCGCCAGCGGGTGATCGCCAAGTGTGATCTGGAGGATTTCTCCTTCTCTCCCACCTATCTGGCGTTCTACGATAAGCTGGAAAAGGCAAATCTCTTCCTTGAGAACATCCTCCACTTTGCGGATCAGGACCTGACCGACCGTGAGACCTACACCCTGCTGGGCAACCCGCTGCCCGACGGCGGCCAGTGGGATATGGCCATCAGCCTGATCAAAAAGTACGGCGTGGTGCCCTCCTGGGTCATGCCGGAGACAGTCCACTCCACCGGCACGGCCAAGTATCTGCCCATCCTGAACCGCAAGCTGCGGGAGGATGCGCTGGAACTGCGGGCCATGGCAAAAGAGGGAAAGGACACGGCCGCCCGCCGCGAGGAGATGCTGGCGGAGATCTACAACGCCCTGTGCATCCTCTACGGCCAGCCCCCCAGGAGCTTTGACTTTGAGTACACCGACAAGGAAGAACACTACCACTGCGAACGGAGCCTGACCCCGCACACCTTCCTGGAAAAATATGTGGGCAATGATCTGGATGATTACGTCGTCATCATCTCCTCGCCCATCCATGCGCTGAACCGCACCTACTGCCAGCCCTTTATGGGGGACGTGGTGGAGGAAAATATGTTCTGGCTCAACCTCTCGCAGGAGGAGCTGGAGGATCTGACCATCCGTCAGCTGCAGGCAGGGGAGGGAGTCATGTTCAGCTGCGACTGCCACCCCGACGGCGACCGCGCCAACGGCTATTGGGACCCCGACTGCTTCCAGTACGGCGAGGTGCTTGGCGGCCTGACCTTTGGCATGACCAAGGCCGAGCGGCTGCTCACCCGTGAAAGCACCATGAACCATTGCATGATGTTCTGCGGTGTCAATCTGAACGAGAACGGCAAGGCTGACCGCTGGAAGATCGAGAACAGCTGGGGCGATGCCTCCGGCCAGAAGGGTTACTACATCGGCAGCGAGAAGTGGTTCAAGGCCAATGTCTACCAGATCACCGTCCGCAAGAGCCTGCTGAGCGATGCCCAGCGCGCCCTGCTGGATCAGGAGCCCCTGCCCATGAAGCTGTGGGATCCGCTGGCTTAAATTCAATAAGATGCTATAAAGAAATCCCCTCGTCATAGGCGAGGGGATTTCTCTGTTAAGCGGATAATAGGGGGAGCTTTAACGTGAAGCAGCTGCCTTTGCCCACTTCGCTTTCCAATAGGATTTCTCCGTGGTGCAGGTGGGCAAGCTCCTGCGCAATGGTCAGTCCCAGACCTGTGGAGTCGTGCTTGGAAGAGGTGGTGGTGTGGAAATACCGGTCAAATACGGCGGTCTGATCCTCCGGCGCAATGCCGCAGCCCGTGTCCCGGACGCTCACCAGAGCAGCACCGGCCTCCACCCGGCTGCTGACGATGATGTTCCCTCCTGCAGGGGTGTAGTGAATGGCATTTGTCAACAGGTTCTGCAGGATCTGCTGCAGCCGGATCTGGTCGCCCCACACCGGTAGCTCCGAAGCCGGGGGAGCCTGAAGCACCACGCCCTTCTTCTCAGCCTCCTCCCGGCAGCTGTCACAGACCGCAGCGATGACCTCCCCCAGAGATACCCGGTCCTCGTTGAGCATCACCTGTTTCTGCTCCAGCTTTGCAGCCAGAAATAGATCCTCCGTCAGGCGGCGGAGAAAGGCCGTCCGCTGCTGTAAGGCGGGCAGCAGGGCCGGCAGGGCCTCCGGTGCAGCCTCCAGTGTGTCCAGTCCACTGCTGACCGCAAACAGGGGACTGCGCAGGTCGTGGAAAATGTTCAGCATCATGCTTTTCCGGGCCTCGGTCTCCTCCGTCAGGGCCTTTGTCCGCTGAATGACCCGGGCATCCAGCTCCCGGGCCAGCTGCTCCGCCCGGTCAAATTGCAGGGCATACCGGCGGCAGACGTAGGCCATGCAGCCCAGAGTAAAAGGAGCATCGTAGATCCGGGCACACCGGAACAGGTAGAAAAACACGCTCTCCTGAAAAAACGGCACGTGCATGCCCGGCAGGACCACCCATACCCGGAAGCCAATGGTGATGGCACAGGGAAACAGCATCAGCAGGGCAGCGTCGGAGCCCCGGGCATACATTGCCATCAGGATGCCCAGACAGTAGCCCATGCCCAAAAGCAGCCCCACCGCCCGTACACGGCTGAGGGGAATCAGCGTCAGAACAAGATACCCCAGCGTCAGAAGCAGGGAATGGAGCCGCTGCCCGTGAGACACCGGCACAGCCCCTGTCAGGGCGGCACACAGCAGAATGCCTGCCAGAACCGTGACGGTAAAGAATCCCCGGCGGAAAAAGACGCTCCAGCCGGAACTTCCCACCGGAGCCAGAATGATCACCAGAGCCCAGAGGGTCAGCACCGTCAGATACAGCAGAAAATACCCCAGTTCCTTCTGCGGCTTGTATCGGTACAGGGCCAGCACCACCGCCCCCAGAGTGCAGAATACCGCTATGGCCATCCACTGCAGCACCGTGCGGAAGGTCAGGGCAGCCACTCCTTTTTCCGGGAACAGGGCAGCCCATGACATCAATTGGGCTTCGGAGTCCATGCCGGGGACCCCAAAATCCGCCAGCGTCGGCAGCCGCTGGTTGAACCAGATCCCTGCCAATCCAATGGTCAGTGCCAGTGCCCCGGCAGCAGCCGGAAGCAGAAATCGCTTTTTTATCATAAAAAGACCCCCTGCAAAAACTTTGGAGAACCGGTTGAGAACAGCCCGGAAATACAGTATACTAGATAAAGATATTATAGCAAATTCACGCCGAAAAGGGGAGGGCAAACCGCATGATCCGCATTCTTCTGGTGGAAGATGATCCGGTGATCCGGGACACTACCAGCTATTTCTTGAAATGTCAGCAGAATTTTGAGGTGGTCTGCGCTGACACCGGCGGCGAAGCGCTGAGCCACGCCCGGGAAAAGTTCGATGTGATCCTGATGGATATCCTTCTGCCGGATACCAACGGCATGGAACTGTGCCAGCGCCTGCGCAGCTGGTACCACTGCCCCATCATTTTTACTTCCTGTCTGGACGATACAGACACAGTGGTACGGGCGCTGGAATTGGGCGGCGATGATTTCCTGACCAAGCCCTACAACCACAAAGTTTTGCTGGCCCGCATCATGGCAAACATCCGCCGTGTCCAGATGGATGCCGCAGAGCCCAGCGTCAGCGGCTACCACTGTGCGGCCTTTACGCTGGATCCCAACAGCCACTGTGTGGAAAAGGACGGCCGGAGCATCCATCTGGCCGACATGGAGTACCGCATCCTGACCCTCTTCATCCGGCGTCCCAACACCTTCTTTACCGCAAACGAGCTTTACCGGAAGATCTGGGGGAAGGAGAGCCTGGGGGATGTCCGCACTGTGCAGGTGCACATCCATAACCTCCGCAGTAAGATCGAGCCCGACCCTGCAAAGCCCATCTACCTCAAAAATGTCTGGGGCAAAGGCTATATTTTCCGCCCGGAAGGGGAGACGGAAGCCTGAAATGGTTTTGCTGTCTTAAATATCGTTAATCCTCAAAGCACCCACTTCTTAAGGAAACTTAAGCCGTGGGTGCTTTTCTTGCTCTGATTTGACCGTTATTTATCAAACAAAGTGGGAAACAGGAATTTTCCAGCGAAGAAACGGCGAAGATGTTTAAGAATTCTTAAAAGACAACAGGCAGACTTTGTGTTAATTTATTATCGAACGAAGTCTGCGCCGTATTGTGGCGGTGCGTTTCGGATAAGAGGAAAATCGAAGAATAAGAACAGAAAAAGAGAAGAAAGGATCATCCAAGCATGAACAAGATCTCGCGTAAAGGCTTTCTGAAGATCGCTGCTGCCGCTGCCATGTCCGGTGTCACCGCCGGTGCACTGGCTGCCTGCAACGCTGCAAGCTCCTCCACCGCCGCTTCCTCCGGTGCAGCAGGCAGCTACACCCCCGGTACCTACACCGGCACTGCCGAGGGCATTTCCTCTACCGTCAAAGTCACCATGACCTTCTCTGACAGTGCTGTGACCGACGTTGTGGTCGATACCTCCGGCGAGACCGCTTCCTACGGCGCTGCTGCTGCCGAGGAGCTGAAGAACCAGCTGCTGAACGCCGGCTCTGACGAGATCGACGGCGTGTCCGGTTCTACCATCACCTCCGATGCCGTGAAGAAGGCCGCCAAGAGCTGCTTTGCACAGGCAAAGGGAGAGGCAACTGTAACTTCCGTTCAGCTGCCCACCGGTGACGAGACCGATTGGCTGGGCAAGGAGCCTGACATCGACGAGGCTGCCATCACCGAGACCGTG
>ERZ773104.3294-NODE-3294-length-15948-cov-2.944881_pt1 | contig 15948 bp, 16 predicted proteins | sample MGYA00511920_ERZ773104 | MGnify/ENA primary metagenome ERZ773104 (study PRJEB29015, sample SAMEA2737857) | human gut metagenome | biome: human gut; feature: human-associated habitat; material: faeces | place: China | collected 2012 ...
TCTGCAAAGGGGTAAAGAAGATCTATGTTTATCACATTTTCAATGGCAGTGATCAGTATGATCGTAGGTGTGGTCATTGCTGTTTTTCAGGCAGCCACACAGATCAATGAACAGACAATGACATTTGTCCCCAAGCTGCTGGCTATTATGGTGCTTTTAGGTTTTTTAGGAAGTTCTATGCTGGTCATGCTTCAGGAATTTTTTCAATACATAGTGGAATTGATCGCAAAGGGGTAAAGAAGATCTATGTTTATCACATTTTCAATGGCAGTGATGCGTATGAGCGGAGCCATCGGATTCAATCCCCTTTTTGGAAAAAGTAATTTTCCTGTAAAAATAAGGGCATATTTTATTTTTGCCCTGTCACTGCTCCTGTATCTGTCTGCAGACCAGACCCAGATGGCATATCCGGGATCAATGGCAGAATACATCCTGATGCTTGCGGGAGAGCTTTTTCTTGGGGCAGTGTTAGCCTTTGCAATGGAACTGGCATTCCTTACGATCCGGTTTGCTTCTTCCATTATGGATTATTCAATGGGACTTAGCATGGCTCAGGTTTATGATCCCCAGTATGGAACCCAGTCAACGGTCAGTTCCGGTATTTATTATGCATTTATGGTACTGATCTTTTTTGCCAGCAACAGTCATTTGCGGCTGTTAGCATTGTTTTACCAGTCGGTACAGCTGATCCCTTTTGGAAAAGTGACATTTAATCCCATGCTGGTCCATGTGATCACAGCTGGATTCTGCCAGGGGATCCTTACTGGTATGCAGTTTGCATTTCCAATGATAGCAATTGAGCTTGTATCAGAACTGGCAATGGGGATTCTGATGCGTATCATTCCCCAGATCAATGTTTTTACGGTAAATTTCCAGGTAAAGATCATAATGGGGCTTTTGATGATGCTGCTACTGTTTTCGCCAATGGCAGATTATATAGATACCATCTTTACATATATGTATCAGATGATGTGGAAGCTTTTAAGCAATATGAAACCAGTCTGAAAGGAGTGTCATAGAAGATGGGACAGAGTGGCCAGGAGAAAACCGAACAGCCTACCGCCAAAAAGCGGCGGGATGCCAGAAAAGAAGGAAATATCTTCCAAAGCAGGGATGTAGCTACCGTAGTGATCTTGGCTGGCATATTTTTCGGGATCCGCATATGGCTTCCTTTTATATATGGACAGATGAAAAATTATATGACCTGGGTCATAGATGGAGCAGCCCGGTCCTCAGAAGATATGCTTTCAGCCAGCCTTGTTTTTGTTACACTGTCTGTGTTTTTAAAATGTGCGCTTCCTCTGTTGCTTTTAGCCCTTTTACTTGGAATTGTGGCGCATGGAGTACAAACACGTTTTAATGTATCCTTTAAATCCATCCGGCCAAAATGGAACAGGCTTAATCCTCTTTCAGGTATAAAACGTCTGTTTTCCATGAAAAATGCAGTAGAGTTGGTGAAAAACTCCATCAAGATAACACTGCTGCTGGTATTGCTTTACAACATACTGAAGCAGGATCTGCAGCCCATGGCATCAATGATCGATATGAGTCCTGCAGCATCTGCGGCTTATATGATGAAAATGATCTTTGATCTGCTGATACGTGTATGTATTGCCTTTATGGTCATTGCCTTTGGCGATTATCTGTATCAGCGCTGGGAATACGAAAAAGAGCTTCGTATGACAAAGCAGGAAGTAAAAGATGAGTATAAACAGACAGAAGGTAATCCTGAGATTAAAAACAGGATCAAAAGCCTGCAGCGTCAGATGGCATCCAGCAGGATGATGCAGAAGGTTCCCCAGGCAGATGTGATCATACGAAATCCTACCCATGTGGCCATTGCTTTAAAATATGATCCTGATCATGACAATGCTCCGGTAGTACTTGCCAAGGGATTAGATGAACTGGCGTTAAGAATCGTAAAGGTGGGGGAAGAAAACAATGTTTATACCATTGAAAATAAACCACTTGCACGGGCTATGTACAATTCCTGTGAACTGGACAGGCCGATCCCCTCAGAATTTTATACGGCAGTAGCAGAAATCCTGGTATATCTGTATAAACAGGATAACGGGAAAAATAAAGATAAAAAATAATAGTTGGAGATTAATGGACGAATGAAACGGTTATTGAGTTACTCAGTGGTTATGTTTGTGATCACGATCATATTGCTTTTGATCATTCCCCTTCCGGCGGGACTGGTGGATGTGGCGATCATATTGAATATGTCCCTTTCCATGATGATCCTGGTAATAACCATGACCATTCGGGAGCCATTGGAATTCTCCATATTCCCCTCTCTTTTGCTTATTACCACGCTGTTCCGTCTGGGTATCAATGTTTCAACCACGAGAAATATCCTTTCTCAGGGAGGTTCATCAGGCCGTGTCATTGCTGCCTTTGGTGATTTCGTTTTAAGAGGAAACGTAGTAGTAGGTCTGATCATCTTCCTGATCATCGTGTTGATGCAGTTTATTGTTATCACAAAAGGTGCAGAACGAGTGGCAGAGGTGGCAGCCAGATTTAATCTGGATGCCATGCCGGGAAAACAGATGGCTATTGATGCAGACCTTAGTTCTGGCCTGATCAATGAAACACAGGCAAAGGAACGGCGTGCCAAGGTTCAGAGAGAAGCAGATTTTTATGGCGCAATGGATGGTGCGACTAAGATCGTAAAGGGTGATGCAGTTATGTCACTTATCACAACTGCCATCAATCTGATCGGCGGCAGCATCATCGGTATTGTACAGTCCGGCAGCAGCATCTCAGCCGTGCTGAGTACCTATTCCATTGCGACAGTAGGTGATGGTCTGGTATCCCAGATACCGGCTCTTCTTATTTCTACTGCAACAGGAATGATCGTTACAAGAGCTGTTTCAGAAGGCAGCTTAAATGAAGATGTATCAAAGCAGTTTCTGGCCCAGCCTCATGCTATGATCGTTAGTGGTGCAGCAGTGGCGGTTATGGCTGTGATACCTGGAATGCCGGCAGTAAGGACTCTGGTTGTGGCTGCATGTCTTATGGGAAGCGGATTTTATCTTTCCGGAAAGATAAAAAAAGAGCCACAGGCATTGTCACAAATGGCAATGGCTCCTTCTACCCAGCTTCAGGATTCCCCACAGGCTCAGGCAGCTGCTGCAAAAGAGGAAGTAAGTGAGGAAGAATATTTTAAAGATGTAAATAATGTATACAGCCTTCTTACACTGGAGCCAGTGGAGATCGAGTTTGGTTATAGTCTGATCCCTCTGGCAGATGAGTCAGTAGGCGGAAGGCTGATCAGCAGGATCGTTATATTCCGCCGCCAATATGCCCAGGATATGGGATTTGTGATCCCATCCATCCGGCTCCGGGACAGTTCTTCCCTGGGACCAAGTCAGTATAGTATCCGCATAAAAGGAGAAGAAATTGCAGGAGGAGAGATCCTGATTGATTATTTCCTTGCTCTGGAACCAGAGGAGGTGGAAGAAGAAATTGAAGGTATTGAGGCCATTGAACCGGCATACGGTATACCCAGCAGGTGGATCAAGCCTGAAAACAGAGATCGGGCTGAATTATATGGTTATACGGTCATTGATCCTCTGTCTGTATTGCTCATGCATCTTTCAGAAGTCATCCGGCAGCATTCATACGAACTGCTTACAAGACAGGAAGTGGTAAGGCTTACGGAAAATCTGAAAAAAACAGCTCCTGAGCTGGTGGAAGAGGCAATACCACAGATGATCAGCTACAGTTATTTCCAGAGAGTTCTTACAAACCTTCTAAAAGAAGGAATTCCGGTCCGTGACCTGGAGACCATTGTAGAGAATCTGATGCAGACAGCCTCAGAAACAGGTCTTCCTCCAAGAGAGCTGGACCAGACAGTAGAAAAGATCAGGACAGCTCTTAAACGTACCATTACCCGCATGTACTGTACAGATGGATGCATGAAAGTCATCACACTGGATGCCCAGCTGGAACGGGAAATGGTCGCATCCTTGTCAAAAGGGGAAAATGGCTTATATCTGGCATTAAACCCGGAAATGCTCCAGCATGTGATCCGGCAGCTGGCAGAGCAGATAAAAAAGTTCAGTGGTTTATCACAGAACCCGGTGATCCTGACTTCACAGGTTATGAGGATCCATTTTTACCATCTGGTAGAACCCTTTTATCCTAATATCAGGGTGCTTTCATTTAATGAGATCGCAAATAATGTGCAGATCCAGTCAATTGGAAATATAAGTACAATGAAAAAAGGATCATAAGTGTACGGTCAAATGATATAAACAGCAGATAACAGGAGTGAGTAAAGTTATGGAAGATAAGCAGGAAAAGGCAGAGAAGGAGTTATTTGCGCTTTATAAAAAAACGAAAGATCCGGAAATAAAGAAAGAGATCACAATGCAGTATCTGTACATAGCCAGAACCACGGCAACGAAACTATATGATCTTTATTCTACCACCATGCAGATGGAAGATGCAGTGAATGAAGGTGTGGTGGCGATCATAAAAGGGATCGATATGTATGATCCGGATAAAAACATTAAGTTTTCCACTTACATTACAACGCGGGTAAGAGGAGCAATGCTGGATTATGTAAGAAAACAGGAGTGGATGCCCCGGGGATTTTACAAGCAGTTGGGTATTATAGAATCTGCATGCGAGGACATGAAGCGTGAATTAGGAAGAACACCAACAGTTGATGAACTGGCAAAGCATCTTGGAATAGAAAAAAAACGCTGCCAGAGGATCATTTCCATGAAAAACAGGAGAAATATCCAGTCTCTTGATTTTTTACTGGAAAACCAGAATACATCCAATGGACTCCAGATCACAAACAACGATACCCAGGTACAGCCTGAGGAGGCATGCTTGTGGGAAGAGGATATGCGGGTGCTGGCAGAAGGCATAGCCCAGCTAAATGAAAAAGAGCAAAAAACACTGGCACTGCATTATATGGAAGGGTTGAAAATGGAACAGGTGGGCCGGGTCATAGGTGTCAGCCAGCCCAGAGCATCCCAGATCCACACGATCGCCTTGCGTAAGCTGCGCCATTTTATAGAAACAAAAAATGGAAAGGGGATAAAGTCAGATGTATCAGGGATTTTATAATCTGGCGTCAGGCATGCTGACCCAGAGCAGGAACTTAAATACCATCAGCAATAATATGGTGAATATCCAGACTCCTGGATATAAAAACGAAACAATGGTAAGCAGTACTTTCAAAGAAGAAATGCTTTATCGTACAGGACAGTATAGCAAAGAAAATCCAACCCAGCTGGCAACTGTTTCAAAAATAAAGACAGCAAAGCAGGTTTATACCAATTATGACCAGGGCGGTCTGGAACAGACAGATGGGATCTATGACTTTGCCTTAAATGGAAATGGCTTTTTCTGCATCCAGACATCACAGGGCATCCGGTATACAAGGAATGGTTCATTTTCAGTAGATAAAGATGGATATCTGGTTTTAAACCAGGCAGGAAGAGTCTTAAACAAAGAAGGACAGCCTGTCCAGATCAAAAATGAGAACTTTACAGTTGATTCCAAAGGACACATTACTGCTGCTATTACAAATCAGTCTGATGGTGAAGAAAGCGGCAGCCAGGAAGTTACCATAGAGGATTATGGAACTTTGAAAGTAGTGGATTTTCCAGATCAGGGGCAGCTTCATGCAGAGGATAATGGACTTTTCTCTACTGCACAGGCAGAAACAACGCCTGCAGATACAACTGTTCAATGGAAAATGCTGGAAAAATCCAATGTAGACATGGTGGAGCAGATGACAGCTATGATGTCATCCCAGAGAGCGCTTCAAAGCGCAGCCCAGTCACTGAAAATGTATGATCAGATCATGAGTAAGTCTGTGTCAGATGTCGGTAAGCTGTAAGGAGGATAAAGAAATGAATATGTCATTTTATACAGGAGCAGCAGGAGCCGGACAGTTTACAAAAAAACTGTCAGTTGTATCCAATAACCTGGCCAATATCAACAATACAGGCTTTAAACCTAAAACAGCGGCTTTTTCTGAACTGATCCACTATAATCTTAATGATTCTGAAAATGCCCAGACAGAGCTGCAGACAGGTTCAGGAGCCAGAGTGGAGCGTACCTGGACGGATTTTAGTACAGCCGGTGCTACTCAGACCGGAAAAGAATATGATTATGCAATTATGGAGCCTAATGCATTTTTTATGATACAGGATCCTGCATCAGGTGAGATCACCTATACAAGAAACGGTCATTTTCACAGGGGAGAACGTGGAGATGGATTTTATCTTACAACAGAAGATGGAAAGCTGGTGCTGGACCAGAACCGGCAGCCTCTTAAGCTGGAAGTAACAGATGTAGAAAAGCTGCAGGAGGAATCAGAGTCAGAAGACGATGACTACGATACAGATGATACAGACAGCACAGAGGATGATACTGACCTTCCTAAGGTAAGTGTATACACATTTTCAAACCCCAGCCGTCTCTTAAGCGTAGGAGATAATGAATATAAAGCACAGGATGGAATGGAAGCTTCTTTAAAATCAGATGCGGTCCTGCAAAAAGGGGCACTGGAGAATTCAGGCACCGATATGGCAAAAGAAATGGTCCATGTGATCGAATGTCAGAGAGCCTTTTCCTATGCTGTAAAAATGATCACTACATCAGATGATATAGAGGGAACGATCAATTCACTGAGAGGATAAGGTAAAAAATGGAAATAAAGCGATATGAAGATATGGACCTGCAGGCTCTGGATGTAATGCGGGAGATCGGCAGTATCGGTACTAGTCATGCAGCAACTGCTCTTTCCAAGCTTCTGCAGAAAGAAGTCCGGATCTCGATCCCATCTGTGAATATCCTTGGATACAATGATGCCATGAACCGGATCGGTGATGCGGAGGAGCTTGTTGCAGCAGCCCTTGTAAAAATGTCAGGTGATATTGAGGGGTTGATGCTGTTCCTTTTCGACCTGGATTTTGCAAATGAGGTATTGGAAAAACTGCTTGGAAGCCGTTATAAGTCCTTTCTGGATATGGACGAAATGGCCAGATCAGCACTGGTAGAAGTAGGAAACATCATTATCTGTTCTTATATAAATGCTTTTTCACAACTTGTAAATGTAGAGGTGGAACTGTCTGTTCCAAGTGCTACCATCAACATGCTGGGTGGGATCTTAATGGTACCTATTGCTGAGTATGGATATGAAACAGATAAACTGATGTATTGCAATGCAGATTTTGTGATCGGCGGAAAAGCACTTTCTGACTGGCTGCTCATGCTGCCGGACATTCGTTCTCTAAACGATATTTTAGAGAGGTTGGGAGTTTCATAATGATCGGAGGCACAGAATTAAAAGTAGGAATCGGTGATATGAAGTTTTCACGAGGGGAAGGAAGGATCATAACCTATGCTTTGGGTTCCTGTATCGGGATAACCTTTTATGATCCGGTTACCCGTCTGGGAGCACTTCTGCACATCATGCTTCCGGCACAGTTTGAAGGAAAGGATTCCAATCCATTTAAATTTGCAGACAGCGGCATCAGGGAAACCCTCAGAAAGCTGAAAATATTCGGTATGGTAAAAAGCCGGATGGTAGTTAAGATCGCAGGGGGAGCCAAGATGTTTGAGATCAGCGGAAACAGCAGCTTTGGAAATATCGGGCAGAGAAATGCAGAAAGTGTAAAAAAAGTCATGGCCCAGGAAGGAATCTGTATCGCAGCAGAGGATACAGGAGGAAATTATGCCCGTACCATGCTTTTAGATCTTGCAACAGGCGATGTGATCGTGCGTACAGTGGGACGACCGGAACGCCATCTATAGCCAGGGCTTTCATTTATGGTGGTGTCATCATCTGTGACATGCCTGTTTACAGAAAAAAGGAGAGAAGATCATGGTCAAAAATGAAAAAGAAGGGATTCTTTTAGAATCAGGAACAAACGAGATTGAAGTAATGAAATTCACAGTTATGGGTGAATTTTATGGCATTAATGTGGCAAAAGTCCAGGAGATCATCATGAGTGAAAAGGTAAAACCGATGCCTCATGCAAACCCGGCAGTAGAAGGTATCTTTAAACCAAGGGATGAGCTGATCACAGTGATCAACCTGGCAAAATATCTTACAGGAGATGACCGGGAAAATGGGCCAAGAGATCTGTTTATCGTAACAAATTTTAATAAAATGACGGTCGCTTTCCGGGTAGACAGCATCGAAGGTATCAGCAGGATTTCATGGAAAGATATACAGAAGCCAGATAAGACCATTGCAAATGGAGATGACAGTGTTGCTACCGGTATTGCCCAGTGCGGAAAAGAGCTGGTGATCATCCTGGATTTTGAAAAGATCGTGGCAGAGATCGCACCGGAAACAACTATACAGGTGGCAGATGTAGATAAGATGGGAGACCGCCCTATCTGCAACAGTCCTATTGTGATCGCGGAAGATTCCATTCTTTTAAGTAAAATGATCGATGATTCCCTGGAAAGAGCCGGATTTACCAATGTAAAGAATTTTTCCAATGGCCAGGAGGCATGGGATTACCTTTCACAAATACATAATGATTCTGATCTGTATGATAAGGTCAATCTGGTCATTACAGATATCGAAATGCCGGAAATGGATGGCCACAGGCTTACAAAGCTGATCAAGGATGACGAACATTTAAAGAAGATCCCGGTTATCATCTTCTCTTCCCTGATCAATGAGCAGATGAGGCAGAAGGGGAAAGAATTAGGTGCAGACGAACAGCTTTCCAAGCCGGAGATCGGGCATCTGATCACAGTAATGGATGAACTGCTTGCCCGTTTTAAAAAACAGTACAGTCAGCAGTAAGGAGGACTCTAAGGATGGAAAAATATGTATTAACACAGGATCTTGTAACAGGAAATGAACTGATCGACAGTGAGCACAGGAAGATTTTTGACGAAGTCAATACCCTTCTGGATGCATGCTCAAAGGGAAAGGGAAGAGAAAATCTTTCAAGTCTGGGAGAATTTCTTGTTGAATATGTAACGAAACACTTTTCAGATGAGGAGGATCTCCAGAAGCAGTCAAAATATCCGGAATATACAGAACATCATAAATTTCATGAATGGTATAAACAGAAACTGGGGGATGCCATTATAAAACTGGAGCAGGAAGGTCCGACGATCAATTCCCTGGGCGAGATCAACTATATGGTAAGCGTGCTGGTTAAGCATATCCGGGAAACAGACCGCAAGCTGGCCCAGTGGATCCAGAATGGAGCCAAAAATGAAGATACAGCTTCTAAAGCGGCAACAGGATCAGCAGTATCAGGGAAAACTTCTTATATGGATACCGTTACAAAAGATGAAAGTACAGAAAATCTGGATATCCGTCAGATCCTGGATATAAAAGAACTTCAGCGGATCCAGGATCTGTTTTTAACGGTCACAGGCATGACAGCAGCAGTAGTGGATATGAAAGGAAAATACATTACGAGAGGAAACTCCTTTACCAGCTTTTACAGCAGGTATACCAATGGAAAACATAATGAGCTGCGAGAGTTTACCCAGGATCTTACAGTAGGAGGATTCCGTGCAGGTACAGTGATCGGCGGTATCGTCCTTGGAGATTACCCGGATGATTCAGCCCCAAGCCAGGAAGTAGTAAGTGCCGGTGGACAGCTTTTAGCTGAGATGCTGAATCTGTGGGCTAATGCCCTTTATTACCGGAAGAGCAATGCAGACAGCGTAGAAGCATTTGCAAAAGAGGAAAAGAAAGTACGGGATGCAGTAGGACAGATCAAGTATAAGGCAAAGGGACTGGAGCAGACAGCCACGATGGAAAAAATGCTTTCCCTGAATGCGGCCATTGAAGCAGGCCGTGCCGGAAAAGCAGGTGTAGGCTTTGGTGTTGTAGCAGATGAGATCGGACGTATGGCAAATGAGTCAGCAGCTGTATATCAGGAAATCCAGGAGCTGGTAAAACAGGTTGAGGAATCCATGGAACGCCTTGGAGAATAATACAGGGAGATCTTTCAGAAAATATTGTATGCAGAAGAGAGGATAAAAGGAGATACATAAAATGGTCATTACGGTTTCAAATCAAAAAGGCGGTGTGGGAAAGACCACAACATCAGCAGCGCTGGCTGCAGGATTTTCGATGGCAGGTAAAAAGGTTCTGTGTATAGACCTGGATCCCCAGGGAAATCTTGGATTCTGCCTTGGTCTGGATACCGAAGGAGGCTCTACCATACTGGATGTATTAAAAGGAGATGTATCTATACAAAAGGCTATCAGCCGCACAGACGGGATCGATATCCTTCCTTCCGATATTACCTTAAGCAGCAGCGGCCTGGAATATAAGCAGGGAGAGGAAAAAGAATCTATTTTGAAAAATGTTTTAAAGCCGGTAATGGATTTTTATGACTATATTGTGATCGATACACCCCCTGCCTTAAATCTTCTCACAGTTAACGCATATGCAGTTTCTGATTATCTTATTATACCAATGGCATCGGATATCCTCAGTCTGGTTGGTCTGTCACAGTTAAAGGAAACAGTAGAATCTGTCCGCATACAGATCAATCCCGGCCTTAAGATCATGGGTATCCTGCTAAACCGCTTTAATCCAAGAACATGTCTTTGCAGGGATGTATTGGAAATGGCCGGGCAGCTGGCCGCGCAGCTGGAAACCCGGGTATTTGACACAAAAATAAGGTCCGGAGTGGCGATTGCAGAAGCACCGGCCCATGGAGAAAGTATTTTTGAGTACAGTCCGAGAGCATCAGCTGTAAAGGATTATGGAAAGTTTTTAGATGAGGTAGAAAAGATCATAGGTTTCAGGGAGAAATAATATGGCAAAAAAAACAAATAAAACCTCACATGTGCTGAACCTTATCACAGGTTCACAGCCGCCAGTTGCGTCTTCTGGCGAAACACAGCCGTCTTCTTCAGCTTCCGGTGAAACACAGCAGGAAGGATCAGCTGCTGAAGAACCGGTAAGAGTGCCTTCCGCTAATGTGACTGTAGTTGATCCAAGAGAAGAAGGAAAGCTGGCAGAAGAGATCCAGAAGAATCTGATCCAGGAGCTGGAAAAAGAACAGACAGAAGAGCAGGCAGAACAGCCCGGGGAGCAGGAAGAACAGTCGGAAGAACAGTCGGAAGAACAGTCAGAAGAACAGACAGAAGAACAGTCGGAAGAACAGTCAGAAGAACAGACAGAAGAACAGACAGAGCAGCCCAAAACAAACGCAGGGACACCTGTACAGAAAGAACCGGAACAACAGGAAGAGCAGAAGCAGGAAGATGGTCCAAGTTACCGGGTCGTAAATATCATGGAGGAGATTCTTACTCCGGAACTGATCCTTGACGCACTGAAAAGCAATGATACCTGTACCTGCAGCCGCTGTCAGGCAGATGTGAAGGCGCTGATGCTTACCAGGCTGCCGCCCAAATATATTGTAGCAGATAATACGACAGTCCCGATGCTGTTAACCTTTTACCGCAATAAATTCCGTGTGGCTGTTTTAAGTCAGTCCATGAGAGCCTGTATGGAAGTAAAAGAACATCCACGCCATATCTTATAAATTTTCATGCTGCGCCGAAATATTTATATAGAATCTATAGAATCACAGGGATAAAGTATACAGAAGCGGCGCATTTTATGTACTCCGCGACATCACATGACTGAAAGGAGCAGCAGATATGTCAAGTGTATCAAGTACAAGCAGCAGTCTTGGAAATACAGCTTTAAGAGGATTTGGCGGTTTAGCTTCCGGTATTGACAGGGATGCACTGATCGAACAGATGACAGCAAGAACAACATCCAAGATCACAGCCAAGAAACAGGCTATGACTAAACTGGAATGGAAGCGGGATGCATATCGTTCTATCAGCAATAAGATCATAGATCTTCAGGACAATTACCTTAGCTATTCAGCAACAAAGAGCTTAAAAAACAGTGATTTCTTTGCAAAAAACCAGGTCAGTGTACAGGGAGATCCTGACTATACAAAATATATATCAGCGACAGGAAACGCAGACACTGCATCCAGAGTATCAGTTCTGGGAGTAAACAAATTAGCAACATCTGCCACATTGATCTCCGGCGAAAAGAAAACAGAAAATGAAAAAGATTCAGCTATTACCTTAGGCGGCATCAGCGCGTCTGATTTTGAAAATAAAGAAGTAAAGACCTCCAATCTTTCCGGAACGAAGCTGACATTTGGAACCTACAGTATTACAGATAAGCAGTTTACAACGGAAGCAACCTTTACGTTCCCCACCAGTTATGAAAAAAAGCTGGACAATGGAAAAACAGAGACAGTTACCATTGATTATACGGCTAGTTCTGACAAGATAGTAGAACAGCTGAATGAAGCCCTTGATTCCCAGGGATTTCTCGGAAAAGATGGAAAGAGCGGCATTAAATTTACACTGAATGGTGATCAGATCCAGATCAGTCAGACACCAAGTATTACCGATAAAGGAAAAAGCTATGTGATCAGGGGAACATCATCTGCTTTAAAGAGTCTTGGCTTTAATTCCGGCAACATGAATCAGGATGAAATAGATAACGGCATTTCACTTAAGGAATTTAACGACCATACATCTTCATTTGAGGCTGCAGCTATAACAAAGCAGCCCCTTTCCGGCTATCTTAAGGGAAAATCAATCTCTGTTTCTTATGGCGGACAGACAAAGAATATTGAACTGATCGGCGATAAGGAAGAGATAAAAGATTTTAAAGCTTTTAAGGATAGCTTACAGAATAAGCTGGATAAAGCCTTCGGTTCAGGAAAGGTTACTGTAGGTGAGGGTCAAAATGGCAGCCTGACGTTTACTGCAAAAGACAACAAACAGACATTACAGATATCCGCAGACTCAAAGGAACTCCAGAATGCCCTGGGTATCACATCTACCCAGTCAAACAAGATCAGTACAGGAAGCAGCCTGTGGGAGAACAGGGTCAAACTGGGACTGGGAAAATACAATACAAAAGAGGAATTAAACGACGCATTAAAAAACTTTACAGTCAATGGTGCAAAAATAGATAATATCACTGCAGATACCACAGTAGACGGACTGCTTACTGCGATCAATAATAATAAAGATGCGGGAGTAACTGCCATCTATCTGGGCAGTGAAAATAAATTTGTTCTTTCTTCCAATGAAAAAGGTGAGGGTCGTAAGATCACCCTTGGTGCAGATCCAAATGATACTGCTGATGCAGCAAATCTCATTTTCGGCGGGGTTAGCACAGATGGCACAGATGGTGAGATGAGTATTCTCTATAATGGTGTAAAGACCACCATTACCAGCAGCAGCAATACCTTCTCCATTGACGGTCTGGATATTAGAGCCACGAATACATTTAATACAGGCTCTGCAACAGCAGAAGGCGGCGTCAGCTTTACTGCTTCAGCAGATACAGAAAAGGTGACAGAGACTGTAAAGAAATTCATTGAAGCTTATAATGCCATGATCGATGAGGTCCGCACCCAGGCAACAACCAAGCCGGACAGTAATTATAAGCCTCTGACAGATGATCAGAAAAATGAAATGAATGAAACCTCCATTAAAAACTGGGAGGATAAGGCAAAAGAGGGTATTCTGTACAACAGCAGCGCTTTAAAAGATCTGGACAATGCTACCCAGGGCATTTTCTCTTCAATGATGATAAACGGTGTTTCTTATGACGATCTTGAAAAGATCGGAATTTCCTTCTCAGATGATTACACAGCAGGTGGAAAGATCGTATTTGATGAAGAAAAGTTTAAAACTGCCATGGACAGTGATCCGGAAAAGGTATCAGACCTGTTCACAGGCACGCATGGTATTGTAAACACCATAGACAGTACTCTTTCTACTTATGCCACCAGATATGCAAGCAAGAATGGAAATTCCTATGGTGTGCTTATTGAAGAGGCAGGATCTGAAAAACTAAGCCTGACCCTGACTAACAACAGTATTTATAAAGAATTAAAGGATATGCAGGAAACCATCACAAACCTGCAGTCCCAGCTGTCAACTGAGCAGGACCGTTATATCAGCCAGTTTACGCAGATGGAAAGGCTGATCAATCAGATGAATTCACAGTCCAGCTACCTGTCACAGTTAGGTGGCTGATGGGGGTAAGAAAGCATGTATGAAAAGTTTAAGCAGTACAAGGAAAGTACGATCTATTCTATGAGCAATCTGGAGTTGTTGCTTTTATTGTATGATGAAGCAGTGAAACGTCTGAAAATGGCACAGATCGCACTTGAGGATAAAAAATATGAGACTTTTGAAGAATGTCTCGAAAAAACAGGACGGATCGTCCGGTATTTAATACAGATACTGGATATGCAGTATCCCATCAGCAAGGATCTGAAACGTATCTATGAGTACCTGATCTATGATATCAGCCGTGTTAAAGCAGGAAGGGAACGCAGGGCAGAAGAGATTCCAAGGATCAGCCACATACTTTCTGAATTAAGAGATGCATTTAACCAGGCAGGAAAGATTTCCGGCGATCAGCATATTGTGAGAGAACGAAGTGTTTTCGGTTAAAGGAGAATATATGAGCGCAGACTTGGAAACAATTTTGATATATCTTCAAAGGAGATATAATATATTAAGAGAAGTTTGTAGTCTGACGGAAGAACTGGCGGAGGCAGTGGAGCGCGGCGACACAGTCTCCGCTTCTCTTCTTTTAGATATGAGGGGAGAACAGCTGCAGCGCCATGCAGACTGTGAAGAACAGATCATCCTGCAGACTGCGGGAAACAGCCTTCGGGACCGGTATCTACGAGATCTGGCTAAAGGTCCATTAATGAATGTAAAAAGCTGTTTTAAAGGAAAGACAGAGCGCGAAAAAATGCTGGAGAAGCGTATTGAGGATCTGCGTTGCCGCACAGAAAAGCTTTTAGATAAGATACGCAGGATCGATGGGGGACTTAACAGAAGAATATCAAAAAACAGGTGAAGTTAAATGGAAAATCAAAACTTTTATGAAGGCCGCATACTGGTAAATATGGCTGCATCTGTTATGCGCCAGGATGATTTAAAGCCGCTTCATGGAAATCTGGACTGGGAAAGGCTGTTCCGGGTTGCAGATTATAACAAAATTTCAAACCTGATCTATCTTGCAATCCTTGGAAATAATGAAAAAATGCCGGAACGGTGGAAAACACGCTTTTATGAGCGCTACAGCGATATTCTGAAATTCAACGAAAGCTGCACAGAAGGAGAACGGGAGATACTGGTCCTTCTGGAATTAAAAAAAATCCCGGTACTCGTCCTTTCCTCCAGCAGCCGCAGACAGCTGTATCCAAGGGAGGAAATGGCAGGGGAAAGCTCTCTGAAGCTTTTTTTTCTTGACCCGGAAGATTATCTTTTTGCAAAAGGCTATCTGGTCAATATAGGCTACGAAACGGATACTCTCTATCCGGGAGCGGGTGAAAAGATGCGTATACCAGGCCGTTTTTCTGTTGAAATCTATGATACCTTTCCTTTTAAAACCCAGGTATACCAGAGGGGGATGGAAAAGCTGCTCCAGCGTGCTTTCCTGAAAGAAAATGGTAACTACATTTATGAATGGAATGCCATAGACCAGCTAGTCTATCTGATGATCCAGTCCGCTTACCTATATGTAACAGGACATCTGCAGATACGCCATCTGACAGACTTATATGTATTTTACAGAAAAGCAGCAGAAGAAGACCAGTTTCAGGAGCTTGAGAACCGGCTAAAGGAATTTAAAGTAAATATACTGGCGCAGAAGCTTCTGCATTTAAGCTATATGTGGTTTGGAACACGGGAAGAATGTGCCAGCATGGAGACAGAGGAAGAAGAACTCCAGGTATTTGATATACTGGAGAAAAATGTATTCTACGGCATGACAGGGAAATTTGGGCCGGAAACAGATGAACAGGCGCTGGATCTTAGATCAGACATATTAAAAGAAGAAGAGCGGGAAAACCGCATGGGCAGAGAACGGCGATGCAGATGGAAATGATGAGCGCATTCTGCATGAAG
>ERZ773104.3295-NODE-3295-length-15930-cov-3.338583_pt1 | contig 15930 bp, 10 predicted proteins | sample MGYA00511920_ERZ773104 | MGnify/ENA primary metagenome ERZ773104 (study PRJEB29015, sample SAMEA2737857) | human gut metagenome | biome: human gut; feature: human-associated habitat; material: faeces | place: China | collected 2012 ...
AGATTCCCTGGATGTATTCCAGATTATTATGGGCATCGAAGAAGAGTTTGATATTGAGATCTCAAACGAAGATGCGGAGAAGATTGTAACCGTCGGCGATGCTGTTGAGCAGATTAAGAATGCAGTAAACTAAAACGTGGAGGTGTTGCAGAATCCGCCCTGTAAGACTGGGTTTTGCAACACCTTTTCTTAAATATGGAGAAAGATAATGGAAAACGAATTACTGACGGAGCTGGAGCAGAAGATCGGTTATCAGTTCAAGGATAAAGGACTTCTGAAACATGCCATGAGCCACAGCTCTTATGCGAATGAACGGCACATGGGAAAATTAAAAAGCAATGAACGGCTGGAGTTTCTGGGAGATGCGGTACTGGAGCTGGTGACCAGCGAGTATCTGTTCCATACATATCCAACCATGCCAGAAGGTGATGCTACAAAAATGCGTGCCAGCATTGTATGCGAGCAGACTCTGGCATTCTGTGCAAAAGCGATCCCGTTGGGGGACTATATTCTGCTGGGCAGAGGCGAAGAGATCAGCGGAGGACGTACCAGAGCATCTATTACGTCTGATGCCTGCGAAGCATTGATCGGAGCAATCTACTTGGATGGTGGTTTTACTAGCGCAAAAGAATTTATCTGCAAGTTCATTCTCAATGATCTGGAGCACAAGAAACTCTTTTTTGATAGTAAGACCATTTTACAGGAGCGCGTGCAGGCGCATCATGACAAGGTCCTGCATTGTGAACTGGTCGGAGAGGAAGGCCCGGATCATCAGAAGCTGTTCGTGGTAGAGGCCAGACTGGGAGAGAAGGTGATCGGCCGCGGAAAAGGCCGGACAAAGAAAGCCGCTGAACAGGAAGCAGCCTACCATGCGCTGACAGGGCGGGAAAACTAGAACAGGAAAAGAATGCATGTATTTAAAAAGTATTGAAGTACAGGGATTCAAGTCTTTTGCAAATAAGATTGTCTTTGAATTTCATAACGGGATCACCGGAATCGTCGGACCGAACGGAAGTGGGAAAAGTAACGTGGCGGATGCCGTCCGCTGGGTACTCGGAGAGCAGAAGGTGAAGCAGCTCCGTGGAGGTACGATGCAGGATGTTATTTTTTCCGGTACGGAAAACCGGAAACCCCTCAGCTACGCATCGGTTGCGATCACACTGGATAATTCAGATCACAAACTCCCGGTGGAGTTTGAAGAGGTTAAAGTCACAAGAAAGTTGTACCGTTCAGGGGAAAGTGAATATCTGATTAACGGCAGTGTCTGCAGGCTCAAAGATATCAATGAGATGTTTTATGATACAGGTATCGGAAAAGAAGGATATTCGATCATCGGACAGGGACAGATTGACAAGATCCTGAGCGGTAAGCCGGAAGAGAGACGAGAGCTTTTTGATGAGGCGGCCGGGATTGTCAAATTTAAGCGCCGCAAGGCGTTATCTCTTCGCAAACTGGAAGAAGAGCAGAGCAATCTGGTCCGTGTTAATGATATTTTGGGAGAGTTGGAAAAGCAGTTTGGTCCGCTTCAGAAACAGTCGGAGAAAGCGAAGGAATATCTGAAAAAGAGAGAAGAACTGAAGCATTATGACATCAATATGTTCCTGGTGGAGATGAAACGTCTGAAGGGGCAGATCCGGGAAAACGATGAGAAGCTGAAGATTGCGCAGGATGAACTCACTGAAGCCGGCAAAAAGCATGAAGATATGAAGGCACAGTATGAGAAGATCGAGCAGGAAGTAGATGAGATCGACGCCGGAATTGAGCATGCAAAAAGCCAGAGAAATGAGACAACACTTCTGAAGCAGCAGTTGGAAAACCAGATCGAGCTTTTAAAAGAGCAGATCAACAGTGTCCGTATGAATGATGAACACTATGAAAAACGCGCAAACGATATTCTGGCAGAGCTTGCAAACCGTGAAAGGCAGAAATCCGAACTGGAAGAAGAAAAAGCAGAGATCGACAGACATCTTGCAGCTGCATCTGAGAGACAAAAGCAGGCAGGAGAGGAGCTGACTGCCATGCAGAGCCGGATTGCAGAGATGACAGTGGAGATTGAAAAGAATCAGAACGATATCCGTGAGCTTCTGAATAACCGTGCATCCACGAAGGCAAAGCTGCAGCATTATGAAACGACGCTTGAACAGATCAAGGTACGCCGGGCACTGCTTTACAAACGTCTGGATGTACAGAGACAACAGGAACTTGCCGCGCAGTATACGGAAGAACTGAAGGCAGTATCAGGGAAGATCACGGATTCTGTAGAACAGATCAAAAACTATGAAACAGAGATTGCCGGACTGCAAAAAGAGATCGGACAGGCAAATGAAAACCTGCGAAACAGGCAGAATGCTTATCACAGGGAGTACTCTCGTCTGGAGTCTCTGAGGAACCTTACGGAGCGTTACGATGGTTATGGGAACAGTATCCGTCGTGTGATGGAGCAGAAAAGCCGTGAGCCGAAAATCCTGGGGGTTGTGGCTGATCTGATCAAAGTAGATAAAAAATATGAGACTGCGGTGGAGATCGCACTTGGAGGCAGTATCCAGAATATTGTTACTGCAGACGAAGAGACTGCAAAAAAAATGATTGGTTATCTGAAGCAGAACCGGTATGGACGTGCAACTTTCCTTCCATTGACAGCGATTCATGGGGGACAGGGATTTGCCAGGGCAGAAGCCCTTCGCGAGCCGGGTGTGATCGGCACGGCGGACAAGCTGGTAACGGTAGAAGATAAATTTACATCTCTTGCAGAGCATCTTCTTGGAAGAACTCTTGTGGCAGACAACATTGATACCGGGATCCGTCTGGCAAGAAAGTATCGTCAGTCCCTGCGTATCGTTACGCTGGAAGGAGATCTGATCAATCCTGGCGGAGCAATGAGTGGTGGAGCATTTAAGAATTCCAGTAATCTGCTCAGCAGAAGACGTGAGATTGAAGAACTGGAAAAGGCGGTTGCGCGTCTGAAAACAGAACTCCAGAAATCGGAAGCAGAAGTTGCGGCCGCAAAGGAGAAGCGGACGGCGCTGTATGCAAAGGTGGAAGAGATCCAGCAGGAATTGCAGAATGACTATGTGGTTCAAAATACTGCGAAGATGAATCTGGACCAGGTAAAAAGCCGTCAAAATGCGACCAGAGAAAATTCAGAAGGAATTTATGCGGAGCGCAAAAAACTGGAAGAACAGGTTCATGAGATCGAGGAAAACGAAGAATCGATCAAAATGGAACTGGAGACCAGCCAGCAACTGGAGGACGAGCTGACACGCCAGATGGAAAGTTCACAGAAGTGGTTGGAAAAAGAGCGTGAGACAGAAGCTGCAGAAGTGCGCAAAAATGAAAATATTCACCTCAGTTTTGCTGCATTGGAGCAGAAAAAAGATTTTATCGAGGAGAATTTTGTCCGTATCCGGGAAGAGATGGGAAAATTCCAGGAAGAGCTTGCCACTTTAAATGCAAGCAAAGGAGAGAATCACGGTGAAATAGAGCAAAAGGAAGCACAGATTACCGAGATCCGGCAGACGATAGAGAATTCAAAGGAATTATTTGAGGAAATTAACAAAGAGATCGAAGAATCGCAGAAAAAGCGGGAAGAACTGAATCAGAAGCATAAGGCATTCCTGAAAAAGCGAGAAGATCTGGCAGACCATATGGCAGAGCTTGATAAAGAATCCTTCCGGCTTACCAGCAAGAAAGAAGGCTACGAGGAAGCTTTGGAAAAGCAGATCAATTATATGTGGGAAGAGTACGAACTGACGTATAATCATGCACTGGAAATCCGGGATGAGAGTCTGACAGATCCTGCCGAGATGCGAAGGCGGATCCAGGAATTAAAGACGGAGATCCGGAAACTCGGATCGGTGAACGTCAATGCGATCGAAGATTTTAAAAATCTTTCCGAGCGGTATGAATTTATGAAAACGCAGCATGATGATCTGGTAGAGGCAGAAGCAACGCTCAAGAAGATCATTGAAGAACTGGACGAGGCGATGCGCAAGCAGTTTACTGAGCAGTTTGCAAAGATCAGCCAGGAGTTTAATCAGGTGTTCAAACAACTATTCGGTGGTGGAAAAGGAACTCTGGAACTGATGGATGATGAGGATGTGCTGGAAGCCGGAATCCGGATTATTGCGCAGCCGCCGGGTAAAAAACTTCAGAATATGATGCAGCTTTCCGGTGGAGAAAAGGCGTTGACGGCGATTTCGCTGCTGTTTGCAATCCAGAATCTGAAACCTTCCCCGTTTTGTCTGCTGGATGAGATCGAGGCGGCACTGGATGATTCTAATGTCACGAGATTTGCACAGTATTTGCACAAGCTGACGAAAAATACACAGTTTATCGTCATTACACACCGTCGTGGTACGATGACAGCGGCAGACCGGCTGTATGGGATCACTATGCAGGAAAAAGGGGTATCAACGCTGGTATCTGTGGATCTTCTGGAAGATGAGCTTACAAAGTAGTGGATAGGAGGATATGATGGCAGAAGAAAAAATGGGATTTTTTAAGCGTCTGGTAGCAGGACTTAACAAGACGCGCGATAATATCGTGTCTGGAATGGACAGTATTTTTCATGGATTTTCAAAGATAGATGAGGACTTTTATGAGGAACTGGAAGAGGTTCTGATCATGGGAGATCTGGGGGTAAAAGCAACTTACGCGATTCTTGATGATCTTCGTAAAAAAGTAAAAGAACAGCATATCAAAGAGCCGATTGAGTGTAGACAGCTCCTGATCGACAGTATCAAAGAGCAGATGGATGTAGGCGAGACAGCTTATGAATTTGAAAACCAGACTTCTGTTGTTCTGGTGATCGGAGTAAATGGAGTCGGAAAGACGACTACTATCGGAAAACTTGCCGGTAAGATGAGAGGTCAGGGCAAGAAAGTTGTGCTTGCTGCAGCAGATACTTTCCGTGCAGCTGCGGGCGATCAATTAAAGGAATGGGCACATCGTTCGGATGCAGATCTGATCGGCGGACAGGAAGGTGCAGATCCGGCAGCCATCGTTTATGATGCGGTAGCGGCTGCAAAAGCGAGAAAGGCAGATATCCTTCTGGTGGATACAGCCGGAAGACTTCACAATAAAAAGAACCTGATGGAGGAACTGAAGAAGATTAACCGTGTGCTGGAAAGAGAATATCCGGAAGCATACAGGGAAACTTTGGTCGTTTTGGATGCAACGACCGGACAGAATGCACTTTCACAGGCAAAGGAATTCAGTGATGTTGCGGATATTACAGGAATTATCCTGACTAAGATGGATGGAACGGCCAAAGGTGGAATTGCAGTTGCAATTCAGGCAGAGCTTGGAATTCCTGTTAAATATATAGGTGTCGGTGAGACAATCGATGATCTGCAGAAATTCGATTCCGACGAATTTGTACAGGCATTATTTACAACAGAAGAAAAGAAGGAAGAAGGAGAAGAATAATAATATGCTGACATTGGAAAAATTTGAAGAAGCAAGCGAGATCGTAAAACGTGTGACACGTCCGACAAAGCTTATCTACAGTGAGTATCTCAGTAGCCAGACCGGGGGAAAGGTCTATTTGAAACCGGAAAATATGCAGTACACAGGTGCATACAAATTAAGAGGAGCTTATTACAAGATCAGCACACTTTCTGAGGAAGATCGTGCAAAAGGTCTGATCACAGCTTCAGCAGGAAACCATGCGCAGGGTGTGGCATATGCGGCAAAAGCGTTTGGATGTAAGGCGACGATTGTTATGCCAACTGTCACTCCGCTGATCAAGGTAAACCGTACCAAGAGCTATGGCGCCGAGGTTGTTTTACACGGAGATGTCTATGACGATGCCTGTGCAAAGGCCTATGAGCTTGCAGAAGAGTACGGATATACTTTTGTACATCCGTTCGATGATCTGGATGTAGCTACCGGACAGGGAACGATTGCAATGGAAATTGTCCAGGAACTCCCGACCGTTGATTATATCCTTGCACCGATCGGGGGCGGCGGACTGATCACAGGTGTATCTACACTTGCGAAAATGCTGAATCCAAAGATCAAAGTGATCGGTGTGGAACCGGCAGAAGCAGCAAGTATGACTGCTGCAATCGAAGCAGGACATACCGTAACACTTCCAAGTGCCAACACGATCGCAGATGGTACAGCAGTAAAAAAAGTCGGGGAACAGAACCTCCCATACGTCATGGAAAATGTAGACCAGATCGTAACTGTAGAAGACGATGAACTGGTCGGAGCATTCCTTGATATGGTGGAAAACCATAAAATGGTAGTAGAAAACTCCGGTCTTCTTTCCGTTGCAGCTTTAAAACAGCTGGATCTGAAAGGTAAGAAAGTAGTATCTATCTTAAGCGGCGGGAACATGGATGTTATTACCATGTCTTCAGTTGTACAGCACGGACTGATTCAGAGAGACCGTATCTTCTCTGTATCGGTACTTCTTCCGGATAAACCGGGTGAACTGGTAAAAGTGGCACAGACGATTGCAGAAGAGCAGGGAAATGTGATCAAACTGGAACATAATCAGTTTGTAAGTATTAACCGAAATGCGGCTGTGGAGCTTCGTGTGACACTGGAAGCATTTGGAACCGATCATAAGAACCGGATCATTGCGGCATTGGAGGCAGCCGGGTTCAGACCGAAGCTGATCAGTGCGAAGTTATATTAGAATGTTTAAGAGGACAGTCTTATCCCCTGGTGAGGGATGAGGCTGTCTTTTTTTGAAAATAAGGTTGTTAGGTCGGGCGAGAACGGTATTGGTTAAAAGGGCAGGACTGCTTCATAGTGAGGGAGAGGGGATAGAGACTGCAAATGTGATTGGGTGCTTGTTAAAGACGGGAGATATAGATGGAAAAATATGGAAATTTAACCAATTAGCACTTTAATTGAATGAAATACTGGGTTAAAGTCACGAAATGAGGAAAATGGGGTTGACATCGAAAGTATAGTTGTATACAATAATACAAAAATACAGGTCAGGGAGTGACGGTTATGGAAAATAGAAAGGTTTATCTGGATAAGCATACAAATTTATTGCAACTTGAGGAGCATATGTACCCGCTGGTAGACGTGGACACACCGAATGTGTTCCGGAACCTGTTTCATTATGATGAGATTCCGAAGATTGCGTTTAATGATCGTATTGTACCGCACAGTATGCCGGATGAGATTTGGATCACGGATACGACATTCAGGGATGGACAGCAGTCGAGAGCACCCTATTCAACGGATCAGATTGTAACCATTTTCGATTATATGCACAGGCTTGGAGGTTCGCAGGGGAAGATTCGTCAGAGTGAATTTTTCTTATACAGCAAGAAAGACCGTGATGCCGTATATAAATGTATGGAAAGAGGTTATAAGTTCCCGGAGGTCACAAGCTGGATCCGTGCAAATAAAAAGGATTTTGAGCTGGTAAAAGATCTGGGAATGAAGGAAACCGGAATTCTGGTAAGCTGTTCGGATTATCATATTTTTTATAAACTGAAGATGACAAGACGAGAGGCGATGGAACATTATCTGTCAGTTATACGTGAATGTCTGGAGACCGGTGTCAGTCCAAGATGTCATCTGGAAGATATTACCAGATCGGATATTTATGGATTTGTCATTCCATTCTGTCTGGAACTGATGCATCTGATGGAAGAATATCAGATTCCGGTGAAGATCCGTGTCTGTGATACAATGGGATACGGAGTCAACTATCCGGGGGCTGTGATTCCTCGTTCCATTCCGGGTATCATTTATGGACTCAGAGTACATGCAGGTGTACCGAGTGAACTGATCGAATTCCACGGACATAATGATTTTTACAAGGCAGTCAACAATTCAACAACGGCCTGGCTTTATGGAGCATGTGGTGTGAACTGTTCCTTGTTTGGAATCGGTGAACGTACCGGCAATACGCCGCTGGAAGCGATGATTTTTGAATATGCGCAGCTTCGTGGAACGCTGGATGGTATGGATACAACGGTGATTACTGAACTGGCAGAATATTATGAAAAAGAGATTGGATACCAGATTCCGCCGCGTAACCCGTTTGTCGGAAAGAATTTCAATGTAACCCGTGCGGGGATCCATGCAGACGGACTGTTAAAGAACGAAGAAATCTACAATGTGTTTGATACCGGCAAGTTTCTGAACCGTCCACCGCTGGTTGCTGTGTCAAATACTTCCGGTCTTGCAGGTATTGCACACTGGATAAATACATATTATCACCTGAAAAATGAGAAACAGGTAGACAAGAATTCCATTTTAGTTGTAGAATTGAAGAAGTGGGTTGACGCGGAATATGAATCCGGCCGTGTGACCGTACTCACAGATCAGGAACTAATCCGGGAGATTGAGAGAATCTGTGACGAAAAGGGGATTACAATCTAACGAAATTCAGGAGAGAGATAAAATGGAAGAGTATTCATTGAGAAGTCAGGTTTTTCAGACCATCAGAGATGACATTCTGAAAGGTAAGTATGAAGAAAATGACGAACTCAGGGAAGCAACATTGGGGAAGGAACTTGGAGTTAGCCGTACACCGGTAAGAGAGGCACTTAGACAGCTGGAACTGGAGGGACTGGTGAACATCATCCCAAATAAAGGAGCTTATGTTACCGGTATTTCCGATAAGGATGTACATGATATTTATATGATTCGTTCCATGCTGGAAGGATTATGCGTCCGTTGGGCAACAGAACATATTACACAGGAGCAGCTGGAAGAACTGGATGAGATCATTCTTTTATCCGAGTATCATATGGATAAAGGACATTCCGATCAGCTGACAGAGCTGGATGGAAGATTCCATCAGATTCTGTATGAGGCATCAAAGAGCAGGATTCTGGATCATGTGCTTTCAGATTTTCACAAATATGTACAGCTTGCAAGAAGGACTTCCGTTAAGACAGAAGAGCGTGCGATCAAGTCGATTGGTGAGCATAACGAGATCCTGAATGCCATCAAGGCGAAGGATGCGGAAAAAGCCGGCAATCTGGCAACGATCCATATTATGCATGTTATGGAGAACCTGCATATCGAAGAAAAATAGCCAAAAAGGAGACGAAGTTATGAGTAAAATTCAGATGACGACACCGATTGTTGAGATGGACGGAGATGAGATGACCAGAATTCTCTGGAAGATGATAAAAGATGATCTTCTTCTGCCGTATATCGATCTTAAGACAGATTATTATGATCTTGGATTGGAACACCGCAATGAGACAGATGACCAAGTTACAGTTGATTCGGCTAATGCGACAAAGAAGTACAAAGTAGCAGTCAAATGTGCGACCATTACACCGAATGCGGCAAGAGTAAAAGAATATGAACTCAAAGAGATGTGGAAGAGTCCGAACGGAACAATCCGTGCGATTCTGGATGGAACGGTATTTCGTGCTCCAATCGTGGTAAAAGGAATTGAACCATGTGTAAAGAACTGGAAGAAGCCGATCACGATTGCCCGTCATGCTTATGGGGATGTATATAAAGGAACCGAGATGAAGATTCCGGGACCTGGAAAGGCAGAGCTGGTCTACACGGCACCTGACGGAACAGAGACAAGAGAGCTGATCCATAATTTCGATGGAGCAGGTATTATCCAGGGAATGCACAATATCAATGCATCGATTGAAAGTTTTGCAAGAAGCTGTTTTAGTTATGCACTGGATACAAAGCAGGATCTTTGGTTTGCAACAAAAGATACCATTTCCAAAAAATATGACCATACTTTCAAAGATATCTTCCAGGAGATCTTTGATGCGGAGTATAAGAACCTTTTTGATGAAGCGGGAATTGAATATTTCTACACACTGATCGATGATGCGGTAGCCCGTGTAATGAAGTCAGAGGGTGGTTATATCTGGGCATGTAAGAATTATGACGGGGATGTGATGAGTGATATGGTTTCCTCAGCATTTGGTTCACTTGCCATGATGACATCTGTACTGGTATCACCGGAAGGCTTTTATGAATATGAAGCTGCACATGGAACAGTACAGCGTCATTATTATAAACACCTGAAAGGGGAAGAGACTTCAACAAACTCTGTTGCAACAATTTTTGCATGGACAGGAGCTTTGCGCAAGAGAGGAGAACTGGATGGGAACCAGGAACTGATGGATTTTGCAGACCGTTTGGAAAAAGCAACGATTGATACGATTGAAGAGGGTTATATGACAAAGGATCTGGCAATGATCACAACTCTTCCGGAGGTACATGTACTGAACAGTGAAGGGTTTATTAAAGCGATTGCAGAAAGATTATAAAAAGAGCAGGGAATGCATGAAGGGCGTATCTCTGACAGGAAAATGGGAAGAACTGGCTTATTCAGCCAGTTCTTCCCATTTTTCATAGAGTTCTTCGAGTTCTGCTTCGTTTGCTGCTTTTTCTTTTGCCAGTTCCTGGCATTTAACAGAATTTGTATAGACTTCTTCCTGCATCATCAGTTCATCGATTTTGCCATTACGTGTTTCCAGAACACCGATACGTTCTTCTGTTTTCTTCAGGTCGTTCTGCCTTTTACGGAGACGTGCCTGTTCTTCTTTCTGCTCCTGCCAGCTTAGTTTGGATTCGGAAACCTGCGCCGGTGCGTCTTCGGAAGCAGCTGTGGAAACAGCCGGGGTCAGAAGATCTTTTTTCTCCAGATAATAATCATAGTTGCCGATATAATTTACAAAGGTATTGCCGGTCAGTTCCAGAATACGGGTGGCAGTCTGGTTGATGAAATAACGGTCGTGGGATACATAAAGTATCGTACCGGTATAATCGTTCAGAGCCCGCTCAAGAATTTCTTTGGAAGTGATGTCCAGATGATTGGTCGGCTCATCGAGGATCAGAAAATTTGCATTGGAGAGCATCAGCTTTGCCAGAGATACACGTCCCCTTTCACCACCACTTAAATCACCGATCAGCTTGAAAACATCATCTCCGGTAAAAAGAAAAGCCGCAAGCATGTTCCGGATCTGTGTGTTGGTAAGTGTCGGATAATCATCGGAAATTTCTTCAAAGATCGTCTTATCCATATGAAGGACGTGGTGTTCCTGATCGTAGTAACCAATCTCCACATTGGCACCCAGTGTAAAGGAACCGCTGTCTGCCTGGATCACATTGTTCAGAATCTTGAGAAGCGTAGTTTTTCCGGTTCCGTTGTCGCCAATGATGGCTATATGTTCCCCACGCTTGATCTCGAAACTGATATCGGTGAAAAGTGTCTGTGGCGGAAAGGCTTTGCTTAATCCTTTGACAGAAAGGACATCATTGCCACTGACACGGGAAGGCTCCAGCTTCAGATGGATGTCAGTGTTGATCTCCATCGGTTTGTCTACAAGCGTCATCTTGTCCAACATTTTTTCCCGACTTTCGGCACGCTTGATGGATTTCTCACGGTTAAATGAACGGAGCTTTTCAATCACGGCTTCTTGATGTTTGATCTCACGCTGCTGATTCAAGTATTCTTTTAATCTGGCTTCTCTGAGCTGTTCTTTTTTGACAGCAAAATCAGAATAATTGCCCATATAAGTATGAAGCTGTCCCTGCTCGACTTCAATCACCTTTGTAACCACACGGTTCAGGAAATAGCGGTCGTGGGATACGATAAGAACAGCACCCGGATAATTCAGAAGATAGGTTTCCAGCCATGCGATGGAGTTCATATCCAGGTGGTTTGTTGGTTCATCCAGAAGCAGGACGTCAGGCTTGGTAAGAAGGAGTTTGCCAAGAGATACACGGGTCTTCTGACCACCGGATAAAGAATCTACGGGTTTAGTAAATTCTTCTTCTGTAAATCCGAGACCTTTTAGAACGCCGGTAAGCTCACTTTTATAAGCGTAACCGTCTGCGTGCTCAAATGCAGAAGTCAGTCTCTGATAAGTGGCAAGACGTGCTTCAAGAGCATCTCCGGAAAGAGACGGAAGCTCTATCTCGATTGTACGGATCTGCTTTTCCATCTCAATGACTTCGGCTTTTGCCGTGCGGACTTCTTCATAAATGGTATTGCCGCTTTCCATCTCCTGATGCTGTGCAAGGTAGCCGAGAGTTTTGCCTTTGGTAAGAACAACCGTCCCTGCATCGGGAGAAAGTTGTCCTACAATCATCTTGAGGATCGTGGATTTGCCGGCTCCGTTAAGACCTACAAGAGCAGCTTTTTCATGGTTCTCTATATGAAAGGATCCGTCCTTTACGATGACCTGATCCCCAAAACTTTTTGACAGATTATGACATGCCAGTATCATTTTTATATCCTCCTGTTAAAGTGGCAATTATGTTACTGCTCACAGTAACATAATTATAGCTGAAATACGACAAAAAACAACTATAAAATTTGACTTTTTCACTGGATTCTTATATAATTAAAAATAATGAGTCAAAAAATAGGAAGGTGGAAGTGAAAGTGGCATCAAGAGAAATATCTCAGGCAGTAATAAGGAGACTTCCGCGGTATTATCGTTATTTAGGGGAACTACTGGAGAGCGGAGTCGAACGGATATCATCCAATGAATTAAGTAAAAGAATGAAAGTAACTGCTTCACAGATCCGTCAGGATCTGAATAATTTTGGTGGATTTGGACAGCAGGGATATGGCTATAATGTAAAGTATCTTTATACAGAGATAGGTAAGATCCTTGGACTGAACGAGAAACATAAATTCGTTATCATTGGAGCAGGAAATCTTGGACAGGCACTGGCGAACTATGCAGCATTTGAAAATCGGGGATTTGTTTTAAAAGGGCTGTTTGACGTAAACCCAAGGCTTGCCGGATTGACGATCCGTGGAGTTGAGATCCGTATGATGGATGAATTGAAGGATTTTGTGAAAGAAAACGATATTGAGATCGGGGTTCTTACGATTCCGAAGACAAAAGCAGTAGAGGTTGCCAATCTCCTGGTAGATAATGGAGTTAAGGCTATCTGGAATTTTGCGCATACAGATCTGAATCTGCCGGATAATATTATTGTTGAGAATGTTCATTTGTCTGAAAGTCTGATGAGATTATCTTATAATATTACCAGATACAATGAAGAACATGAAGGAAAGTAGGCAAAGCAGACCAGAAGGCAGAGGTGCAGGAAAATTTTTTCCTGCACCTTTTTGAAAATTAAATGTATGGGAGACCGGATATGAAAGAAATACTGACAGCAGATCAGATGAGAAGATCGGATCAGAGAATGATACAGAAGATGCAGGTCCCGTCCCTTGTCCTGATGGAACGGGCGGCACTTCAGTGTGTGGCTGCGATGAAAGCAGAAGACATAGATTTGTCGAAAGCATTGGTCGTGTGTGGAAGTGGCAATAACGGTGGTGACGGATTCGCAATTGCAAGGATGCTCGTAGAAGAAGGAAATCATCCAGATGTAGTATTGGTCGGAAATTATGACCATCGTAGTGAAGAAACAAAAATCCAGATGAAAATTCTGGAAAATCTGGGAATATCTGTAGGAAACAGTTTGCCACAGAAAGAATATAGTGTTATTATAGATGCCGTATTCGGTATTGGCCTATCCCGTGAAATAAAAGGCAGATACGCAGAGGTGATTGATCAGATGAATCGGATGACTGCCTGTAAGGTGGCAGTCGACACTCCTTCAGGGATCCGTTCGGATGATGGAAAAGTGCTTGGAACGGCATTTAAAGCAGATCTTACAGTGACCTTTGCGTTTCAGAAGATGGGACAGATCCTATATCCGGGATGTGAGTATACAGGAAAGCTTGTTACAGCGCCGATCGGAATTACCAGACCGGAGTTTTTTGCGGAAGAAGAAATCTGCATGGCACTTGAAAAATCCGATGTGCCGGCAATGCTGCCGCAAAGGAAACCGGATTCTAATAAAGGGACTTATGGAAAGGTTCTGATGATTACCGGAAGCAAAGGAATGTCTGGTGCAGCATATTTAAGTGCCAGGGCAGCATATCTTTCGGGAGCAGGTCTTGTCCGGATTTATACGGAGGAAAGTAACCGGGCAATCTTACAGGAACTTTTACCGGAGGCGGTAATGACGACCTATTCTCTGGATGAGACAGAATCATTTGAAGAACTTCCGGATTTGCTGGAATGGGCGGATGTGCTCTGTATTGGATGCGGACTCGGTATGGGACCGCATTCGGAGGAATTACTGAAAAAGGTGCTTGAAAATAATAAAACCCCGGCTGTTATTGATGCGGACGGACTGAACCTTCTGGCAAAGACCGATGAGTGGGGGATCGAACAGATTCGGATGAATCCTTCCGGATATGTACTTACTCCACATATGAAAGAAATGTCCAGACTGACCGGATACAGCGTACAGGAATTAAAAGACAACAGAAGAGAGCTATTAAGGAAATATACAGAAAAAGTCCATGCTGTCTGTGTACTGAAAGACAGCAGGACACTTGTGAAAGCGCCAGAGGGAAGGCTTATGATCAATACCACCGGTAATGCGGCAATGGCAAAGGCCGGATCGGGAGATGTGCTTGCAGGAATGATCACCGGACTTATGGCACAGCATATGAGACCGGATGATGCCGCTGTGCTTGGCGTTTATCTGCATGGTCTGTGCGGAGATCATGCCAGAAAAGAACTTGGCTCTTACAGTGTGCTTGCGGGTGATCTCTTGAAAATGCTCGGCAGAACACTTAAGGAATTGGAGGATATGACAGAATGAAGAAATACAGCAGACTGCGTGCGGTGATCGATCTGGATGCGGTGATGTATAACATGGAAATGATGCATGCAAATATAGAAAAAGGAACCAAGATGGTCGTGGTCATCAAGACAGATGGTTATGGTCATGGAGCGGTGCCGATTTCAAGAATGCTGGAAGATGTGGACTATGTCTGGGGCTATGCGGTCGCAACTCTGGATGAAGGTGTTGTACTCAGAAAAGCCGGCATTCAGAAGCCGATTCTTTGCCTGGGATGTATTTTCCCGGACCAGATGGAAGAGATGATCCGTCATGAGATCCGCATGACAACCTACAGCTATGAGCTTGCGAAGCTTGCGGATGAGACCGCATACCGTATGGGGAAGAAGGCATATTTGCACATTAAGATCGATACAGGAATGTCAAGACTTGGCTTTCCGGTAGCGAAAGAAAGTGTAGAGGAGATCCTTAAGATCGGCAGACTTGTTTATACGGATTGCGAAGGAATGTTTACCCATTTTTCAAAGGCAGATGAGACGGATAAGACCACGACACTGGAACAGATCCGTGCTTTTCTGTGGATGAAAGAACATCTTGCAGCAGAAGGTATGGAATTTACTTATTATCACTGTGCAAACAGTGCAAGTATCATTGATATGCCAAAGCTTGGAATGAATCTGGAGAGAGCCGGGATTTCTACCTATGGACTGTATCCGTCAGATGAAGTCAATAAGGAGGCAGTTCCGCTCCGGCCGGCAATGGAGCTGATCGCGCATGTGACTTATGTGAAATGGATTGAAAAGGGTACGGAAGTCAGCTACGGAGGCACCTTTGTTGCCCCGAAAAGGATGCAGATCGCCACGATCCCGACGGGATATGGAGACGGATACCCAAGAAGTCTTTCCAACAAAGGATATGTTCTGATCCATGGTCAGAAGGCGCCGATCCTTGGCAGAGTCTGTATGGATCAGTTTATGGTAGATGTGACCGGAATTCCGGATGTGAAATTTGGTGACAGGGCAACACTGGTCGGTCACGATGGGGATGCTTATCTTTCAATAGATGAACTTGCCAACCTGAGCGGTAGATTTAACTATGAATTTATCTGTGATATCAATAAACGTGTTCCGAGGGAATATCTGCGTGACGGAAAAGTTGTAGAGCAGGTCGATTATTTCTAAAATGCGGGGATGCACTTCGAAAGAGATATGAATACAGCAGGAGAAAGCTGGCAATAATGAAAGTATCTTGATAAGCGGAGTGTGAAAGAAGTGCAGATCAGGCGTGGAGATATTTATTATGCGGATTTAAGTCCGGTAGTCGGATCGGAACAGGGTGGAA
>ERZ773104.3296-NODE-3296-length-15929-cov-3.916341_pt1 | contig 15929 bp, 14 predicted proteins | sample MGYA00511920_ERZ773104 | MGnify/ENA primary metagenome ERZ773104 (study PRJEB29015, sample SAMEA2737857) | human gut metagenome | biome: human gut; feature: human-associated habitat; material: faeces | place: China | collected 2012 ...
TCAGTATAAGCTACACTGCCGAGGTGAACGAAATGAGAGCATACCCACACCAGCCGCCAGACATCCGCTTCGCTTGATATTCGCTTTCTCTGCGATCAGAACTTTTCTGCCGCTTTTTTTACCGATCACATAGGCTGCAAAGCATCCTGCCGTACCGCCGCCGATGATCAGCACATCTGTCCTGATTCTCTCTGTTCTCATTCTCTCTTACCCTTTCCTCCATACCATTGTGCCAACAAGTTGGTTTTCCGATCACTCTTGCGTCTGAATTTCTTATTTTTCATTGTCGTCAGTTGCCGTAGCCACCGCTGTCAGATAATTACAAAGTCATCCCTTACAGCTTCATTCTCGATCAACTGTACACTGTCACCTCTCAGTGCAAAAATCCTGTAAAGGAATACATTCACAGTCTCTCCTTCCCGGATATCTGCTTTCTCCAGGCTTCTTCTGGCAGTTACTACGGAATTGTTGACTCTCACCTGAAGTTCCAGATTATCTCCCCTGAAAGAAACCCGTTCAACCACTCCCCGGGATACGGAAGTTTTGAACTTCTCCACCTCATCCAGTTTGGAGATTTTTACAAATTCCGGGCGGACAATGATCTTGTCTGCTCCTTCTGCCTGAGCAAAGGTATGGAAATCATCCGCATTTTTCAACACAGATGGCTGTCCGAAGAAGGACGCTGTAAAAGCTGTCTCAGGATTTCTATAAACCCCTATAGGAGTTCCTTTCTGTTCGATCCGTCCTGCATTAGTGATAATAATCTCATCTGCTACTTCAATGGCCTCATCCTGATCATGAGTAACGAAAATACTGGTAATTCCCAGCTTCCCGATCATCTCCTTTAACCAGCTTCGCAGTTCCTGACGAATTTTTGCATCAATGGCTGCAAAGGGCTCATCCAGAAGCAGCACCTGGGGATTTGGAGCAAGGGCTCTGGCAAATGCCACCCTTTGCCTCTGACCGCCGGATAACTGGCTTGGATATCTTTTTTCCAGTCCTTCCAGCCCCACCAGTTTGATCAGCTCTCTGACTCTGGCATCAATTTTCTTCTTATCAGCCTTCTGAACCTTCAAACCAAATGCAACGTTGTCATAAACTGTCATATAGCGAAACAACGCATAATTCTGAAATACAAATCCAATCCCACGCTGACTGGCCGGAACATCATTTACCACTTTTCCATCAATAATGACCTCTCCGCTGTCCGGGGTTTCCAGACCTGCGATCATTCGAAGAATAGTTGTTTTTCCGCTTCCGCTTGGTCCTAACAGACCAATCAGTTTACCTTTCTCAATTCCGAAATTTACATTCCTTGATGCCTGGTAAGAACCATATGTCTTATTGATATTTTTTAACTCTACATACATATCAGGCTTCCTTCTTTCCTTTATATTCGATCAGGCTTCTGGCTACCAGAATGATAACCGCCATGATCACAAGCAGCGAAGATACGGCAAACGCCGGAACATACTGAAACTCATTAAACAAAATCTCTACATGAAGAGGAAGTGTATTGGTCTTTCCTCTTAAATGTCCGGAAAGTACAGATACCGCTCCAAACTCTCCCATTGCTCTTGCCGTACAGAGCACAACTCCATACAGTAATGCCCATTTGATATGAGGGAATGTGATCTTCCAGAAAATGGTCCATCCACCTGCTCCCATCAGGGCTGCCGCTTCCTCCTCATCGCTTCCTTCTGCTTCCAGAACCGGAATCAGCTCTCTGGAAATAAAAGGAAAGGTTACAAATACAGTTGCAATAATGATTCCCGGTACAGAGAATACAACTTTAATCCCTAACTTCATGAGAAAAAAGTAAACAGGACTCTGTCGTCCAAAAATCAGAAGAAAGATCAAACCTGCAATAACAGGGGAAATAGTAACCGGAAGATCGATCAGGGTAGTGAGAAGCTTTTTACCCCTGAACTGAAACTTCGTCAGTGCCCAGGCTGCAAAAACACCAAAAACAGTGTTAAAAACAACTGCAAAGAGTGTTGCCTTCACTGTAAGAAGAAGTGCTTTGATGGTGTACTCATCTGTCACTGCAGCTGCATAGACCTTCCATCCGCTCCGCAATGCTTCTGTAATCACAGTGATCAGAGGAAGAATGAGCATGACTGCCAGAAACAGAACACTGATCCCGACAAGCAGCCATTTTGTAATTTTCTCCGAAGTCTTTTCATTGTTGTCCATCAGGCATTTCCTCCTCTTAAAATTCTTGCATTTCTCTGCTGTATCATACTGTTAAGGAACAGAATGAAAAATGAAACTGCCAACATCACAAGTGCGATTGCCGTTGCACTTGAATAATCAAATTCCTGAAGCTCTGACATAATAACCAGCGGTGTGATTTCTGTATAATAGGGTTTATTTCCTGCGATAAATACAACGCTTCCATATTCACCCAGACATCTTCCGAACGCAAGTCCGGTTCCCGCAAAGATCGCGGGCTTCAGTTCCGGAAAAATGACTTTCCAGAAGATAGTTGTTTTCTTTGCTCCCAGCACTCCTGCTGCTTCGCTGTAAGAATTATCCATCTTTTCCAGAACCGGCTGTACACTTCGCACAACGAACGGTATCCCTACAAATATCATAGCCACTGTAATGCCGATTCTTGTGTATGCGATCTTGATACCGAATCCTGCAAAAAAGCTGCCGACAATTCCGGAATCTGAAGTCAGGGATGTCAGCGCAATACCTGCTACCGCTGTGGGAAGAGCAAAGGGAAGTTCGATCATCCCATCCATAAGTCTCTTGCCCGGAAAATCATATTTCACAAGCACCCACGCAAGAATAGTTCCCATAATTCCATTTATTACTGCTACTGCAAAAGCACATACAAAACTGGTATAAAAGGATGCCAGCACTCTGGCCCTTGTGATGGTTTCGATAAAATCTTTAAAACTCAGCTTCGCTGTGTAGACCACCAGGCTTGCCAGGGGTATCAGAACTACCAGACTCAATATGGAAATGGTAATTCCCATGGAGAGCCCAAACCCTGGAATCACCGGTTTATTTCTTTTTTTCATAATCAATTACCACCTCTCCTGTCTCATATATTCTGTCTGTGCTTATGCTCTTGCTTCATCTTGTCTTCCTTTATCTCTCATAAATCTGATCGAAAATTCCGCCATCTGTGAAATGTTTCTCCTGCACTTTATCCCATCCGCCATAATCACTGATATTTGCCAGATTTATATTCAGATCAAACGTATCACTGTGCTTCTTCAGGATTTTCTCATTAGTGGGGCGGAAATAATTCTCTGCTGCGATCTCCTGTGCTTCGTCGGAATACAGATAATTCAAATACTCAGTTGCCACATCTCTTGTATCTCTGTAATCCACCACTTCATCTACCACCGACACAGAAGGCTGTGCCAGAATGCTTACGCTTGGAGTAACAATCTCATACTCATCCGGATAATCCCGCATGGATAGATAAGCTTCATTTTCCCACGCAACCAGCACATCTCCTTGTCCGTTCTCCGCGAAAGAGGTCGTTGCACCTCTTGCGCCTGAGTCAAGAACCACCACATTCCGGTAAAGTTTCTTAATAAATTCCTCCATCTGCGCTTCATCGCCACCATACTTTTTATCTGCGTAAGCCCACGCTGCCATGTAGTTCCATCTGGCACCGCCGGAGGTTTTCGGATTTGGTGTTACTACTCCCACTCCTTTTTTCGTCAGATCGTCCCAGTCTTTGATATCCTTGGGATTTCCTTTCTTCACCAGAAATACGATAGTGGATGTATAAGGAGAACTGTCATTGTCAAATTTATCTTTCCATCCTGCCTTGATCAACCCTGCGTTTTCAATAGACTCAATATCATATTCAAGTGCCAGGGTTACCACATCTGCATCCAGACCATTGGCTACCTCCAGTGCCTGTTTCCCTGAACCGCCATGGGACTGTATCACTTCCACATCTTCCCCGGTCTTCTCCTTCCAGTGGTCTTCAAATATTTTATTATACTGTTCAAACATCTCTCTGGTAGGATCATAGGAAACATTGGTGACAGACACCGTTTTTCCAAAAGACTGTACCGGCATCAGTGCCAGTACAACTGCAAGACCAAAGGCAAATAATTTTCTGATCATGTTTCATCTCCTTTAAGGTACCAGTAGTTTTTTGCATTCTCTACTTTTCATAGTTATTCGATATGTTTTATATGATATTACAAGAAATGACAGAATTTGTCAATAGTGTATTAAAATAAGTACAATTTATGTTGTGTAGATAAGAACACAAAAAAGCAGCATCCTGAAATACAGAATGCTGCAGTCAAAATTACATATTTTTTATTCGGCAGAAGCTGCTGCCTTTTCTTTCTCCGGGAAAAGCTTTCCGAAAATAAATCTTACGAATGGTCCGGCATAAAAGATCTGCCAGAAGAATGCCATCGGAAAGTTCATTGCTGTTGTCTGGAGCCATGTGGGAATGATCTGACTTGCCGGTGCATATTTGATCAGCACAGTTGCCGCAAAGCTCATACATGGACACATAAATGCAACGGATACTGCTGAGATTGCAAGTACAAGGTGGAACGGATTATCTCTTCTCATATCCACAATACCAAATGCAATCTTCTTTGCAAGACCACCGATGATAAAGAAATCAAGAATAAATGCAATCGGTCCCATGAATGTTAATTCATGAAAAGCTAACAGAAATGTCTCATTTGTCATTGTCCCTGTATTCAGTACAATGTTGTAGCAGATCATGGCATAAACCATTACAAACACCATGATAATCGTAAAAATAACTTCCTGAAACTTGTTTTTAGGCATAAAAATCCTCCTTAGATAGTATGAATAACATCAATTAGAGATTTGTGTTGTTCATAACCATCCAGGAGGATGTACCGTTTCCAATAATACCAAATATCTGTTTCTTAAATTTACCGTTGATTATTATATGGATTCCGGATGCAAAAGTCAAGATTTTTTTTATAAATATGGTACCCCCGGGGTCTCCGGATAGCTGCCCATTGCGATCAGAAGTTCCAGACCGATCTGTCTTTGCTGTGATGTAACTGCACCATCGGCAATGTACGGCATTTCATGATTTCTTCTGTAAACGTTGTCCATTTTTTTGATTCCCCACATATTTTAATCGAGTGAAACAAACAGCCAGTACCTTGTAGCTTTACAGACTTCTTACACTTCCCATGATGAAGTAAGAAAATCTATCTGTACATAATCCACTACTGCATTTTTATACGGAGTTTGAATCCAGCACTCTGTTTGATTCTCTTCCGGATATACATTTGTTGTTATACAACTTTCTCCGTGATTCACATAGAGTTCAACACTACTGTGATCAACCAGAATACAAAGTTTCAGACAACCATTATGCAGTTCAAATGGACAGTTCATTCTACCGCCTTCATAATGGTCTCCATGGCTTTTGTCCAAAGTAATAATCTTAGACAGAAAATCAATCTGAATTGCAGTATAACTGGATTCTTTTCCAAGGACACAAATCTCCAGATTTCTTGATTCAATCTTAGTAATATCTAATTTCAAAGTTATACGATTACTTCTGTTTGGATCATCATATAGCTTGATTGCTTTTTCACCAATTTCCATGTCTGTATAGGTAACAGTCTGCGAAATCAGAGATTCAACTTCCTTTACCGGATACATACACAAGTTGTTTTCACTATCCAAATGTACTTTACGCGGTACACTCAGACAGCCTCTCCAATTTTCCAGACTGGTTGGGCCCCAGTCTGTACACCAGGGCATCCACAGCCATCCATTCTGCCATGCAACCAGTATTCTGTTTCCATCTTTATCTGTAAAAGACTGCGGAGCATAATAATCAAACCCAACATCCATATTTCCCACTTTTTCAATTGTGTAAATACAATTCTCAAAATCCATTGTTCCTACACAATAAAGAGATTTATTATAATCAGGATGATTCATAGGAGAACATGTGACTACCCATTTCCCATTCAATTCAAACATATCCGGACATTCCATCATGGTTCCCAGTTTACCGTTGGATTCCAGAACATTTCCCTTGTACTTCCAATTAAAAAGATCATCCGATTCATACAGGCAAATACGACCATCTCCATCTGCAATGGCACTTCCTATGCATCCGCCAACCACCATATACCATCTTCCATTGTGTTCAAACACCTTGGGATCACGAAAATCATTGGAAAATCCCTGTGGCGGCTCTTTTATTACCGGATTACCTTCATATTTTTCAAAATTCACACCATCTTTCGAGGTCGCAATACACTGCGTCTGACGTACTACTCCATCAATTTGTGTTGTTGCTGTATAAAAAAGAAATAAAACACCATCTTTCTCAACAGCACTTCCGGAGAAACAGCCTCCTTCCAGGTGACAGTCATACTCCTGGTCAGGTCTTAATGCAATTGGCAGATCTTTCCAGTGAATCATATCTTCACTGACAGCGTGTCCCCAGTGCATAGAACCCCATTTACAACTCTTAGGATTATACTGGTAAAAAAGATGATAAAGTCCTTTATAATATATTAGCCCGTTAGGATCATTCATCCAGGAAATAGGCGGTGTAAAATGATATCTTTGCCGCCATTTCCCTTCAGTTTCCGATCTTTTAAGGGCTCTTTCAAGAGCCTGCTCCATAATTAGTCTACCTTTACATCATCAATATTTCCAAACAATACAGTTACTTCTTTCTTAACCTCTCCCTTATCATCAATTGTCTGATGATAAGTTCCCCAGCCTTTTCCATTGATCCAGAATGTTGTATAGTCTTTTTCATTAATTACAGGTGCAAATGACATTGTCTTATTTACCATATCACAGCTATAGCCTGCCAGTGTTGGAATCAGAGAGTAACTGGACATTGGTCTGATATAATGATGACCTGCTTCTGTCTCACTCCATGGGCATCTCTTATAACCGTCATAACGATCTCTGATAGCCTTGATAATTGTAAAGGCCTCTTCAATCATACCTTCTTTAATCATGGTTACGGCAACCTGATATTCAACTCCAGTCCATACCTCATCGCAATATGCAAATGGGAATCTTGGTCTTCCACCTTTCGGCCAGGAGCAGAGAACCAGTCCTGCTTCGTCATTTAACGCATATGTTCTCTGTACATTAGGAACATCATCCATGCATTCTTTGAAATTATATTTATAAATAGACTGCAAAGCTTTCTTTACATGTTCCTTTGGAAGCACATAGCCAAGTCCTGCTGCCTGAGCCATGAACTGGCCAAGGAGCTGATCTGTAAGGCAGCCAATACCATACTGATAGCGATATGCATCTACGTCTTCAAGTTCCTGAATATAATATTCACCGTTAAACAGCTTCTCATCAACTAATACAGAGGCTTTTTCATACAAAGCACGATATTTATCTGCAATATCCTGTTTGCCAAGATGTTCTGCCATTTCTACAACACCCTTGATAGCACCCAGATAAATGGTGTTTGTCATTGTATTTGGACCATAGAACTCAATGTCATATGTGACATGCATTTTTCCATCCAGTACACCGTCTCCATCTGTATCCCACTCTTTAATAGAGAATTCCAGTGCCTTCATCATATTGTCCCAGATGCCTTTGAGGAATTCATCATCACCAGTGTATTTCCACTCTCTGTAAATTCTGAGAATAGAACCAAATTCTCCATCGCAGGCTGGAATCATATCCCATCTGCTTTCTCCCAGACATTTTCTTGCACGGAATGGCATGCATCCATCATCATCCAGTTCTACGTTGAACTCTACATTACGCATTGTAATTTCAAGTTCCGGAAACAGATTTGCAACAGCCGTTGCATAATTCCATACATGGTTAACATTTCCCTGTCCACATCCAACGTAGTCACGAATACCTTCCCAGCCAAGGAAATTGCCATTTTCAATACGGAAGCAGCAATGGCTCTTCATTGACATAATATTTGAGGCAACTGCATCAATAACATATGCCGGAAGTGACGTATTAAATAATGCATTCTCAAAGTCTTTGGATTTTCCTTCAAGATAGTCTTTCTTATCTACTACATATTTACTTACATCCCATGCATCCTTAAATAAAGTAGCGTAATAGTTACGGATGATATCATAACCACCATTTCTGTAACGCTCTAAATCAGCATCATACTCAATCCATCCCTTAGGACGATTTGGGAAATACCAGGAAATTAAAAATTCAAATTCTTTTTCCTCGTTTGGTTTGATTGTTTCAGAACAGCAGATAGAACTGATTCTTTCCTTCAGGTTTAAGAAGCTGAAATCATAATGAGCAAGTAGGTCACATCCTTTTGCTTCAATTTCCTCTTCTTCTGTTAATTTTCCATCTTCAACAAAATCATCCCAGAAATCCTGTGCGTTATCAGTCCACTGTCCATGAAGCCATTTCTTTCTGCTGATTCCATTTTCATTTGTAGTTGCAATTGACATGGAACCAAATTTCATATCTTTCTCTGTAAGATTTTTAGCTTTATAATACCAGCCTTTTAATCCAGCTTCTTCACGATATTCATTTTCAACCTGATCTACCAGTTTAACATTATTGAAAACATCATATCCATCAAAACCAACTACGTTCGCCATCGTACCGACAACAGACACATCAATAGGTTTGTTTGTCGGGTTAGACACTTTATATTTAATAATTGCTGTTGGAATACCAGAATTGTCTGCATCCAGCGGAATAAAAGGTGTATACGCTTCCATACGAACCTTTACCGGAACTTTACTGTCTTCCAAATCTACATAAACAAATGGCTGCTTTCCAACCATTTTGGATTTTTCAAATCTTGGAATTCCTGCTAACTCGCCATTCAGAAATCCATGGGATTTATAAAATGGGGGTTTGATTTTTGATTCAAGAATTCTGCTTACAGGTTCTTCTCCCTCTTCCTTTGTACGAATTGCAAAGAAAGAAAATGGTACAAACTGTCCCTTTCCAGGCCAGTTAAAAATTTCCCAATCTAATAACTGTCCTCTTGCACCTACTGAAATGTTTCCTGTTCCGATTCCACCAAGAAGGAATTTTGCCACGTTTGCATCTCCCTGATAAGAAATCTCTCCGCCTGTTTCAAACAACTCAACCTTGGAATGTAATAAATCTTTGTTCATATCATTAGCCTCCTGTTATATTTGTTATATTTATTTATTTTTATTATCCTTTCACTCCTACATGGGTCATACTCTTGACAATCCATTTCTGTCCAATCAGAAATACAATAAGAACTGGCAGAATAGCAAGAACTACTGCTGCAAATACTACATTGTCTCCTGTTGAGAACGGCTGTTTTATTGACAAAATTCCGACTGGAAGTGTAAGTTTCTCCGTATCATTGATCATAATAAATGTTGTAAAATAATCGTTCCAAGAATATGTAAATACAATAATTGCTAACGATGCCAATGTTGATTTCGCCATTGGCAGCATAATTGAAATAAATGTTCTGATCGGTCCTGCGCCATCAATTGCAGCTGCTTCATTCAATTCTTTAGGAACTCCCATAAAGAACTGTCTCATCATAAAGACTCCAAATGCACCTGCCAGACCAGGACAACTTGCACCGAAAATTGATGGAAGCGTAACTGCCCAGGATGTGTTAATCACTCCCAGCATTGTCATGATCTTGTATAATGCTACAATCGTAACCTGAACCGGAACCATCATTGCAACCATCAGCAATGCAAACATAATATTTTTTCCTGGAAAATCAAACTTTGCATATGCATATCCTGCAATAGCACCATGCAAACTCATGCTAAGTGTAATAATCACACTTATTTTTAAGCTGTTCTTCATAAATACAAAAAACGGAATAGTATTTGAAAATAATTTTTTAAAATATCCTAATCTCATTTCTGTAAAAAATGGAGGCAACCATTTAGGCGGTAATGAAATTGCTTCACTATATGTTCTGAATGATGCTGAAAGCACCCAAAGAAATGGTGCAATTATCAAAAATGCTATACCAAACATGATAATAGTCAGCAGGATATGGCTTACTTTTATTGTTTTTCCAAATAAATGTATTTTCTTATTCATAATGTACCCACCACCTGCTTCCTACAAATTGAAATACCGTTACAATACCAATAAGAATCAAAAGCATAATTGATAGTGCCGACGCTGTTCCATAGTCAAACGATGTGAATCCCTTTTCAGCAATCAACATAACCAAACTTCTTGATGAATCTCCCGGTCCTCCGTTCGTCAATACATAAATAGATTCATATATTCTCAGTGCGCCTGTTACATTCATAACAAGAACAAAAAATATCTGTGGTGATGCTACCGGAATAATTATCTTAAAAAAGCGCTGTACTACATTCGCGCCATCAATGCTGGCAGCCTCCAAAAGCCCTTGATCTACATTCTGTAATCCTGCTAATATCAAAAGCATTGACATACCAGAGTTTTTCCAGATATCCAAAATCATAACAGAAAATTTAGAATAAGCCTGATTATTCAACCATCCAATTTTAGCGATTCCAAGTTGTCCCAGATAATAGTTGATAACCCCTGCATCTGTCTGAAAAAAGGCTTGCCAGATGATTGCCACAAACGTTAGTGCTACTAACGATGGAAAAAAATAAACAGACCTAAAAAATACGGTTATTTTTTTTGGCAGAATGTTGTCAACCAGCACAGCAAGAATAAGTCCTATTGCTGTATTTCCCAGTGAACAACATATGGTGTACCATAAAGTATTTTTCAGAGCAGTTAAAGATCTGACATCTGCAAATATTTTTTTATAATTCTCCATTCCTGCAAACGTACTGGCACCAGTAAATACGTTGTATTTGTGAAATGAAATTACAATTACCCATATAATTGGAATAAGTACAAAGCATATAAAGCCAATAAATGATGGAAGTGTAAAAAGATACGCTGCTTTTAACTCTTTTTTATCCCATTTATGTTTGTTTTTCTTCTTATTCACCGATTTTTTCCTCCTTTATGGATAAAACCGTCTTACATTCTGCCAGGAGGATGAAATCCTCCCGGCTCTACCTTCTACTGAATCTCACTCTCAATCTGACGCTGCGCATCATCCATTGCCGCCTGAGGCTCTTTCGCTCCAGAGAACACTTCCTCCAGCTCACGTAAGAAAGTCTGCTCAAGGTTTCCGAAATAGCTTGGAGCTGCAATTGGATCTGCAATTGTAACAGCTTTCCAGATTCCCATAATATTGTCAGGGCATGTACCCATAATATCTGTAGATGTTGCTAATGCTTCTGTTGGCGGTACCTGCTGGCCGCCTGCTGCAACAGCTGTTAATGTTTCATCAGAAACCATTTCTTTTAACAACTCAATTGCAAGATCCTTATGCTCTGTTGTAGAACCAATGCACCATGCAGATCCTCCATATACGGAACCGTCTTTCTCTTTTACCGGCCACTGAACACAATCAAAATCATCATTTGTTAATCCTGCATCCTGCCAGGTATTTAATACCCAACGGCCAGCACCAACCATAGCAACCTGATTATTTGCAAACATAGTATATCCGTCTGAGCTGATTGGTTCTGGACAAATACCATCTTTATACATACCATTTAAGAAATCTACTGCTTCCACAATACCTTCACTGTTAACAGTAGGTGTCTCGCCATCCTCACCAACTAATGCTGCATTGTTGGTTGACCACCACGGTGTAAGCTGAAAGTAAGTGCATGGGAAACAAAATCCGTAAACACCATCCTTGGTAAGCTTCTCAGCAGTTTCTCTGAACTGATCCCATGTCCATCCATCCTGTGGATACTCTAAACCTGCATCATCAAACATATGCTTATTATAATAAACTACCATTGTCTGAGTTCCGTTCGGCAAGCCGTATAATGAATCACCAGAACTAAATCCCTCAAGTAAAGACGGTGCATATTGATCTTTTTTAGCTGTAAGTTCTTCATCTCCGGCAATAATGTCATCAAGCGGTACTAACAGATCATTGCTGACAGCCATATTAACAGCTTCCAGACCAAGACTGATTACATCCGGTGCCTCTCCAGAAGTACTCATGGTAATCCATTTCTGAATAAAATCTGACCAGGACTCAACCGGTACACAAGTTTGTTCCACTTTTACATTTGGATTTTCCTCATTAAAACGAGCAATGGCATCATTTGCAATCTTTTCCTCATCAGTATTTCCCCAGTTTAATACTCTAAGAGTCACTTCATCCTCTGCATGAACAATAGTAGCTGCTGACATAGACATTGTTGCTATAAGACCTAATGCAATCGCTTTTTTCATCATTTTTCTCATTCTAAAACCTCCATACCTCGACGTGGAAAGGTTTCCACGTTTGTGTTTTAAAAAGAATTTCCTTTCAGAAATCCTTAGTTTCAATACATTATTTGATACGAATTACCTAGATGTGCGCTCATCCTTTATGGTTACGAGTATATACTCTGCCCTTATTTTTGTCAATAGTTTTGTGTGGAATCCGTTCCATTTTTATTATTTTTGTTTGTTTTGCACAAATTCAATTGGAATAAATTGTAACACTTTCTTCCACGTATTATTCTTTATCATCTGTCGTATCTCCCAGAAGTAATGTAGGCTTATAAAATACTTTTTTATTATGATACTTTTTCCCTTGTATCATATTAAGCAAAATATTAACTGCACGTTTTGCCAGCTCCTCAATAGGCTGCTGTACAACAGTCAGGTTCATAACTCCAACCTTCGCTACATAAGTTCCATCATAAGCTACTACCTTTACATCTCTTGGAACTTTTTTCTTACGTTTTAATAACTGTCTTATACATGCAATTGCTACCATATCCACTGCAAAAATCCCATCAATATCCGGATACTTGTCCATAAGCATATCTGCCATTACATCATACTGTCCATAATCAAAATCATTCCAGTCCATTTCATGGGAATAAACAGTCACACCATGTTTTTTCATGTATCGCTCAAACTCATAATGCCTTTCATGTGACGGAGAGTCAACTACTCGAGCACCTTGAATCTGTAACACACAACGACAATTATTTCTAATCAGTTCCTCAGCCGCCAATTTTCCACCAATCTTATGATTTGTTGAAACGACGGGAATACTCTCACCCAAAAAACGATCCAGTGCAACAATAGGTCCCTGCACACCTTGATATTCCTCAAAATCCAGCAGGTGGCTTCCTGCTATGATTCCATCCACAATATGTCTGTTCAACATATTAATGTATTCTTTTTCGTAGTTCCGCTTACTGTAAGTACTACAGATCATTGTCTTATATCCCTTTTTCATCAGTTCTGCTTCTGCATATAAAACTACCTCTGCAAAAAACGGATGTGATATTTTGGGAATAATAATTGCGACAATTCCACTTTTCTTACTTAACAAATTTCTTGCAAGTTCATTTGGAATATAATTTAATTCTTTCATTGCGGTCTCTACTTTAATTCGTGTCTCATCCGATACATACCCTGTAGAATTTAAAACCCTCGATACCGTACCAACACCAACTCCAGCTTTCTGCGCTACTTCTTTTATACTAGCCAAACAATCGCCTCCTTCACTTTCATACAAACTATTTTTTTCTGTTATTATGTTGTATTTCATATTGTATATAACAATAGTATATCATTTGCCATTTTATATTACAATCTTTTTGGATATTTTTTATAAAATTAAATTATTAAAACTCATTTTATGCGATAATTTGCACAGTTTGTTTTAACCTCAGTAAAGCCTTCATACAGCGCAGAATGGGTTCCATATTTCTTTATTGGCAAAATACCAGTCATATACACTTTAATATCCACATAATGTTTTCAGCCATCATTTTGTCTCCACAGTTTTGCAGTGCCATATGTTCGCTTATAGCTTGAAAGCCTTTTGTTTAGTGTCTGACAGGCTTTTTTTATTTTGAAAATTAATATATTTTAATAGCGTTTTATAGCGTTTTATGATATAATAGGTATTATACTAAACGGAGTACCTATTATGTATCTTAAAAAAACACCAAACACCCATGGACGAATTCGCCTTTCCATCGTTGATAATTATTATGACAAAGTTAAAAAGTGTTCCCGGCAGAAAACAGTGGAGTCTGTTGGCTGGCTTGATGAACTTGAAAAACAGTATGATGACCCGATCGCCTATTTTACAAAACGCGTGGCACAACTCAATGAAGAAAAACAGAAAAAACAGGCTCCGATCAACTTTACTTTTTATGATTCAGACAGACTTTGTATCGGTGATAACCTGCGAAAAAACTTCGGCTATGCTGCGTTGAGCCAAATCTATCATGAGCTTGGCATCCATACATTCCTGACCAATCGGCAACGTCATTCTAAAGAACAGTATGATTCCAATACTATTATGAAGATGCTTGTTTATTCCAGACTCCTCTTTCCGGCCTCAAAGAAATCTTCCTATGACAGCCGGGAACGTTTTTTCGAAAACACGGAGTACTCACTGGATGATGTTTACCGCTGTCTTTCTTTTTTAGATAAGCACAGGGAAAACTTACAGATATGGATGAATGACCGCATCAAAAAGAATTATGGCAGGGATACCAGCCTGATTTATTATGATGTTACTAACTACTATTTCGAAACAGACGAACAAAATGACTTTCTCCATAAAGAAGTCTGTAAAGAACACCGGCCCAGTCCCATCATACAAATGGGACTGTTCATTGATAACAAGGGGATTCCCATTACTTATGAATTATTTCCCAGAAATACCAACGACTGTCTGACCTACCGACCAAACTTAGGGCGCATAAAAAAACAGTTTGACCTTGGCCGGGTAATCACTGTTGCTGATAGGGGAATGACAACAGGTGATAACATCTGGTATACGATCAATACTCCCACTCATGATGGATATGTTTTCAGTATGTCCATCCGGGGAGCTGAAAAAAGCCTCAAAAACTATGTCCTCAAAGAAGATGAGTATGAATGGCTCGGCACGGAATATAAACGAAAATCCCGGAAATTACACAAGAGCCACTTCTTATGGAGCTGCCAAATATGTAAAAAAAATAGATTATGACAAAGAAACCGGAGAAATCCTCACTTCCTCCTCCATTCTGAACCTTGATGAGGAAAAGATTCGGGAAGAGGAGGCATTGGACGGTTACTACATGCTCCTGACCAGCGAAATGGAAGCGTCAGATGATGAGATTATTGATATGTATCGAGGATTATGGCGGATTGAAGAATCCTTCAAAGTAACCAAAAGCGAACTGGAAGCCAGACCCGTATATGTCTGGACTAAGGAACATATCGAAGCACACTTTCTGACCTGTTTTGTAGCTCTGATAATCGCAAGAATACTGGAAAATAAGCTCGAACATAAATATAGCGTTGGGACGATCCTTGAATCTTTGTCAAAAGCAGAATGCAGTCTGGTTCAGCAAAACTACTACTCATTTGACTACTATGATGAAGTGCTAAAAGATATCGGATTGATTATGGACATTGATTATGGGAAACGTATTCGGACTTTAGGAGAAATAAAAAAAATTTTAGCAAAGACAAAAAAGTAGAAAAAACACCATGAAAAAATGACAAAACAGAGAAGCCGCAATCCAGCATAATCTAATATTTTTCATGATTTAAGTCCTCTCTCATAAGTCATTCATTAGATACCAATAAGATACCTCATTATAAAAATCCCCCTTAAACAGTTTCCTTTACTCTGTCTAAGGGGGATTTTTAATAATACTACTATAAGAACATTCTTTTTGATATATATGCAGAAAAAAATTAAATTTCTGGTCTAAATCACTTTTCTACTTCACAACTACTTTCTTTACCTCTGACCATTTCGTATAATTTTTTGCATATCCTTTTACATAAGCACGTCCTGTAAGATAATAAACTCCAGGTTTTACATTTTTAAAAATGACTGTAGTTTTCGTCTGATTTTTCTTAGTATAAGCATAACCGCTGACATATGTATAACTTCCATCTTCAGA
>ERZ773104.3307-NODE-3307-length-15878-cov-44.402895_pt1 | contig 15878 bp, 11 predicted proteins | sample MGYA00511920_ERZ773104 | MGnify/ENA primary metagenome ERZ773104 (study PRJEB29015, sample SAMEA2737857) | human gut metagenome | biome: human gut; feature: human-associated habitat; material: faeces | place: China | collected 2012 ...
TTCCCTGCTGTGCTGCACGTCCCTGCTGCGCAGCATCCTTTTCCGGCTCTGTCTTTACATACTCATAAGAACCTTCCGCAATCTCCTCGCTGATCTTCGCCAGACTGTACTCTCTCTTTTCCTTAAAATCGATCAGCTCGAGCAGCTGCTCATCCGTAAGCTCCTTCTCCGGCAGGAAAAAGGTACTCCGCGCTGCATAGAAAGCCACGCCCTTTTTGTATTTTTCAGGACTATCAAGCATGGCAAGTTCCTTTTGGGGGAAATATCCTTCCTCCAGATAGGCCTGCCTCAGTTCTTCCAGCCTGTTTTTTTCGCCGTCCGTAAGCGGTCTGCTGTAGCTATCCGCTGCAACATCTGCATCCTGCAACCCGGAAAAATATGTTTCCAGTTTTTCATGATTCATGCTCTCCATCCGCGCCCGGTACAATCCCGATGCCGTCACGGTAACGGAGGCCAGAAGCAGACAGGCTGCTGCCGGGATCACGATTCGTCTAAAGCCATAATGGCGTACCGTTTGATTCACTCTCTTTCCATCCGTGTTTTTGCTGTCCTTCTTCTCTGTTTCCAGTCCGTCCAAAATATTTTCCACTTTCGCATCCAGAGACTCCGGCACTGCCATCCGTTCCGCCTCCGCCATTTTTCTTATTTTTCTGTCTATAAAATCATCTCTCATATAAGCCTCTCCCTTAACTGCTCCTTCGCCCGGTACAATCTCGATTTTACGGTTCCCTGCCTGCATTCCAATATCCTGCTGATCTCCGGGATTGTGCACTGTTCATAGTAAAACAGTACGATCACATCCCGGTATCCACCATCCAGCTGCATGACAGCATCCCACAGTTCATGGCGTTCGTCATAAAATGCCGGGGACAGATTCTCTTCCCATGCCACCGCACTGGTCCGCTTATTTTGCCGATAAATCTTTTTCGCTTCATTTACCGTAATCTGTAAGATCCAGTTTTTAAAGCTGTCCGGATCCCGCAGTGTCCTTAACTTTTCATAGGCATGCAGTACCGCTTCACTGACAGCGTCCTCCGCATCTGTACTGTTATTCAGAATAGAATATGCCAGTCGGTACATATGCAGGGTATAGCCCTGCACTTCCCGCGCAAATTCCTCTTTTGTCATAACTGACAAGGTAACACCTCCTTCTCTTCGCCGGCTTCATACTATATGAGTCGCCGGACGGTAAAAAGGTTCCCAAATGTTTAAAAAGGCACCGGATGTTCCGATGCCTTTCATCACTTTTATTACATATCAATCAAAATCGTCCATTTACCATTTCGCTTACCATTCTCCCGGCAGATGTACCCTTTCTCCTGTAACTCTATTGTTCTGCGCTTAATCGTCCTCTCTGATTTCCCGGAAAGTTCTGCTATCCCCTTCTGAGTGATTGTTGGTTCTGCTTTGAGAATATTCAAAAGTGCCATTTCTTCTAGCGTCAAATCCAAAGTGCCATTTTGGCACTTTGGGCTCTCATTTTTGGCACTTTGAACACTATTTCCCTTTCTATAATCAAGATGCATATATCTGTTTTTCAATTCATGGTGTTTATTCAACAATAAATTTTCAAAAAACATTTCCAGAAATTCGGTAGTTTCATACACATTGTTTTTCCAATCATTGTAATTGGCTCTGACTAATGCATTTCTGAAGAACCATGAATTTTCTGCAAATGCCCTATTACTGATTTGAAAGCCAAAGGTCTTTAAATACTTGATGATAAATACTGCTGTTGTTCTGGTATTTCCCTCACAGAACGGATGAATTTGCCATATATCGGATGTAAATTTTGCAATATGCTTCACACATTTTTCCAAAGACAAGCCCTCGTAAGAAAAATCTTTTTCCTGTTGGAAATCATATTCCAATGTTTCTCTTATACTATCAAAAGATGCATAGATAACCGTATCACCTTTTAATACCCATTCCTTTTTTGTTATATTATAATCTCTGATTTTTCCTGCCTGTTTAAATACACCGGAAAACAGTCTTGCATGAATATTTCTAAACTCCGCCGGTGAAAACTGAAAAGTTTTCTCCCCTAAAAGCTTTGCAATCCTTACAGAGACAATATCCGCCTCTTTCTCATCAGTTTCTATCTCACTTCTATCAGCTCTGACCTCATAATAGGTTTGAATTCTTTTATCTGCATCAGTAATACTGATTTTTCCTTCGATGTGCTCTTTTGCAGTGTTTAAAAGGTATTCCGATACTTTTAACCCATCTACACTCTGGAGCCCGATTGCTGTTTTCCAGGCATTACTCTTTTCTACCTCATTCGGTTCCCCCTGACGGATATATTCATCCAATTCAGTCTGCCAATTCTTAATATCACTCATAAATTATCCGTCCTTCCCAATCTAAAATATCTTTTCATTTTCCAGCAAAAAATCTAAAATATTTTTTTGCCGTATACCTCCTCTGTTAATGTGCAATAAGGAATCCATAGACAGTATCATTTTTTCATAATTGTCTGCAATTGCTTCTAGAGGAGCAAATTCCCGATTTGTATTTTCAGGTGTAAGAATATAGCATACCTGAACGTACAGTCTTTCATCCCGTCTGTTTGCCACAAAGTCCACTTCCGTAGTGCCTTGTTTTCCGATATTTACCGCGTACTCTCTGCGAAGAAGTTCCAAGTACACAATATTCTCCAATACTCCTGCAATATCATTGTCTCGGTATCCCATAACCGCATGTCTGATTCCAAGATCGGACAAATAATACTTTTCCTGTGTTTCCAGTATTTTCTTTCCCTTAATATCAAATCGCGCTACCTTTGCAATCAAAAACGCATTTGCCAAGGCCTTCAGATAATTATAAACAGTCTCTGTACTTAGCTTTCGTCCCTGACTTTTTAAAAAGTCAGAAATCGTTTTTGCCGAAAATGTATTTCCAATATTATCCATGATATATTTGACAATATTTTCCAATAATACGGTATCCCTGATATTATTTCTTGCAATTACATCCTTTAACAGCACTGAGTTATAAATATCCTGAAGGTATTGTATGATTCTGTCTTCCTCCCATGTCATCTGATGAATTCCCGGCAAACCTCCAAATCTGACATAATTGGCAAAATGCTCCTGTCGTGTCAGTCCAGCCTCTCCTTCGTTTGTCTCGGCAAACTTAAGATATTCCTTAAAGTCCAACGGATATACTCTGATTTCCACATATCTGCCGGCTAACAATGTAGCCAGTTCACCGGATAGCAGTCTTGCATTTGACCCAGTCACATAAATGTCACAGTCCATATCCACACGCAGAGAGTTAATTACCTGTTGCCAGCCATCTACCTCCTGTATCTCATCCAGAAGAATGTACAATTTTCCAGTTGTCTTGTCTCCAAGCTCTATCAGGTGTTGATACAATGCTCTGTATTCCTTCAAGTATTCGTATCTTAACGATTCAAAATTTATATATATAATATTATCCGGAGTCTTACCTATGTTAAGCAGTTCCTGCTTTGTCAGTTCCAACAAAGCACTTTTCCCACTTCGCCGCATCCCGGTAATTACTTTTATAACGGGTTTATCCATAAAATCTTTGATAATCTTCATATATCTGGGTCGAGCAATCATTTCATCCACCTCCGTTTCTTTTATTATAGAACTTTCAGTGTAAAGTAGCAATAGTTTCTCATATGCGAGAAACTATTGCTACTTTGTGCTGTATCTTCTTTTCTATTATATTTTTTTATGGTTCACTTGATAGGTGAAAAACGATATTTACGAATATTAAGACTATATCAGTCCATAAGCTGTGCACGAATACCATGTAGCATCACTGTATTCTGCCATCCTCCGCCTCCACAGGTACCAGTATGCAATATCCCCATACTTCCGCCCGCAGGTACTGCCCCGGTCTCCATAGTAATATCCGATGGATATTCTAAGATTCCTGTAGAAAGCTCTTTTTCCGTCCACAGATGCACTTTCAGACTCCGGTTATTGATCTCTGTCTCAATATGACAGCCGGTCACAAATCCTGCCGTATATCTTCTTGTCTCCGGCAATGTCGTAAGCCCGTTCTTATAGTATACCGGGAACACTTCCACTCCATTGGAAATATCCGGTGAACGCAAGATCCTGAACGCAGGACCAGTCATGGATTCAGGATCAAATCCCACACATACGTCCATATATTGTCCGGCACTTCCAAAGCCCTGACCGAATGTCTTCGCGGGATCCAATAATATCTCCGTTTTCATATTGCCAGCTTCTTTCTGAAATGTATAAAACAACATCACCCCTTGTATAGCAGGCATCAGGCCTGCCCCTACACAACCGTTTCCCGCCATACGATATACCCATGGCATATCAGGCAATTTCTGTTCCCATTTTCTCCACTCTGTAAGAGGTTCCCGCGGTGTATAAAAATCTCTTGTCCACCACCCTGACCGAATCAGTGGCTGACGTTCAGTTGGGAAATTCGAAAAATCCGTCTGGATCTGACACGGATTAGTAATCATATTTGCGTTCATTTCCTTACAGGCACACAATTCCACCGTCTCTGCAGGTAGACTGCAGTTTAGTTTTGGTATGATCTGAACATACACTGCTGCACCAATCGCCTCATTTCCGGGGAAATACTCGAGGTTCTCCACACCGGGACGACTGACAGAGACTCGCTGACGCTCTCCATCCTTCTCCAATTCCCAGGAGATCAGCGAGGCATCCTCTGCCCCTTTCCTCTCCAATTCATAATGAAGTACAAATTTTCCCGACTGCCATAGGATATGAGGATGCTGAATCCACCCCGGTGCGGGACGAGTCGTTGGTGTCACCGCAACCTCAGCCATTGCCATCAACCCGGTATCCGTACGTGCGAGCAATATGCCCTGTAAGATGCCGGTCCCGTCATTTTCCCCACTGAGTATCAGTGTGTGACCCTGCTTCAGCAGACTGATTCCCAATTGCGCTTCCTCATCTCCGACCATCTCAAACGTCAAATTCAATTTTTCCGTTATCTCCCCACTGAAATATCTGGCTGTGACACACACGTTTCTACTACGATGTTCTTCTGTTAATGTCAGCATGCTTTGATTTAATACCAACTGTATCGGCAACAATTCTTTTCCGCTCGCCTTTCCCTCTCCAAGAGGATCCCAACCATCGGTTCCGCACAATAAATTTCTGATATTATACTTTGTCGCTTCCCCTTCTGTCAGAAAAGCTGCTAATCCCGGCTTACCGGTCAGATCCACTGTATGTTCCGCTGGCCCTATCGGTGTATCGTTCCCATACACATAGCATACTGTCTCAGGTTGGGGATAGCGCGTCCATTGCACCCATAATGGTCGTGAGTGATCTGTACTCTCGTCCCTCATGTCCTCAAATCTGCAATTTATCACATATATTGTTCCCTGTCCCTTCATGAAATACTGATCTGCACCGTTGCGGTCCCGATGTCCGCGAATGCGGAACCGGCAATCCAGAAAAGCACTCCCCGTGCCATCTGTCGCAGAAATCGGGCATTCCCCATAAAAATCAAAATCACATCCTAAATACACTGCGTTGCCGTTCAGAGCATCATCTGTAGATTCAAAATGACAATTCTCATAGAGACTTCTCCTGGCACCGCAAATGGGACAAAGATTCAGGCGGCTGACAAAGCGACAGTTTTTCGCATAAAACCGGTCTCCTTTCACATCTCCCAATTGTGCCTGTGTAATCGCCGCGCAGCGCTTTTTCTTATTCTTTGATATATCCCCCGGATAATTCAGGTCCACATTACAATAATTTCCAATGGTAAGATTCTCTAGATACAATCCATCGCCTTCAAAGTGTAGCATGGTGTAATTACCGATGCAGCCATGGGATTGTCCTTTGTTGGCTGCAATTACAACCTCCTCCGGATGTTCAGATAATCCGATGAGGCGCAGCCAGTTACAGCTTATTTTCTGCTCATAGGGCAGGAAATCCCCCTCTGCTCCACGGAATATTTTCTGATCCTCCGGGTCATGCAGCCAGTAGACATCCGGCATCAGATACACTGTCATCGGCGCTTCCTGTGTTCCGTCCTGTATTTTCCCGGAATGGAAAAGCTCTTGCCACGAACGAAAACACCATGTACTTCCTGGATCTGCATTTCTGTCTAGCATAAGGTGCTTCTCATCCAGTTTTTCTATCATTGTATTTTTGTCTATCATCCTTCAGCCTCCTCGGTTATCCTTTCACGGATCCAACCATCATTCCCTTGACAAAATATTTCTGTAGGAATGGATACAGCACCAGAATCGGTGCCGTTGCCACTACAATGGTAGCATATTTGATAGCTTCCGCGATCAGTTCCGTATCCGAATCTCCCATTCCCGATAATCCACTGCTCAGTATCAGAATCTGGCGGATTACCAGCTGCAGCGGTTCTTTGTTATGATCATCCAGATAGATCATGGCACTGAACCAGGAATTCCAATGTCCGACACCGTAGTACAGCACAAGTACTGCCATGGTTGGTTTCGTCAGAGGTACCATAATCCGTGTCAGGATCGTAAAATGATTTGCCCCGTCCAGTCGGGCAGATTCCTCCAGGCTGCTGTCTATGGATGCCATTGAAGTACGCATAATGATCAGATTAAATGTGCTGACTGCTCCCGGCAACAAAATTGCCCATCTCGTATCATACAATCCTAACTGTTGAATATTCAAAAACTGCGGAATTAGTCCCCCGGAAAAATACATTGTAAACATAATCAATACTGTAATGGTCTTTTGCCCAGGCACATCCTTTCTGGACAAGAAATAGGCCCCCAGTACCGTCGTAACGAGATTAATCAATGTTCCGGCAATCACATAAAATATAGTATTAGCATATCCAATCCATATTCTGGAATTAGAGAAAACTTTCCTATAAGCCTCCGTTGTGAATCCCAATGGGCGGAACAAAATTCCCGGATGCCCCATGAGTAAGGATGCTTTACTGAAAGATGCACATATTACATACCAAAATGGATATATGCATATGATCATCATTAAAACCATAAAACATACATTAAATATGTCAAATATTTTTTCTCCGCTACTTCTCCTGATCGTTCTGTTCAATGTCTTCATTTTCATCTGTTCCTGTTCCTCCTAGCCTTGTTACCTTTTACCATAAACTGGTATCGCTGACCTTCTTACTAATATGGTTTGCCAGAATGACCAATACGAAATTCACTACTGAATTGAACAGACCTACCGCAGCAGAGAAGGAATATTGTCGATCCACCAGACCCATGCGGTATACATACGTCGAAATAACATCAGCAGTCTCATAAATACCTTCGTTATACAACAGAATGATCTTCTCATATCCAACACTCATTACCTGTCCCAGTCTCATGATCAGCATAATAATGATCGTCGGCATGATTCCGGGCAATGTGATATGCAGCATCTGTTTCCATCGACCGGCTCCGTCAATCTGCGCTGCTTCATATAATTCTGTATCTACTGCTGTCAGAGCCGCCAAGTAGACAATCGAGCCCCATCCTATCCCCTGCCAGATGTCGCTGATCACATAGATTGGCAGGAAATTCTCAGGTCCATTTAACAGGTTTTTGCCGCTATAGTTAAACAAATGAACCAGAATCTGTGTGATGAATCCCTCCGGTTTTATAAATTCCCGAATCATAGAACAAATGACAACTGTGGAAATAAAATGTGGCATATAGGTAATCGTCTGCGTTATACGCGAAAATTTTTTGCTCCGCAGTTCATTCATCAGCAATGCGAGAATGATCGGTGCCGGGAATCCAAATACAATCGTTGCCAGACTGATCTTCAGAGTATTCCCCAACAATCTCTTAAAATAAATACTTTGAAAAAAGCTGATAAAATGATGTAATCCTACCCAGTCGCTTCCTGAGATTCCTCTTCGTGGGCTGTAATCCATAAATGCGATGATCAATCCGTACATCGGTTTATAATGGAATAATAGATAGTACAGAAGCACCGGGAGTACGAGCAGATACAGTTCTTTCTGCTTCCATATCTTTTTTAATGTTGTCATAGCATTTCTCCTTGTAAATCTCTCATGCACAGTGTTTAAGATAACCCGTAATACAACAAACGGCCGCACCGGATTCCTCCGGTCCGGCCGTTCGGGATATTATCTTTCGTTATACCGATCCAATGCAGACTGATATATTCCAATCATGTCATTCATTCCCATATCATTCAGCTGTTTGATATAATTATCCCATTCTGTGTCCACATCCAACACTTGTGTATAGAACTTCGCACTATATTCCGAGATAAAAGTATTCATCTGTGTACTCAGCACACTGTACTGTTTACTTTCATCTTCCTTCAAAGTGATCGGTGGAATCAATGTCTGCTGACTTTCATTTCCATCTGCCCAGTCATGAAGTGCCTGTTTCTGTTCCTCTGTCTCATAATATTGGAAAATATAGTTTGCATCCTGTACAAACGGGCCCATTCCATTAGCCAGGCCGTTATAAGTCATTGCCGTTGACACGCTCCAGCCGTTCGGATTATGCATGATCTCATCCGTATAGGTCGGAATACCGTCCACCATAGTATATGCTTCACCCTCTTTACCATAATTGATCATATAATGTCCTGACTGGCTGTAACAATAGTTGAGGAATTTTGCGGCAAGTTCAGGATTTTTACAGTCTGCTGTAATAACCGCCGATGCATTACTGGTAGTAGCATAATCGTATGAACCACCACCATACATTACAGTATCTCCGCTGTTCATTACCGGGAAAGACGCTGTTGCCATCTTAAAATCCGGGTTATAAGCCTGAGGATCCGCAGCCACACTCTTGATCATACTTCCCAGAAAGCTTCCGCCTGCGCCTACGGTAACAGCCGCCTGATCGTTCATAATATAGCTCATGGCAGTTTTCTTGTCGCAAGTCAACAGTTCTGCGTCCAATAGCCCTTTATCAACCCATTCGTTTGCTCTCTTCATCAGCTCTTTATATGCTTCCTGTGTATAGCCGTTTTTAATCTCTCCAGTCTGGTCATCCACATACATTCCGGCACGAATACCGTATGCACTTCCCATGAATCTCATCAAATATTCCAGCGACTGTACTACCATCGGCTTCTCAACACCATACTCTTTTAATGCAGTCAATGCTGCTTCCCAATCATCAAGTGTCTCAAGCTTACCCGTATATCCTGCCTTTTCCAACAGATCAGCACGATACATAGGACCTGTAGTACACTGGAGATAAGTGTTGCCGCGAATAAACGGGAAGCAGTAGTAGTGACCATCGTCATTTTTGACCTCTCGGTCTACTGTAGGATTATCCTGCAGATACTGCCACAGATCTGCTGCCGCACCGTACGGCTGTACGTAATCATCAAGGATTGTCAATACTCCTTCCGCCTCAGCAGCAGCCGGCCCACCGGTATAGTTATTCGTCCATTCCCATACAATAATATCTGGCAGAGAGCCGCTTGCAATCATTGTAGAGAATTCTTCACTGGAACTTCCCTCTGTAGGCTGAATAAATTCTACCTTGATACCTGTCATTTCCTGCCAGTTCTTAGCCCACAACGTTTCATTGGCGGATGCCGCTGCATCGCTTGCCCAGTATTCCATCCACACGGTCAGAGTCTCGCCCGTATCTTCCATAGGATAGGAGACATAATTGCTTCTGGGAATTGTCAGTTCATCTCCTTCTTTTTTATTCAGAGAATCCAGAAGTTCATAAGCTGGCTCTGTCATCGCTTCAGATGTCTGTTCGTTTTGTGTCTCTATAGCCTCCTTTGTTTCTACATTATCTGTATTGCCACATCCGGTTATCATAGCCGCCATAGTAAGAAGTGCTGACATTAAAATACTGATTGTCTTCTTTTTCATAGGTTGTCCTTCCTGAATCTTATTTTTGTTTCCGGTTCAGACTGCGCAGTCTTTTGTGTACGCCTTTATCTTACCGATGCTCGCTTACACCTTCAAGTGACAAAAAATTGTGTCCATACTATTCTTTTTCTCCCGATAAGTGACAAAAATTATTGTCCATCCTTCCACTGGCTAGGTGTCATTCCTTCGCTCTGTTTAAAACTGCGAAGAAGTGTTCTGACGCTTCCGAATCCTGCTTTCTCTGCCACATCGCTTAGTCCATCATCCGATGAACAGAGAATTTCTTTTGCTTTCTGAATTCTCTGCTGTGAAATGTATGTTGGCAATTTTTGCCCCTTTACACTACGGAACGTCTTAGACATCTGGACCGATGATATCTGAAAATGTTCTGCTATTGAGGTCACATTCAGATTGCAGTCCGCAATATTCTGCTGTATATACATTATGATTTTTTCACACAGTTCCTTTTCCTCTCTCCTATCCTCGACCTGTTCCTTCTGAAGGCTTTCACATACTCGGTACATTCTCTCAATTAGTGCCTGCTTTCCATGGCATTCCTTTCCGCGCAAATACAGATACTCTTGAAAATCCTGTGTGTGTTCCAATGCCTTAAGCATGGAACACTGCAGGTCATATTCCAAATATCGAATCACTTCTGTATGATTGCTGCTATTATTACGTTCATTCTGTTCATACAGATTGCTGATAATTTCTTCTGCACGCACAACATTCTGCTGTCGAATCTGCCAAATCAGTTCCCGCTCCGTCTCCAGCGGATAATAGTATCCGTACTGTGGTCCTACTTTAACGTCTTCATAGAAAACAGTATCTTCCAATTCATAGATTCTCTTGGTCTCCATGGTGTATATTGCCTGCTGATATGCATCTGCAATCCCTTCTCTTCCACAACAGATTTGTCCCGCAGACACAGTATATCGTATGTCCATATGCTCATCCATGAATTCCTGTAACTGCATTACTGTTTCCAATGTAATATCTCTGTTGTGTATGGTCTCGTTTTCCGGGAAATTCACAAGGATTACCAACACTTCGCTGACGATCATGGGATATACCATACATCCATTGTTCTGGAACAATTCATGACTCACATTTTCTACAATGAACTGCACAAATTCAAGATCCTTCTGTTTTTCATGGACTTGATCCCATTCCTTACTGCCATCTCGTTCAATCTCTTCCATATAAAAAAGCAAGATTGTAAATTGTTCGCCACACCAACGAATACCACACATTTCTTCTATCAATTCCACATTTTCCGGCACTTTCCCTTGCAATAATTTCTCCAAATATTCCTTTTGAAAAATAAGATTCTGACGCTGCAGTCTGTTACCTGTCTCCTTTAGATTCTGACGCATCTGGTGAAAATATCCATCAATCATCTGGAATTCATTGCCGACTCCCCTTTGCGACGATTTAATCTCCAGCCGTTCCAACAGTTTTGTTACATGACTGTAATTTCTGCGGAGAAAATAGATCATTAGCAGAATCCCAATAGTCGTAAAGCTGACCAGAATCAGACTTACCCTCCACTGATAGCCTTTCAGTTCATGAAAATAGTCCTTTCGTCGGCTCACCAGAATCTTGTAATTATTGATACCTTCATAATAATCTAACTGTACCGTCTGATCTGCTTCTGCCAAATGAACGCTCTCAGTTTTCTCCGTAATCGCAGACTGTAGATTTTCCTGATCTTCAGCGCTCCATTGGCTTCCGTTTTGATCCATAAGGAAGATATCTCCGTCCAGTGCCAGACATACGCTCTCATCCTGGGAAGGGAACAGGATTCGCTGCAGTTGCGACCGTTCATAAACAAAGAAAATATTGATTTGTGTGCGATCCCATTTTCTATCTTGTATTGTTCCCGCAAAGAAGACATATTGTTCATTTCCATACTTCATAGTAATACTGTTGTAAGTTCCCTGCAGCAGTTCTATCCATTGTTCTTTAGGTATTCCTCCATACTGGCTTTGATAGGTCCGCCAGTAATTCTCCTCTGTATTTGCAGAATCGCTGGAAACAATGTACTCATCATCGACAAAACATAACAGAATAGATGCATAATTGCCGTTGATCTTCTGATATTCTCTCAATAGCTCACACAATGTATATCGGGAATACTTTGTAGCCCCGGTCGCACTTCCCTCTTTTCCATGGTAAGAATTTTTGCCGAGAAGAATGGTATCTTCCTGTGCCAGCACAGAATAAGACAGGTCCCGCATAGTCTCTTCTATGTTTGTCAGATTATCACAGATCTGCTCGACAATCTTCTCGTTCTCCGTTTCCTGATTGCGTAACAGAATCCGTTTTCCTTGCCAATAGGTAATGCTGTTACATAGCAAAAATACCAGCATGACTGCTACATATGATATCATCCATTTCCAGAAGACACTGTTTTTTCCCATAGCCTGCCACCTCATATTGATAACATCTTAGTGTTTCATTATACGTGTAGCATAGCAAGAAAGTAAAGTGACAGTTTTACAATATGCAGTGACAAAAAGCTCCTCCACCATGCCGGATACCGATTCAATCATATGCTATGCAAAAGCTCCTCTTGACCCACGAGTTAGTCTATGCTAATATAACAATTGTTATGGAGACAGATCGTAAGAAAATCACGGAAGAAAACTTAATCCGCTGCGGTAGGGAAGAATTTCTGGAAAAAGGCTACGCCGGAGCAAACCTCCGGGATATCTGTAAACGGGCCGGAGTTACTACCGGGGCTTTTTATTTCTCTTTTGAAAATAAAGAGGCACTGCTGGGGGCGATTCTGGATCCCCTGATTGCCGAATATCAGAAAATGATGCAGAAAATAGCCAAAAGGGAGCAGGAACATCCTGAGACCGCAGAGCAGAATGAACGCGAGATCATGGAATACATCTGTGCGCACAGGCAGGAATGTGAGCTGGTACTGGAGAAATGCTCCGGCAGCAAATATGAATCCTTCCGGGATGTAGTCTTTCATAATATGTTCACCGCCTTTCAGAGCTATTACGAAAAACAACTAGGCTATGTGCCCGATAAAGAATTACTACGGATTCTGACATCCATGAGATTACACGGATTTTTGGAATTGATCAAAGGAGATTATGATATGGAACACCGCCTGTTCCTGACGAAAGCCATCGGTATTCACGCCGATGCCGGAACGCAGAGTTTAATTACATATTTCAAGAGTAAGAAGGATGCTCACCGTTAATGCGGTGGGCATTTTCTTTTATAAAAAATAACAAATATAACTTTTGTTATATTCAGAAAACAAGTAGGAGGATTAGTTATGAACAAAAACGTGAACTACGGAAACTGGGTACCTGAGAAGATGTTGGCGCTGTGCTATGTTGCTGCAGCCGTGCTCGGCATAGCCACCTGTGTGACCGGACCGGTGCTGCATCTTGCCATTCCGGCATGGATTCTGGGCATTTTGGCTGCGATCTGCCTGGTCTATGGCATCTACATGCATATCTGTCATGAATTGTTTGCCTTCAGGAAGGGCAACATGATGGCGAAAGTCCATCAGCACCTCGTAGATCATCTGGAATGGGACGGTGAAGGTACGCTGCTCGACATCGGCTGTGGTGCTGCTGCACTGACGATCCGCTGCGCCAAAGCTTTCCCCAAGGCAAAACTCGTCGGTATGGACTACTGGGGTGTCGAGTGGAACTATGCCAAGGAGCAGTGTGAAGCCAATGCGAAAGCCGAGGGTGTTGCCGACCGGATCACCTTCCACAAAGGAGATGCCGCCCATCTGGAAGATCCGGATGAGACCTTCGATGCCACTGTCAGCAACTTTGTCTTCCACGAAGTCCGTTCCGCCAAGGATAAACGGGATGTGGTCAGAGAAGCTCTGCGCATAGTCAAAAAGGGCGGTGCCTTCTCCTTTCAGGACATGTTCTCCCAGAAAGCACTCTACGGTGACATGGAAGAATTTGTCGAAGAATTGAAAAAAGAAGGAGTCACAGAAATTCACTACATCGGCAATCTTGAAAAGAAACTGGATTTTATCCCGGGATATGCCGCTGCTCCCTGGATGATCTCCGGAATGGGAATCCTGTACGGGCGGAAATAATCACGAAAATCAAAAATGTTTTTGCAGAGTTTTTCACGAAATCCAAAAATGTTTTCACAGAGTTTTTCACGAAAATCAAAAATGATTCTATATAAAATCATCCCGGACACTATGTCTGTCTCACAAACACAGTATCCGGGATGTCAAATTTCTTCTTATATGTCCACCCTATAATGTAATATTGATCACCGGCACAGGCGCCGCCGATACACCTATGCCGACAGCATCTGCGGAAAATGAAGTCCCGGTGGGAATAACCATGTTGTCTTTCATTTTCTCCAAGTGGTTGAAAACTGCTTTCAGGTACTCCGCATCGGCCTTGACGATGTCTTTCATCTCTTTGTTGCGGTGTTTGATCTTCATCATCTTGAGGTCTGCGGGATCCATCTCCCTATTCACAGAGACCGCAGTATCTGATAATCCATCCAGCCCCATCTCTTCCATCAGGTCACGTAAGCTATCGGACATTTCCTGTATCATCTCCGAGGTGAAATCGCTCATTTCCGACATAAAGTCTCCTGCCTGCGCATAGAATGTATCCATGCCAAGAGCAATATGGTCAGATGTATCATAGCTATCCCCTGCATACGCCTCATTGCCTGCATACTCATACGCAGAGAAGTCCCCGGACACTTCATCCGCAGAACCTTCCGCAGACATTTCTTCCTCATTCTGCGCGTTTTCCGCCTCTGCGTCCTGCACATCCTTCGTCTCTTCTTCGCTGATCCGGTCTCCCTGGCAGATTCCACCCGCGGCCTTCACCATTTCCTCTTCTTCGAGATGTTTTGCTTTCTTCTTCGCCACACGTTCCATAGCCTGTGCATGAGCAATTGCTGCATCGATCTCTTCACTGTCGCTGTCACTGTTCTGCTTCTGACGCTTCAGGCGCATGATCTCTCTTCTCGCCTGTCCGGCTGCCTGCTTCGCCGCCTGGGAAGTCTTGCTCCGCAGTATCTTCGAAGAAATACTTTTAAACTGGTACTTCAGTTTTTTCAGTGCTAATGTCGTATTTTTTGTCTGCTGTCTCTGATTCCGCAGCGATTCACTGTAACTTAAAGTACTCGTCACAATAGAATCCTGTCCCCAACTGTTCGCCACCTGTGTCTGTCCGTTCCGGTCATCTCTCGCCAACATCCGCCGGATATCGGTGACAGAACTTTTATTTTTTGCTCCAAAGATACTCTTCTGATTGTTCTGCGTCTTCTTTCCTCCGGAAAATGCCTGCGGCAAACCGGTATTGCCGCTTCCGTAAGCACCTCCGGGCCTCCCCATAGAAATCATACATCCTCACCTTACCCTCTGAAGTCAAAGTTCTGGCCGATCTGCCGTTCACCTGCGGTCTGTACACTGTCACTCCGTGTGTTGAAATTGTAGGTTTCTATCTTAGACAACAGTTCTTCTATGGAACCGGCGCTGATCGTTACCGTATCCTCTGTGCCGGCTTCCTCCTTGCTGTCTGCTATCTTATCCGACTTCTTGTCTTTTAGCCGTTCTTCCTTTTCTTTCTTAGCAGCCTTCTTCTCCGCAGCTTTTTTTTCTGCTCTCTTCTGCTCGCCTTTTTTCTCGATTCTTGCCTTCTGATCCGCGCTTGATTTCTTCAGCACTGCAAAAAATGACAATGTTCCGCCATCATTTACCTGCATTCCGTAACCCTTGACCTGCGCCCCCGAACTCTGCAGGCTGGTCTTTAACTGCTGTATCTGTGCAGCCGCACCGCTTAAGATTCCCTCATACTGCTTCCGGAATTTCTCATCTGTCGCCATCCGCTCAATCTTGTCTTCATCGATCAGTACCACAGTCTTAAAGCTGTTGGCGTACTGCGCGGCATTTGCCTTTGCATTTTCCTTCTGGTCACGGCTGACCAGAATAAAATCATAATTGCCGTACTTCTTTTTCAGCTGTTCGTAGTATTTCGCAGCCTTCTCCGACAGCTCCGGCTGACCGATGGTTCTGCCGTAAT
>ERZ773104.3332-NODE-3332-length-15755-cov-7.596433_pt1 | contig 15755 bp, 11 predicted proteins | sample MGYA00511920_ERZ773104 | MGnify/ENA primary metagenome ERZ773104 (study PRJEB29015, sample SAMEA2737857) | human gut metagenome | biome: human gut; feature: human-associated habitat; material: faeces | place: China | collected 2012 ...
CATGGACAAAATGAGGTGAACCAAGTGAAAAAGAAAACACTTGTGCCTCTTATCACTTTTTTACTGGGCATATGCCTTATTAGTTTGATTGTATACAAAACAGACACCCACGAAAAAGAGCAGAGACACATAACAGCACAATTAAACGTAGCCACCTATGGCGAACGAATAAAGAATGAAATTACAAATGGAATTGAGATCACAGATACCTTGAAGCAAATCTTAATAAGTGAAGATGGCGAAATCCATCAGTTTGAAACAATTGCAGGAAATCTTATGTCTGATTCTATTGAAAGTGTACAGCTCGCTCCTAATGGTGTTGTTACAGATATTTATCCGGCTAATGAAAATGAGGCAGGTAAGATTGATTTGATCCATGATAAAGACCGCGGAAAAATTTCCTGTTACGCAAGAGACAACCATACAATCATTACGCAGGGCCCCTTCAAATTAAAACAGGGAGGATATGGAATTGCAGTCCGCAATCCCGTATACCTGAAAGATAAAAACGGACATGAGTATTTCTGGGGATTTACTATTGTTATCCTGCGTGTTCCGGATATTTTTTCAGATTCAATCAGTGCACTTTCAAATTTTGGATACGAATACAAAATTTCAAAAACAGACGCTCCATGGAGTGATACTTATAAAGTGGTTTATCAATCAGATGGGCAAATAAATCGTCCTGTTTCTTATACATTTACAATAGGAGATGAAAACTGGAAATTTGAAGTAACTCCTAAAAGTGGATGGAGAAATGCCACACTACTGATAATCATCATCGGAATGTTTCTTACAATAAGCCTTCTCCTGTCAGTTCTTACCAGAGTATGGTTAGTAGCAAAAGAACATAAGAAAAAGTTTCAGATACTGGCGCGCACAGATTCTCTTACAAATATTTATAACCGCTATGGATTTGATGAATTTGCAGAAAAAATGATTCAAAAAAATCCAAAAGCACATTTTGTGGCTGCGCTCCTTGATATCGATGATTTCAAGTTTATTAATGATATCTATGGACATAATTACGGAGACAGGGCACTAAAGAATCTTGCAGACAGCATGAAGGCTTTTTTCCCATCCGATGCATTACTTGGAAGAAATGGTGGTGACGAATTCTGCATTCTTTTACCAAATTGTACCTTTGCAGAAGCAGATATACAGCTGCAGAAATTCACCAAACTTCCTAAATCATTCTCATACCATGGTAAGGAACATGCATTTTATATTTCTCTAGGATATGCAGAATATCCAACATTTGCATCCAATCGTTCACAACTCATGCGCTGCGCAGATGCCGCTCTTTATGAAATAAAGCTTCATGGAAAAAATGGATGTATGGTCTACAGAGAAGGACTTCGGTCAGGTGCCCGCAAACAACTTGGATTCACATTCAAGGATATCTCTGAACATCTTCCAGGTGCATTCATCATATACAGAGCTGACAAAGAAGATGATGAACTATTTTTTGCAAATGATGAATTTCTTCATATGTCCGGATATAAAGATATAGATGAACTGTTCAGACTTACTGAGAAAAGTTTTCGCAACTTGATTCGTGAAGATGAACAGCAACAGATAGAATCAAGTATCTGGGAACAGATTGACAACGGCAATGAAAATGACTATATTCACTTTCATCTTCGAAAAGCTGACGGAACTTATTTTTCTGTTCTTGATCATGGAAGAATTGTAGAGAGCCCGCAATACGGGAAAGTATTTTATGTATTGTTCATGGATTGGGAAGATATGCATATTCGTTACAATGATAAATTCGCAAGATAAAATATTGCAAAAAACAGAGTGTATGATCTATTTTCATATAATGTTTCCATTTTTTGTAATATTCTTTTTTGACATAAGTGTAAATCCTCCTAAATTGAACTGTGGTTGACACTTAGTGAATGTTATTTCGGAATCTGCGGATAGCAAAAGGCTGGTCACAAAGGGAGCTTGCCGATGCTTTGCAGCTTCTGGGACTGGACTTGGACAAGAATGCCATCCAGAGGATAGAAGCCCGAAAACGCTTCATAACCGATATAGAGCTGTCCTACTTTGCGAAAGTCTTTAACGTGGACTATCAAGAATTGTTGAAAATGCCAATAGAGTAGAAATTTCCCCGGGAAGAGAAAATTCCCGGGGATTCTTTATGGAGCTGGAAAGGCGTTCTCCTTTTGATTCCTGAAACAAAAAAAGCCCGTAAATACAAGGCTTTTGGAAGCAGATAACGGGAATCGACCCCGCCTCCCCAGCTTGGGAAGCTGGTGTTCTACCGATGAACTATATCTGCGGAAAACAGGCGTTAAGCAGAAAGGCTTTCACCTGTTGTTTTAATTAAATCAAGCCATTTCTTTATGATATGTCTATACTACCACTTTCATACCCGAAATGCAAATAGTATTCTCCCGAAAACTAAGAAAAACCGCCCGGATGCCGGGCGGCTTTTCTTTTCTTATGAGGGGGGAGATAGTGATGTCTTAATCAACTATCTGACGTTTATTATAAGCAGGAAATGTGTTCAAAGTATGTCCAGATTCTAAAAGAATGATAAAAAAAGGACGGATTTCCTTATGAAAATCTTAACAGAAACGAAAATCAACCGTAAGGATTGGAAATGGAAGGCAGGATATGATATAATGTCGCCAGACATTATATCCTGCCGGATGGCATCCAAAGCGGAGCGGCATATCCGAAGGATATGATATAATAGCGCAAGATGTAAGAGTGTACTCTGCCGCAAAGCGAGGCGGCGGGTAAAGAAGAAGAACCGGCGGCATGGCCGGGCAGGAGGTATCGAGATGGCAGAAATGCGGACATTGGAGAATGCATATCTTGTAGTAGAAGTGAATGACGCGGGGGCTGAGCTTTCCCGCGTGTATGATAAGAAGAAGGAGAGGGAGGTTCTGTGGAACGCGGACCCGGAGTATTGGGGACGGCACGCGCCGATTCTCTTTCCCTTCGTGGGCAAGCTGAACGGCGGAGTCTATCATTATGAAGGAAATGAATATACCATGAGCGCCCACGGTTTTGCCCGGGACAGCGAATTCGAATGCGTGGAGCGAAGCGCCACGGCTGTAACACACCGCCTGGTATCCACCGGGGATACGAAGAAAAATTACCCGTTTGACTTCGAGCTTCTGGTAACCCACAGACTTACAGAGAATCATATCAGCGTAGAGTGGACCGTGAAAAACACCGATACCAAGACCCTGTACTATTCCATCGGCGGCCATCCGGCCTTCAACGTGGATTCCGTCATGGGTTGCCGTCTGATATTTGAGGGTATGGACAAATTATCCTGCACCGGTATTGATCTGCCCACCGGAACCGCGGATGCGGAGCATCCGGCGACGCTGGCGTTGACAGATCATGTATACACAGTTGGTGAGCATACCTTTGACGCCGACACCATGGTTTTCGATGAGGGCCAGGTAAAGAAGGTAAGCCTTCAGGAGGCGGACGGCACCAAGCGCGTCACCCTCATCTGCCCGGACGCGCAGCACGTAGGCATCTGGTCCCCGGTACAGAAAAATGCCCCATTTATCTGCCTGGAGCCCTGGCTGGGCCGTTGCGATAACAAGGGCTTTACCGGCGAATTGAAGGATAAGTATGGCGAGCAGAGCCTGGAGGCAGGTAAGAGCTTCCGGACCGCGTACGAGATCGTGGTTGAAAAATAACGCATCTATTAGAATTGAGATTATTATCAGAACCATAAAACATAGAAGTTAAAAAATAAAATCATTGGCACAAATAATTTTAAATGGTTTGAATAGAAAATGAAAAAGAAACAAAATCATTGGCATAAATGATTTTGAATGGTTTTAGTATAAGGAGGCAGCATATGAGAGCAGCACGCGAATTACTGAAAGATCTGAAATACGAAGTCCTGAGCGGCAGCATCGACGTCAACGTCAGCGAGCTTGTATACAATACCAGAAAAGTAAAGAAGGAGTGCATGTTCGTCTGCATCAAGGGCGCCACCTTCGATAGTCATGATGTGGCAGGCGAAGCGGCAAAAAACGGCGCGGTGGTTATCGTGGCTGAACATCCGGTGGACGTACCGGCAGGCACAGCCGTAGTTCTGGTGGAGGACACCCGGTACGCCCTGGCCCTGATTTCCGCGGCCTACTTCGGATATCCCGCGAAGAAGCTGAAGGTCATCGGCATCACCGGCACCAAGGGCAAGACTACCACCACCTTCATGATCCGTTCCATACTGGAGCACGCTGGGATAAGCACCGGCCTCATCGGAACCATCGAGGTCATCATCGGCGACAAGCACATCCCGGCCCACAACACCACGCCGGAATCCTACGAGGTGCAGGAATATTTCGCCCAGATGGTGGCGGCAGGCTGCAAGGTTGCGGTTATGGAAGTCTCCTCTCAGGGCCTGAAGCTTCACCGCACCGCAGGCATCCGGTTCGACATCGGCATCTTTACGAATCTGGCTCCCGACCACATCGGGGAAAATGAGCATGCCAGCTTTGAGGAATACATGGAGTGCAAGAGCCGCCTGTTCCGCCAGTGCGATATCGGTATCGTAAATGCGGATGACGAGCACTGCAGCGATATCCTGAAGGGTCACACCTGTAAGGTGGAAACCTATGGCTTTTCCGAAAAGGCGGATCTTCGGGCATCCGATTTGAAGCTGGTGAATCGTCCGGGCTTTTTGGGCGTAGACTATCACGTATCAGGTCTTCTGAATTTCGATGTGGAAATCGATATGCCGGGCCGCTTCAGTGTATACAATTCCCTGGTAGCTATCGCAGTCTGCCGTCATTTTGACATTCCGAAGGAGGATATGCTGGCAGCTCTCGAAGTGGTACAGACCAAGGGACGTATCGAGAAGGTGAAGGTCTCCGACGACTTTACCCTGATGATCGACTATGCCCACAATGCCATGAGCCTGGAAAGTCTGCTGACCACCTTGAAGGAATACAATCCGAAGCGTCTGGTCTGCCTGTTCGGCTGCGGCGGCAACCGCTCCAAGCTGCGCCGCTATGAGATGGGAGAGGTGTCCGGCAATCTGGCGGATCTGACCGTCATCACCTCCGATAATCCCCGTTTCGAGGAACCCCAGGCCATCATCGACGATATCAAGACCGGTATTGCCAAGACCAGTGGAAAATATGTGGAAATCATTGACCGGAAAGAAGCCATCCGCTACGTGATTGAGAACGGCCGGCCCGGCGACGTCATCGTCCTGGCCGGGAAGGGCCACGAGGACTATCAGGAAATCTGCGGAGTCAAGCATCCCATGGATGAGCGGGTGCTTATCGCGGAGGTTCTGGAGGAGTTAGGTAGAAAGTGAAATTTGCCAATATCATTGTAGATATTTCCCTGGAAAAGCTGGACCGGACCTTCCAGTACCGGGTTCCCGAAGAACTGCAGGGTATCCTGAAGGAAGGTATGCAGGTCCGGATCCCCTTCGGAAACGGGGGGCGGACCCTGACCGGTTACGTGCTGGAGCTGACTGATACCTGTGAATGGGATGAGAAGAAATTGAAGCCCATCCTGGGACTGGCGGAAAAGGGCATCCGGCTGGAGGGCCAGCTCATCGCTCTGGCGGCCTGGATGCGCCGCACTTACGGGTCCACCATGAATCAGGCATTAAAAACAGTGCTTCCGGTGAAAAAAAGTGTGCAGGAAAAAATTTCCAGAAAAGTGCGGCTAGCGGTGACGGAAGAAGAGGCGGAGGCGGCGCTTGCGGAGATGGAGCGAAAGCACCAGACCGCCCGGGTCCGGATCATAAAAGCCTTGCTGGAGCAAACCGGGCAGGACATGGACTACGCGGCAGCCCAGAAGGAGCTTGGTCTGACCGCCGCCACCGCGCGGAAGCTGATGGAGCTTGGTCTCATCCGCATCGAATCCGACACCATTTTCCGTAACCCGGTTCGACCATCTGAGGTACAGGCACATCCCTTCACCCTCTACCCGGCCCAGCAGGCCATCGTGGAGGATGTGGCGGCGCGCGCGGCAGCAGGCGACCTGCGGCCTTCTCTGATTCACGGCGTCACCGGCAGCGGAAAAACCGAGGTCTATATGGAGCTGATTGCGGCGGTGCTGGAGCAGGGAAAAGAGGCCGTCGTGCTGATTCCCGAGATTGCGCTGACCTTTCAGACGGTGCTGCGGTTTTACCGGCGCTTCGGCGACCAGGTGTCGATTATCCATTCGAAGCTGTCCGCCGGGGAGCGTTACGACCAGTTCGAGCGGGCCAGACGGGGCGAGGTGAAAGTCATGATAGGTCCCCGTTCCGCCCTGTTTACACCATTTCCCAGGCTGGGTGTCATCGTCATCGACGAGGAGCATGAGGGCAGCTACAAGAGTGAAAATGCCCCCCGCTACCACGCCAGGGAGGCGGCCATCGAGCGTGCCCGCATGTGCGGAGCCTTTGTGGTGCTGGGCTCGGCGACCCCGTCGGTAGATTCCTATGAACGTACAAAAGAGGGCCTTTACCGGCTTTATGAATTGCCGTTCCGGGTGGAAAACCGTGCCATGCCAGAGACCGAGGTGGTGGATCTCCGGGAAGAGCTTCGCATGGGAAACCGCTCCATCTTCAGCGCCCGGTTAAAGGAGCTTATGGAAGACCGGCTGCGAAAGGGCGAGCAGATCATGCTTTTCCTGAACCGGCGGGGCTATGCGGGCTTTGTTTCTTGCAGAGCTTGCGGACATGTGATAAAATGTCCACATTGCGATGTGTCTTTATCCCTGCACCATGGGGGCAGGATGGTTTGTCATTACTGCGGATATCAGACAGTCCAGCCGAAGAAATGTCCTTCCTGCGGATCGGCCTACATCGGGGCTTTCCGGGCAGGCACCCAGCAGGTGGCGGAGGCTGCCGCGAAGACATTTCCGGGAGCGCGGATTCTGCGGATGGATTTCGATACCACGAGACAGAAAGGCGGCTATGAGCGGATTCTGGAAGCATTTTCAAAGAAGCAGGCCGATATTCTGGTGGGTACCCAGATGATTGTAAAGGGACACGATTTTCCGGGAGTAACCCTGGTGGGTGCGCTGGCGGCGGATCTGTCGCTGTACGCAGGCGACTACCGGGCGGCGGAGCGCACCTTTCAGCTGCTGGTGCAGGCGGCGGGACGGGCAGGCAGAGGCACTACGCCCGGAACGGCAGTAATTCAGACCTACAGTCCCGATCACTACAGCATTGAGACGGCGGCAGATCAGGATTACAAAGCGTTTTTTGAAAAGGAAATGGCATTCCGGCGGATGATGAACTATCCCCCGGCGGCCCATCTGATGGCGCTTTACCTCATGTCGGAGGACGAGGAAGCCCTGAACCGGGGCGCGGTGCGGCTGAAGGCACTGGCTATGTCCCATACCCGGCAGGAAATCGCTCTTATCGGCCCTTCAGACGCAGGTCTGTCTAAGCTGAAGGACGTCTATCGCAAGGTGCTGTATCTGAAATGCACGGAAATGAATTATTTGACAGAATGGAAGGGATGGCTGGAAGCAGTGCTTCCGAAGGAGAGGCAGCTTTCCACCTTCAATATACAGTTTGATATGGATCCCGTGAATCCTTTTTAAGGGGAAACCACTGTTCACAGTTACTGTGAACGAAGTGAACGGTAACGGGAGAGAAAGGAAGGAAACAAAAAATGGCAATCAGAAATATCAGAGAGCTGGGAGACGACATTCTCCGCAAAAACTGCCGCGAGGTCAAAGAGATGACTCCGAAGATTCAGGAGCTCATCGATGACATGTACGATACCATGTACGAAGCTATGGGCGTGGGCCTGGCTGCTCCGCAGGTTGGTATCTTAAAGAGAATCGTGGTGATCGACACGGACGGAACGCCCTATACCATGATCAATCCGCGTATCCTGGAGACTGCGGGCGAGCAGGAGGGCAGCGAGGGGTGCTTAAGCGTACCGGGTAAGGCCGGTATGGTACGTCGCCCGAATTATGTAAAAGCGGAAGCCTACAATGAGAATATGGAGCGCTATGAGGTGGAGGCCGAAGGACTGCTGGCACGTGCCATCTGTCATGAGCTGGATCACCTGGACGGTAAGCTGTATGTGGATCTGGTGGAAGGCGATCTCTACGATGTAGAGACCGGCGATGATGACGAGGAGTAAATACGTATGAAAATCATTTTTATGGGAACCCCGGATTTTTCCGTGGGGACACTGGAAGCGCTGATTGCGGCGGGACATGAGATTACCCTGGTGGTATCTCAGCCGGATAAACCAAAGGGACGCGGTCATGAGCTGCAGCCCACGCCGGTGAAGGAGGCGGCTCTGAAGCACGGTCTGCCGGTCTATCAGCCGAAGAAGGTGCGGGATCCGGAAGTGATCGGGAAGCTTCGTGAGACGGAGGCCGATGTGATTGTAGTCATCGCCTTTGGTCAGATTATCCCGAAGGCCATTCTGGAGATGAAGCAGTACGGCTGTATCAACGTCCATGCTTCCCTGCTTCCCAAATACCGGGGCGCGGCCCCGATTCAGTGGGCGGTCATCGACGGCGAGAAGGAGAGCGGCGTGACCATCATGCAGATGGACGAGGGACTGGATACCGGCGATATGCTTCTGAAGGGAAGTCTGGAGCTTGCGGCGGACGAGACGGGCGGCAGCCTTTTTGACCGTCTGAGCACACTTGGCGCGAATCTCTGCGCGGAAGCGCTGGAGAAGCTGCCAAAGGGTGAATTAAAGCCGGAGAAACAGGGCGAGAGCCCGACGGAATACGCGCGGATGCTGACCAAGGACATGGGTAATTTGAATTGGAATGAGAGCGCGGAGAAGCTGGAACGGCTGATCCGGGGCTTGAATCCGTGGCCCAGCGCTTATACAAAGCTTGGAGACAAGACCCTGAAAATCTGGTCTGCGCGGGTCTGTGAGAGAGCAGTTGAAAATGCTGCCTGTGGGGAGATCATAAGAGTGACGAAGGAAACTGTCTGTGTGGCCTGTGGCGAAGGAGCATTGGAGATTACAGAGCTTCAGCTTCAGGGTAAGAAACGGATGGATACGGGAGCCTTCTTGCGGGGTTATCACCTGGAGCCGGGCACAAGGCTTGGTTAGGTAAAGAAACCCCTCATTGGGATTCCGGTCTGCCCCGGCAAGGGCAGATGAGTGAAAGGAGTGTTACAGTATGCCTTATGGATATGGCTATGGTTATTATTTTGATCCCACTTATATTTTAGTACTGATTGGCGTGGTGATTTCCCTGTGGGCTTCGGCCAAGGTGAAAACCACCTATTCCAAATACAGCCGGGTACGCAGTATGTCCGGCCTGACCGGAGCGCAGGTGGCAGACCAGATTCTGCGGGCCAATGGCATCTACGATGTGCGTATCGAGCATGTCAGCGGCGAACTGACCGATCATTACGATCCGAAGAACCGGGTATTACGTCTGTCGGATGTGGTGTATAATTCCACTTCCGTAGCGGCTCTCGGCGTAGCAGCCCACGAGTGCGGCCATGCGGTGCAGGACGATAAGGATTATTTTCCCCTTCGCTTCCGCAATGCGTTGGTGCCGGTGGCAAATTTCGGAACCCAGGCGGCCTGGCCGATTATCATCATCGGACTGATTTTCGGAAGCAGTTCATTTCTCGTTAATCTGGGAATTCTGCTGTTCTCCCTGGGCGTACTGTTCCAGCTGGTGACCCTGCCGGTGGAGTTCGACGCGTCCCATCGGGCGATCCAGATTCTGGGAAATACAGGAATCTTATACGGAGATGAGATTCGGGATACCAGGAAGGTCTTAAGCGCGGCGGCCATGACCTACGTGGCGGCTGCAGCGGCTTCTATCCTGTCTCTGTTACGTCTCCTGATACTCTTTGGAGGAAGAAGAAATCGTGACTAAAGGAACGGATATCCGTGAGCTGGCTCTGGGGATTCTGCTGGAGGTATCTGCAGGCGAGGAGTACAGCCACATTGCGCTTCGGAATGTACTGGATAAATACCAGTATCTGGAAAAGCAGGAGCGCGCCTTTTTAACCCGCCTGGTGGAGGGAACTCTCGAGCGGCGGATTGAGCTGGATTACATCATCGATCAGTTTTCCAGTGTAAAAGTAAGGAAACAAAAACCGGTCATCCGGGAGCTTCTTCGGATGTCGGTCTATCAGCTTAAATATATGGACAGTGTGCCGGATTCCGCCGTGTGCAACGAAGCGGTGAAGCTGGCCCAGAAAAAGGGCTTCCGACAGCTGAAGGGCTTTGTAAACGGCGTTTTACGGAACATTGCCCGAAATCTTTCAACGGTAAAGCTGCCGCCGGAAAAAGAACCGGTGCGTTACCTGTCTGTGCGTTATTCCATGCCGGAATGGATGGTAAAGGAGTGGCTTACAAGCTACGGACGGGAGCAGACGGAAACTATGCTGGCAGCTTTTTATGAAAAAGAGCCGCTGACGATCCGTGTCAACCGGAACCGGATCAGTCCGGCAGATCTGAAGGTCCGGCTGGAAGCCCGGGGTATCCATATGCGGCCGGCACCCTACATCGACGGTGCGCTGCAGATGGACGGCTTCGATTATCTGGGCGGCCTCGATGAATTCCGTGAGGGACTGTTCCAGGTCCAGGACGTAAGCTCCATGCTGGCAGTAGAAATCGCGGGCGTAAAAGCGGGAGATCACTGCATCGACGTATGCGCGGCCCCCGGCGGCAAGAGCCTGTATCTGGCGGAAAAGGCCGGAGAGACGGGCGGCGTGGACGCAAGAGACTTGACGGACTACAAGGCGGAAATGATTCGGGATAACGCGGAACGGTTAGGCGTGACAAATGTAACAGTGTCCGTGAAGGACGCCTGTGTATATGATGAGGCCTCAAAGGAAAAAGCAGATGTACTGCTGGCGGATCTGCCCTGCTCGGGTTTGGGCGTTCTGTCAAAAAAGACAGACATCAAGTACCGCATGAGTAAGGAACAGCAGCAGGAATTACAGGAGCTTCAGCGGAAGATCTTAAGCACCGCAGAGGCTTACGTGAAGCCCGGCGGAACCCTTGTATACAGCACCTGTACCATCAACCGGGGCGAAAACGAGGAAAACGTCCGCTGGTTTCTGTCCCATTTTCCATACGAGGCGGTATCCCTGGACGACTGCCTGCCGGAGAAGCTTCGGAGCGAAACCACGAAGCAGGGATACCTACAGCTGCTTCCGGGAGTCCATCAGTGCGATGGCTTTTTCATTGCGAAATTCAGAAGGAAAATTGGAAAATAAATATGGAACAGAGAGATATCAAATCCCTGACGCTGGAGGAGCTGAAGGGTGAGCTTCAGGCACACGGGGAAAAAGCTTTCCGGGCGGGTCAGCTCTATAACTGGATGCATGGAAAGCTTGCTTCCGGCTTTGACGAGATGAGCAACCTCTCCAAAAGCTTACGGGAGCTTCTGAAAAACGAATATGAATACACCAATCTGGAGATTGTAGAGGTACAGCGGTCGAAGCTGGATGGAACCTGCAAATACCTGTTTCGCCTCGCTGACGGCAATGTGATCGAGAGTGTCCTGATGCGCTATCATCACGGCAATTCCGTCTGCATCTCCTCCCAGGTAGGCTGCCGCATGGGCTGTCGCTTCTGCGCATCCACCATCGGCGGTGTGGTGCGCTCCTTAAAGCCCTCGGAAATGCTGGATCAGATTTACCGGATCCAGAAGGACAGCGGCGAGCGTGTCTCCAATGTGGTGGTCATGGGAACCGGCGAACCGCTGGATAATTACGATAACCTGCTTCGTTTTATCCGGCTTTTGACGGATGAAAACGGACTGAACATCAGCCAGCGGAATCTGACAGTCTCCACCTGTGGTATCGTGCCGCGGATCCGGCAGCTGGCGGATGAGAATCTGGCGATTACCCTGGCACTGTCGCTTCATGCAGTGACACAGGAAAAGCGTGCGGAACTGATGCCCATTGCCAATAAGTATCCGCTGTCGGAGGTATTGGATGCCTGCGCGTATTATCATCAGAAAACCGGGCGTCGGATGACCTTCGAGTACAGCCTGGTAGGCGGTGTGAACGATCACCCGGAGGACGCGAGGCGTCTTGCGGCTCTGGCGAAACCCATTCACAGTCATATAAACCTGATTCCTGTAAATCCGGTGACAGAGCGGAGCTTTGTGCAGCCGAAAAAAGAGGTCATCGGTAATTTCAAAAAGGAACTTGAAAAATACGGGATAAATGTTACTATTAGAAGAGAAATGGGCCGCGATATCGACGGCGCCTGCGGACAGCTGCGCAGACGTTATCTGAAAAGCGGAGAACCCGGAGAGGAGGGATCAGATGCTGAAAGCCTGGGGCATGAAGGACATCGGGAAATGCCGTGAGATCAATCAGGACTATATTTCCGTATCGGAAGAGCCCATCGGAAACCTTCCGAACCTGTTTCTGGTAGCGGACGGCATGGGCGGCCACAAAGCTGGCGATCTGGCCTCTGAATATACGGTGGCGAAGGTACAGGAAGCGGTGTCCAAGAGTATGCAGACCATTCCCTATCAGATTCTGAAGGGCGCGTTCCAATATGCGAACCAGAAGCTTTTGGAGAAGGCGGGGGAGTCGGACAGCTACACGGGCATGGGAACCACGCTGGTGGCGGCGACAGTGAAGAACGACGCGGTCTACGTGGTAAATGTGGGCGACAGCCGCCTGTATAAAATCGGCGATAAGATCGAACAGATCACAGAGGATCATTCCCTGGTAGAAGAAATGGTCCGCATGGGAGAGATTTCAAAGGAACAGGCACGAAATCATCCCGACAAAAATATTATTACGAAAGCAATGGGCGTGTCGGACACGGTGGAGCCGGATTATTTCGACACAGATCTTCAAAAGGGCGAATGCCTTCTGATGTGCTCGGACGGTTTGACAAACATGGTCAGCGACCGGCAGATCAAAGAGATCGTGGAGCTGCGCACGGATCTGGAATCCTGTGCGAAGGAGCTTATAAGAGCAGCCAACCAGAACGGCGGAAGAGATAACATTGCTGTCGTATTAATAGAGCGTGTATAACGCGGATAGGATGATGAGGTGAAATTATGGTAAGAATTGGAATGTTTTTAGGAGACCGCTACGAGATTCTGGAGAAAATCGGATCCGGCGGAATGGCAGAGGTCTTTAAAGGAAAGGATCATAAGCTGAACCGTTTTGTGGCGGTAAAGGTACTGAAGGATGAGTTTGTGGAGGATAAGAATTTTGTCCGCAAATTTAAAGAGGAGGCCCAGGCCGCGGCGGCGCTGGCCCATCCGAATATCGTGAATGTCTACGACGTGGGAGACGAGCAGAATATCTTCTACATCGTCATGGAGCTGGTAGAGGGCATCACCCTGAAGACTTATATCGAGAAGAAAGGACGCCTGACGGTGAAGGAGGCCACCAGTATTGCCATTCAGGTGGCGTCAGGTCTGGAGATTGCCCATAACAATCAGATTGTACATCGGGATATCAAGCCTCAGAATATCATCATTTCCCGGGAGGGCAAGGTGAAGGTGACTGATTTCGGTATCGCCAAATCCATCTCTTCCAATACGAATACGGCGGACGCCATGGGATCTGTACACTATACGTCCCCGGAGCAGGCCAGAGGCGGTTACAGCGACGCCAAGGGCGACATTTACTCTCTGGGTATCGTCATGTACGAGATGGTGACCGGACGGGTGCCCTTCGACGGGGAGACCACGGTGGTGGTAGCGGTGAAGCACCTGCAGGAGGATATCGTATCCCCCAGAGTCTACGCTTCCGATGTGCCGGTGAGTCTGGAACATATTATCCTGAAATGTACGGAGAAGAGCCCGGATCGCCGTTATGCCAATGCGGCGGAGCTCATCGCGGATCTGAAGCAGTCCCTGCTTACACCGGATGTGAATTTTATCAAGGAGATCGTGCCGGATGGAGCCAAGACCGTAGCCATCACCCGGGATGAGATTTCGAAAATTAAGCGGGAGACCGGTCGGATTCCGGCGGCTGCCGACGACGCGGAGTCCAAGTACGCTTATCTGGATCGCCTGAACGCGGAAAAGGATGAGGACTATGACGACGAAGATTATGAGGATGACGAGGACTACGAAGACGAAGATTACGAGGATGATGAGTACGATGAGGATTATGACGACGGAAAACGCGGTAAAGGCGGAATCTTCGGCTTTTTGAAAAAAGATAAGAAGGAAAAAGAAGCAGACGACGATGAGGATGACGAAGACAACGACGGCATCCTGGATCCGAAGATGGAGAAGATCATGACCATCGGCGGTATTGTGGCCGCGATCATCATCGTAATTATCCTGGCGGTCATCATCGGCAAGGTGCTGGGCTTCGGCAAGGGTTCCGGTAATAAGAACACCGATGATACGGAGATTGCGGACGTTCTGAATGAGGAAGTAGAGGTTCCGAGTCTCTTGGGGTTAAGCTATTCCAAGGCAAAGGATGAGCTGAACAAGCTGGGCCTGGGTATCAAGCTTGGCGAGACCAAGTCTTCCGATCAGTATGAAGCGGGCCAGATCATCAGCCAGAGCGAGGAAGCTGGTACGAAGGTGGATCCGAATACCACAATTATTGTAGACGTATGCGGCGACGGGGAAAAGGTAGAAGTGCCCGATGTGAAGGGGTACAGCCAGGCAAAGGCCGAGAGCGCGCTGAAGGCGCTGGGACTGACGGTGGATATTACCGAGGTAGCCAGCGAGGATGTGGCGGCAGGAAAGGTTATCTCCACTTCTCCGGCGGCAGGCAAGAAGATTGACAAGAGCGGCGTGGTAACTGTTGTAGTCAGCAAGGGCAAGGAAGAGGATCAGCAGATAGAGGTTCCGGCCATCACCGGCAAGACTGAGGCCAAGGCCAAGGAGCTTCTGAAGGCGGCAGGACTGGCTTCCGGGCAGGCTTCCCAGGAGTTCAGCGATACCGTAGACGAGGGCAATATCATTTCCCAGAGCCCGAAGGCAGGCACCAAGGTGAATAAGGACAGTAAGGTAAGCTATGTCATCAGTAAGGGTAAGGAAAATAAGGACGTCTATATCGGCAACTACAGTGGCATGAGCGAGTCTGAGGCTACAAGCAAGGCTCAGGGCAAGGGTCTGAAGGTAGTCGTAGATTATGAATACAGCAGCTCTGTAGCCAGCGGACAGGTGACACGTACCGAGCCGGGTAACGGAACTACAGTAGCGGCTGGTTCTACGGTTAAGATTTGGGTCAGCAAGGGTACAGAGAGCGTAAGCGTTCCGGATCTGTCCGGTATGAATGCTTCCCAGGCGCAGACAGCACTGTCATCGGTAGGTCTGACTCTGGGCGGAACGACCACGGGTACGGCAGCGCCCAGTGAAGGAGATTCAGGACGTATCTACGACTGGAGCTCCAAGGGTTCCTCTGTATCTAAGGGAACCGCCATCAGCATTACCGTATACGGAGCTTATGTCGCTCCGACGCCGGAACCGACCCCGACCCCGACTCCGTCTACTCCTTCCGAGGGCGGAGAAGGTAATACACAGTAACCATAACCGAAAGCAGAATTTACATGCAGGGAAAGATAGTAAAAGGGATTGCCGGATTCTACTACGTTCACGTAGCGGAATCCGGTATCTATGAATGTAAAGCAAAGGGAGCCTTCCGCAATCAGAAGGTGAAGCCCCTGGTGGGCGACAATGTCCGGCTGGAAGTGCTGGATGAAGAACAGAAAAAGGGTAACATTGAGGAAATACTGCCCCGGAAAAATGAGCTGATCCGCCCGGCGGTAGCCAATATCGACCAGGCGCTGGTCATCTTTGCGGCGGCGAAGCCAAAGCCCAATTTTAATCTGCTGGATCGCTTTCTGATCCTGATGCAGTAT
>ERZ773104.3337-NODE-3337-length-15740-cov-2.894230_pt1 | contig 15740 bp, 18 predicted proteins | sample MGYA00511920_ERZ773104 | MGnify/ENA primary metagenome ERZ773104 (study PRJEB29015, sample SAMEA2737857) | human gut metagenome | biome: human gut; feature: human-associated habitat; material: faeces | place: China | collected 2012 ...
CCGCCATACCCATGTTTTCAGCCTGGTTTTTTGGAGGTTATTGTATGGAATGGATTAACCAGAACCTGCCCTACCTGATGGCAGGCATTTCCGTAGGCGGACAGTACGCGCTGATTGCTATCGGCTATACCATGGTTTACGGAATTTTACGACTGATTAACTTCGCTCACGGCGATATTTTCATGGTGGCAGGTCTGATTATGGTATATGCCATGACGGTCATGCCTATCTATGTGGCGATTCCGCTGATGATTGTTCTGACGGTGCTTCTGGGCTTTACCGTGGAGCGTGTGGCTTACAAGCCTCTTCGGAGCGCACCCCGTATGTCGATCATGATATCCGCCATCGGCGTGTCTTATCTGCTGCAGAACCTGGCGCTTTACGTGACCGGCGGTCTGTCCCAGCAGTATCCGGCCATTCCCTGGCTCAGCGATACCATCTCCGTGTTCGGAGCAACCACCAAGCGTGTTACCGTCATCACTCCGGTTCTGACCATTGTGCTGGTTCTGGCGCTGGTGGCGCTGATTAAGTATACGAAGATCGGTATGGCCATGCGCGCGGCCTCCCGTGATTTTGAAACCTCCCAGCTTATGGGAATTAAGATCAATTCCGTCATCAGTATGACCTTTATCATCGGAAGCTTTCTGGCGGCCATCGGAAGTATGCTGTTCTTCACCAATTACACCGGCGTCACTCCGACGGCAGGCGCTATGCCGGGCCTGAAGGCCTTTGTCGCGGCGGTATTCGGCGGTATCGGTTCCATTCCCGGCGCGGTGATCGGAGCGTTTATCATCGGTATCTGTGAAAATATCATTAAGGGCCTGGGCTGGACCACCTTCTCGGACGCGTTTACCTTTGCCCTTTTGATTGTCATTCTCATTGCCAAGCCCACGGGCCTGTTCGGTGAGAAGGTTATTGATAAGGTATAAGGAGGCGTTCAATCATGAAAAAACAGACAAAGGTCATGTGGAACGTCGGTCTGATTGGAGGACTTCTCCTTCTGCTTTTTGTACTGGAGCAGCTTCTGCCGTCCGGTTCCATGTTATTTACCGTATTGAAAAAGGGAGCGATTTACGCGCTGGTGGCAGTGTCCATGAACCTGCTGAACGGCTTTACCGGCCTGTTTTCCTTAGGCCAGGCAGGCTTTATGCTGCTGGGAGCCTATACCTACGGCATTCTTACCATTCCGACAGAAATGAGAGCCAGCGTCTATCAGTATTTTGACGGCGGCATTGTGCAGTTTGCGATTCCGGTTCCCTTAGCCCTGATTGCGGGCGGCGTCGTGGCAGGCATTTTCGCGTATCTGATCGGTCTTCCGGTGCTTCGTCTGAAAAGCGACTATCTGGCCATCGCGACCCTGGGCTTCGCGGAGATTATCCGTGCGGTGTTCCAGTGGGATAAGCTTGGCCCGCTGACCAACGGCTCCAACCTGCTCCGTAATTTCCCGGCCTTTAAGTCGGTATTATATCCGTTTATCGTATCTGGTATCTGCATTGCCATCATCGTGATGCTGATCAATTCCACATATGGACGTGCCTTCAAGGCCATCCGTGACGATGAGATCGCGGCGGAGGCCATGGGTATCAATCTGGCCCATCATAAGAGACTGGCTTTCGTCATCAGCTCCTTCTTCGCGGGTATCTCCGGAGGACTGCTGGCCATGTATCAGACCACCATTCAGGCATCCATGTTCAAGTCTGCCATGACCTATGAGATCCTGCTGATCGTCGTCATCGGCGGTATCGGATCTGTGACCGGAAGCTGCATCAGCTCCTTCCTGTTCATCGCCTGCTCCGAGTGGTGGTTGCGTTTCCTGGACAATGACAACTTGTATATCGGAAGCTTCCATGTGCCTTTCTTACGCGCCGGTTTCCGTAAGGTTGTGTTTGCGGTCATCATCATGTGCATCGTACTGTTTTACCGAAAGGGTATCATGGGCGACAAAGAATTTTCGATCGAAGGAATTGCGAATTTCTTCCGCAATCGATTTAAGAAAAAGAAGATAACGGAAGGAGGCGCTTCCAAATGAGTGCGGAAAATGTATTGAAGGTAGAGAACATTACCATGCAGTTTGGCGGCGTCATTGCCGTGGACAATATGAATCTGGAGATCAACAAGGGGGAAATCGTGTCCCTCATTGGCCCCAACGGAGCCGGTAAGACCACGGCCTTCAATGTGATCACAGGCGTATACGCGCCCAGTAACGGCGCCATTTACTATAAGGGCAATAAAATCGTACAGAACCACCCACAGGGTAAGATGAAGAAGCTGTACCGGGGCGAGAATCCGGTCATGTATACAGGTCAGCATGTACTGGCTCCCACGCCGGATAAAATTACAAGACTTGGTATCGCCAGAACCTTTCAGAATATCCGTCTGTTCAAGAGCCAGACCGTATTCGACAACATCCTGATTGCCAAGCATATGCTGCGCACCAGCAATATTTTTACGGCCACCTTCCACCTGAATGGAAAGGAAGAGGCCAAGATGCGGGAGGAGACCGAACGGCTTCTGGAGATCGTGGGCCTGACTGATGTGAGAAATGAGCTGGCGACCTCTCTGCCCTATGGCAAGCAGCGTCATCTGGAGATCGCCCGTGCCCTGGCCACCAAGCCGGAGCTTCTGCTTCTGGACGAACCGGCGGCTGGTATGAACCCACAGGAGACCCTGGAGCTGACGGAGTTCATTGATAAGATCCGCAGGCAGTTTGACCTGACGGTCTTTATGATTGAGCATCATATGGATCTGGTTATGGAGATTTCCGACCGCATCTACGTGCTGGATTTTGGAAAGCCCATCGCGGAGGGTACCCCGGAGGAGATCCGGAACAATCCGAAGGTTATCGAAGCTTATCTGGGAGGTGCGGACGATGAGTAATATTCTGGAAGTCAAAGATTTGAACGTATCCTACGGCGGCATCAAGGCCGTGAAGGATATCAGCTTCGCCGTGCCAAAGGGCGAGGTCGTGACCCTGATTGGAGCCAATGGTGCGGGCAAAAGCTCTACCCTTCGTTCTATCGTGGGCCTGGTGAAGCCGGAGAGCGGCAGTATTCTCCTGAAGGGAGAGGAGCTGGCTGGCATGCCCACGGAGCAGATTGTAACCAAGGGAATTACCCTGGTACCTGAGGGACGCCGGGTGTTCCCGGATATGACCGTAGCCGAGAACCTGAAAATCGGCGCTTATATGCGAAAAGATTCCCTGGACGAGGATATGAACTGGGTCTATGATCTGTTTCCCCGCTTGAAGGAACGTTCCTGGCAGCTGGCCGGAACCCTGTCCGGCGGCGAGCAGCAGATGCTGGCCATCGGTCGCGCGCTGATGTCGAGACCGGAGATTATCATGATGGATGAGCCGTCCCTGGGACTGGCCCCCATCATTGTAAAAGGCGTATTTGATATTATCCGGGAGATCAATAAGCAGGGCGTGACCATCCTCCTGGTAGAGCAGAATGCCAACATGGCCTTGAAGGCGGCGAACTTAGGATACGTTATGGAGACCGGCCGCATTACCCTGAGCGGAACCGGAGCCGAGCTTCTGGAAAATGAAGCAGTGAAGGCGGCGTATCTGGGAAAAGCGAAAAAATAATATAGTGCAGATCATGATGCGGACAGTTTTCCAGGATTAAGCTGTCCGCATTTTTTTCTGGATTTGATTTCCAAAGCGTGTTAGAATAAGAAAAAATACAGGATGTACGGAAAATGAAAGAAAAAAGCAGAGAATATCTGATCATAGCACTCGGAAATATCATGGTGCTGGTACTACTAATATGGTTTTTTGGCGGGATGGGAAGGAAAGATTATTCTGTGAATCAGAAAGAGCAGTCTCGTTTGATTGGTGCCAGTTATATGACTATGAACAATGAATTTTATCAGATTATCAGTGAAGAAATCAAAGCGCGGATTGAGGCAGAGGGAGACCGATGGGTACTTCGGGATCCGGCACTGGATGCCGGGCGACAGAAGGAGCAGATCGAGGAAATGTTGGACATGGGAATCGATGTGCTGGTTCTGACACCGGTAGATTGGAAGGGTCTGAAGAATGTACTGGAAAAAGCCCGGAATCAGGGGGTACGGATTGTGGTAGTGGATTCAGATATAGCGGAAGAAGAGCTGGCAGACTGTACGATTACTTCTGATAATTATCAGGCCGGAGTCGGAATGGGCACGTATTTCATAAGTCAATGTCCCGGCGCCCGGGTGATTCTTATGACTCATGATACAGCAAAATCCGGAAGAGACCGGATTCAGGGGTTCGTGGATGTGGTAAGTCAGAAACCGGACATTACGATTGTGGAAAGAGTGGAATGCGACGGACAGCTGGAAATAGCCATGCCCAGGCTTCAGGAATTAATTGAAGATGGCGTACAATTTGATCAGGTATTCTGCCTGAATGATTTGGCAAGTGTGGGCGTGGTGGCAGCTTTGGAAGAAAAGGAAATGCTGAATCAGGTGGGGGTATACGGAATAGACGCTTCTCCTGATTCCAAAGCCCTGATTAAGGAGCATATGATGCAGGCAACTATGGCCCAGTTTCCTTCAAAAATCGGTGAAGAGGCCGCGAATGTGATTTACCGGCTTCTGAATGATGAACAGGTGGAAAAAAAGATCCGGATACCGGTGGAACTGGTTACGGCGGGAAATGTGGACGAGTATGGGATTGAAAGATGGCAGTAAAAGTAGAGTTCCGATGGGATGAAAATAGAATTTCAGATTATGTACTGTTATTCATGAAAAATCTGAATTTGATCACAATTGTATATATATCGCTGTTGATGTATCACAGTATGACCGGATATATCCGGGAAGGAACGGCAAGGGAACTGCTGTCAGAACTTCATATTCTTCCCATTCCCATGCGGCTTGTACCGGTTCTTGCAGTTGGCTTGTACAGCTGTTGCCTCCTGATGATGTCCATTCGGGATGTGAGCGGTCTGGGACTATTGCTGAAAATTCTTCTGGAAATCCTTCTTGGAGTCAGCGTCAGCTCTGTGTTGGGGTTCAGTTCCAAAGGAATCTTCCTGTTGATTCTGGCAGAAAATATGCGTTTTTTTCCAAAAAGCCGCCTGAAGTTGCCGATTGCTGTGGGAATGTGCCTGCTCTATCTGGCAATAGATGCGGATATGATTTCCGTCTATGGACGCATGATTCCCATTACCCAGTATCTGCAGTATTATCAGAGTCAGGTCAGAGTAATACTGGAGGGCATTCTGAATATGGCAGAGGCCCTGAATATGTTGCTGTTCTTAATATATATGTTGTTCCTGATCCGCATTCAGACCAATGAAAAGGAACGGGTGTTGGAGCTGAATGATGAACTGAACCAGGTAAACAGTAAGCTTCAGGAGGCAAATCTGCAGTTAGAGAGATATGCCAGAGAATCCGAGAAAATGGCGGAAACCAGAGAACGGAACCGTCTGGCCCGGGAGATTCACGATACGCTTGGGCATACCCTGACGGGAATTATCGCCGGCCTGGACGCTTGTGTGGCAATTATGGATATTGCGCCGGAGGCGACAAAAATGCAGCTTCAGGCTATTACCGATGTGGCAAGACAGGGCATGACAGACGTCCGCAGATCCGTGAAAGCACTGCGGCCGGACGCGTTGGAAAAACTGAGTCTGGAGGAGGCTTTGAAAAAGAGCATCGAGGAAATGCGTCAGGCAACCCAGGCGGAAATCCGGTATTCCTGTACGGCAGAACTGAGACATTTCAGTGAAGACGAGGAAGATGTTATCTATCGGATTGTGCAGGAAAGTATTACCAATTCGATCCGGCACGGCCATGCAGATCAGATCAAGATTGAGATTCGAAGGGTCTATAATAAACTGCAGATTTGTATCGCGGACAATGGAATCGGCTGTGAGGAAGTAAAGAAAGGATTTGGTCTGCATCACATGGAGGAACGGATTCAGATGCTTCAGGGAAGTCTGGAATACGAGAGCAAAAACGGATTTACAGTTCGGGTAGAGCTTCCCATTCGGTGGGGACAGGAGGAATAGAAGATGATTAAGGTACTGATAGCAGACGATCAGGAACTGATCCGGCAGAGCCTGCAGATTGTGCTGAACAGCAAAGCAGATATCGAAGTGTGTGATGTGGCGGCGGACGGGCAGGGTGTGATCCGCAGGATCCGGCGCTCTGTAAGAAAGGAAAAACCGGACGTGATTCTAATGGATATCCGGATGCCGGAAATGGACGGTGTTGTCTGCACGCAGATTATCAAGGAAAATTATCCGGAGATTAAAATCGTGATTCTCACCACCTTTGATGATGACGAATATGTGTTTAACGCATTGAAGTATGGAGCCAGCGGATATCTGCTGAAGGGAATTTCCATGAAGGAATTGGCAGAGGTGGTACGGAAGGTGTATAAGGGAAACGCCATGATCAACGGCGATATTACCACGAAGGTTCTGAAGCTTTTTTCCAAAATGGCACAGAGTAATCTGACGCTGCAGGTAGATGAAGAACTGGTAAGGGAACTGAAGCCTACGGAGTGGCAGATTGTGGCGCTAGTAGGCAGAGGTATGTCGAATAAAGAAATTGCGGGAAAGCTCAGTCTGTCAGAGGGAACTGTAAGAAACAATCTGAGCACTATCCTCAGCAAACTGGATCTCAGAGACAGAACCCAGCTGGCTATCTGGGCTGTACAGACCGGCGCGGTCAATAGAGAAATCGGAGAAGACATGGTATGACGCAGAAGAAAAAAAATCTGGCAGCCGGTATTTCCTGTGGGGTTCTGTTGCTTCTTTGTATCAGTGTATGCCTGGAAGTGCCAGAGAAAATCCGGGACAGAAACCGGATTACGGTGGGCGTTTTTTCGGATAGCTATTGGAACGTGCAGAACGGATATTCCTATCGGATCCTGAATGACGCCATCCAAAAATTCCGGGAGCGTTATCCGGATGTGGAAGTGGAATATGAAAGTGGAATTCTGAAAGAGGATTATTCCGAATGGCTGGCGGAAAAGCTGATTTCCGGGGACGCGCCGGATGTTTTTCTGGTGCTGCCGGAAGACTTTAATGATCTGACGGATACAGGCGCGGTCCGGGAACTTACGGACTTTGTGGAAAAGGACGAGAAGTTTGAGCAGGATGCATTCTATTCATCAGCCTGGGAGACGGGCAATTATGAGCAAAACCAGTATACGATTCCCTATGAATGTGCACCGAAGCTGATGTTTGTCAATAAAACCATCCTGGATCGTGAGAACATTCCTCTTCCGCAAGAGAATTGGAACTGGAATGATTTCTATGCCATCTGTAAGCAGGTAACTAGAGACACAGACGGAGACGGTGTTGTGGATCAATATGGAGTTACTGGATATACTTGGGAGGACGCCTTTGAATCCAATGGAGTACAGCTTTTTAATCAAAATGGAACTGCCGTAAACTTTACCGGGAAAAAAGTAAGAGAGGGCATTACCTTTATGGAGCGGCTGCGAAATTTGAATGGAGAGTACAGTCCCACCAGCAGGGACTTTGATAAAGGAAATGTAGCGTTTCAGCCCATGTCTTTTGCGGAATACAGAGCTTATAAATCATACCCCCTCAGTGTAAAAAAATATTCAGGATTTGACTGGGAATGTATTTCCATGCCGGCGGGAGCGGAAGGAGGCAATGTATCCAGATTGGATACGCTTTCTGTGGCCATGAATCGAAAGACCCGTCATCCGGAATATGCCTGGGAGTTTATCAAAACCCTGACCTTCGATCCGGAGATACAGGCAGAGATTTTCAGCTATTCAGAGGGCGTTTCTGTGCTGCGTGAGGTGACTGAGTCTGCCCAGACACTGAATCAGCTGATGAAATGTGCCGGGAACAGCCGTATGAATATAGAAATTTTGACGGAAGTAGTGGAACAGGCTGTGGTCAGTCCCAGATTTCGGGACGCGGATCGGGCTATTGCGGAAGTAGATAAAGCAGTGGAGGCGATTATCGAAGGTTCAGGCAATATCAGTATGGAACAGATTATATGGAACCGTGGACTGAACAAGGAACTGAATAAATAAAATAGGTGAATTATATCTGTCATGGAAGAACATGACAAATGTAATGTGGAAAAAGTGACACTTGTGACCTGAACAAGTGTCGTTTTTTTTGTATACTTTCACTAAAGTTAAGAAACAAAAGAAAGAGAGGGAAAGATATGAAGTACATGATGTTGGTCAGTCACGGAACCTTTGCGCCGGGATTGCATAATGCATTGTCCATGCTTGCGGGAGAGGGAAGAGAGGACATTCTGTCCACCAGTCTGGAAAACGGAATGGGTTCCGATGTTTACGCAGAGCATGTCCGGAAATGCGTCTCTGTAGTAAAGGACGAGGATGAGCTGATTCTGTTTGGCGATTTGATTGGCGGTTCTCCGCTGACCACTGCAGCCAATGTAATTGCGGAGGAAGGACTGCTTTCAAGAACCAGAATGATAGGCGGAATGAACCTGCCATTGGTGTTGACAGCTGCATTGATGAAGGACAGCATGGAGACAGAGGACCTGGTGGGAATGCTGCAGGACGAGGCAAAGGATGCCATAAAGGAGTTCTGTATTACCACAGAGGAAAATGAAGACGATATTTAAAAAAGTAAAAAGAAAGAACAAATGAGGAGGAAAAGAACATGTCAATTTCATTTATTCGCGTAGACGACCGTATGATTCACGGACAGACCTGTACCAGATGGGCGTTAGAGTATCCCTGCGATGGACTGATTGCTGTAAATGACGCGGCAGCGAAGAATCCGGTACTGAAGGCTGCTTACAAGAGCGCCAGCGGAAAGAAAACCTTTGTCTGGGGTGTGGATGAATTCATTGAGAAGAGTTCAAAAGTATTGGCCAGCAAGGATCAATATTTCCTGATTACCAAGAATCCCCTGGATATGAAGAAAATTCTGGTTGACAAGGGATTTAAACCGGGTGTGGGAACGGTTATTATCGGACCGTGTAATGACAGACCGGGTACGACCAAGCTGGGTAATAACCAGTCTATCACGCAGGATGAGGCACAGGCGTTGGAAGATATTATGAACGCCGGCTATGAAGTCGAGTTTGCGCTTCTGAAGGATGAGGCGATCGGAAACTGGAAAAAATTCAGAGGACAGTTTGGTTTTAACTAAACAGAAGGAGGGATTGTTATGGTAATCAGTTGGTTACAGGCGGTTTTGCTTGGATTATGCGCATGTTTGTCCAGTATGCCCGGTATGGGCGGTTCATCTATCGGTAACTATACATTGGGAAGACCGCTGATTGGAGGCCTGGTATGCGGCCTGATTCTGGGGGATGTCTCCACCGGCATTCTGGTGGGCTGTGCCATGCAGGTAATATATATTGCACTGGTAACGCCAGGCGGAACTGTATCGGCAGATGTGCGCGCAGTAAGCTATATTGGAATTCCGCTGGCTATGGTGGCACTAAAGAGCTATGGGCTGGGCGCGGCATCCGCCGAGGGCGCTGCTCTTGCAACTTCCTTTGGCGCCATGGTAGGTACATTGGGAACCGTATTATTCTATGGAACCGCTACAGTTAATCTTCTCTGGCAGCATATGGGCTGGAAAGCCGTGGAAAAGAGACAGTATAAGAAGCTGTATCTGATTGATATGGGACTTCCGTGGATTTCTCATTTTCTCTGCTCCTTTATTCCGACGGTTATCATGTGTAAGATGGGAGCTGATGTGGTAGAACTTATCAAGACAGCACTTCCTATGGATGGAATCGCCATGAAGACTCTGTTTACAGTAGGTTCTTTACTTCCCTGCGTAGGTATTGCGATTCTGCTGAAGCAGATTATCAAGCAGGTGACAGACTTTGTACCGTTCCTGTTCGGTTTTGTACTTGCGGCATCCATGGGAATTAATCTGGTATCTGCTACGGTTGTAGCTACCATGTTCGCGATTATCAACTACAAGCTGAAGATGGCTACCGTCAATAAAACAGCGCTGGCAGATGGCATGGACGATGAAGAGGAGGATATCTGATATGGAAAAGAAGTTATCAAAAAAAGCGTTATCAAAGTCTTTTCATAATTGGTATTATGGTCATTTAACCTGTTTCTCCCAGGAACATATGCAGACCTTCGGTTATCTCTGCTCCATGCTGCCCCTGGTGGAGGAGCTCTATGATAATGAGGATGACAAAGCAAAGGCAATGAATACCTATACAGCATTCTTCAATACAGAGCCACAGCTGGGATCTGTAATCGTAGGTATTACAGCCGGTCTGGAAGAGGCAAGAGCCAATGGGGCAGAAGATGTGGATGAGGAGACGATTAATGGTCTGCGTGCGGGTCTGATGGGACCAATTGCAGGTATCGGAGATTCTCTGGTGGTAGGAACTGTGATTCCGATTCTTTTGGGCATTGCCATGGGTATGTCCACAGGCGGTTCTCCGCTGGGCGCTATCTTTTACATTATCGTATGGAACCTGTTTGCTTACTTCGGAATGAAGTTTATGTATTACAAAGGATATCAGCTGGGTGGAAAAGCTGTGAATTTCCTGATTGGAACTCAGGGCGAGGCACTTCGAGAATCCATCTCTATGCTGGGCGGAATTGTCATCGGAGCGGTATCGGCAACCTGGGTCAGTGTAAAAACATCTTTCCAGCTGCTTAATGCTGCAGGTGAACCATATCTGGTACTGCAGGACAAACTGGATTCTGTATTTCCGGGACTATTAACCGCAGTATTTATCATTATCTGCTGGTTCCTGATGACGAAGAAGAAAATGTCTCCGATTAAGGTCATGTTGGTTCTGGTAGTCGTAGCCTTTGTCGGTGTTCTGGTCGGATTCTTCAATCCGGGCCTGGCATACTAAAAAGGAGAAAACACCATGAATACTGTGGAACAGGAATGTCTGGTAAGGGAAGCCAAAATGCAGACGGGAGCTCTGAAAACCATTGGACAGTGGAGAAATAGCGCACTTGTGATTTCTACACTGGGCGCTGCAGCGCTGTATGCCGGAATGTTCGGAGCAGAACACAGGCTGTTCCTCGGTATTCCGGGTGCGCTTCTGATGGCAGCCGGTCTGGCAGCAGCATTGATTCTGAATCTGGGATTGAAGAACGGACGAAGAAATGTGGAGCATATGTTGAATTTGCTGGATAAGGAAGAAAGGTTATGAAGTATCAGCTTGTATGTCTGGATATTGACGGTACCCTGGTAACCGATGAGAAGGAGCTGCTCCCTGAGGTAAAGGAAAGCATAAGGCGAGCAGCGAAAAAGGGAATCCGGATTGCGCTGGTTTCAGGAAGGATGCCATCCGGTGTGGAACGGATAGAGGAAGAACTGGGAGTTGAATGTATCAAAATCTGTAATGCGGGAACCTATATTCTTCTGGGAAATCAGTGCCTGGACAGCAGATATCTTTTCCCTGAGACCATGAAATCCATCTATTGCGATATCGCCGCAAAGGACGGACTGAATCTATGGATTTTCCGGGATCGGGAATGGTATGTGACCGGAAGAGATGAATATATCGAAAGGGATGCTGTCAGCGTCCAATATCGGCCGGAAATCGTAAATGCACAGGGTCTTGCAGAACGATGGGCAGAGGAAGGGAAGGGCCCCAGCAAGCTTCTGATTGCGGCAGAGCCGGAGAAAATTGCGGAGCTAGCCCTTAGAATCCAGAAGCAGAACTGGCAGGATATCGATATCGCCCGCTCTGCAGATGTGTTTCTGGAAATTTTCCCCAAAGGCGTAACAAAAGCAAGTGCCATGGAAACAGTCTGCCGAAAGTTTGGGATTCCCATGGACCAGGTGATTGCCATCGGGGATCAGGAGTTGGATTTGCCGATGATAAAAGAAGCAGGACTTGGTATCGCTATGGGAAATGCCATTGCGGAAGTAAAGGCAGAGGCTGATTTCGTGACAAAGACGAATAATGAGGCTGGAGTTGCTTATGCATTAGAAAAATATCTGTAAATCCATTTACATTTTTCGAAAAACCATGTATACTAAACGTCGGTGCAGTGCGTCGTGCTGCGCTGACGTTATTATTATTTTAGTTATTAACCTAATGGAGGGATACAAGCTATGGTAAAAGCAATCGTAGGTGCCAACTGGGGTGACGAGGGAAAGGGCAAGATCACAGACATGCTTGCTCAGGAGTCTGACATCATCGTCCGTTTTCAGGGCGGTGCAAACGCAGGCCACACAATCGTAAACAATTACGGAAAGTTCGCGCTGCACAGCCTGCCGTCTGGTGTATTTTACAATCATACCACCAGCATCATCGGAAATGGAGTAGCACTGAATATTCCGGTTCTGTTTAACGAGATTCAGAGCATCGTGGAGAAGGGAGTACCCGCTCCGAAGATTCTCGTATCCGACCGCGCGCAGATTGTGATGTCTTATCATATCCTGTTTGACCAGTGCGAGGAGGAACGTCTGGGAGGAAAAGCCTTCGGTTCCACCAAGTCCGGTATCGCGCCCTTCTATTCTGATAAATACGCGAAGATTGGTTTCCAGGTCAGCGAGCTGTTTGCGGACGAGGCTTATCTGCGTGAGAAGATTGCCAATGTATGTGTGAAGAAAAATGTACTTCTGGAGAACCTGTATCATAAGCCGGCTCTTAATGAGGACAAGCTCTATGAGGAGCTGATGGAGTATAAGAAGATGGTAGAGCCCTACGTATGTGACGTATCCAAGTATCTGTGGGACGCGATCCACGAGGGCAAGAATATCCTGCTGGAGGGTCAGCTTGGTTCCATGAAGGATCCGGATCACGGCATTTACCCGATGGTTACCTCTTCCTCTACCCTGGCAGCTTACGGCGCCATCGGCGCAGGTATTCCGCCCTATGAGATCAAGGAAATCATCGTAGTCAGCAAGGCATACTCCAGTGCCGTAGGCGCAGGCGCGTTCGTCAGCGAGATTTTCGGCGACGAAGCGGACGAGCTGAGACGCAGAGGCGGCGACGGCGGAGAGTTCGGCGCAACCACAGGCCGACCCAGAAGAATGGGCTGGTATGACTGTGTGGCATCCAAGTACGGCTGCCGGATCCAGGGCGCTACCGGCGTAGCCTTCACCGTACTGGACGTACTGGGCTATCTGGATGAAATTCCGGTCTGCACAGGCTACGAGATCGACGGAAAGGTTACCACCGACTTCCCGACTACTCACCTGCTTGAGAAGGCAAAGCCTGTATACGAGGTGCTGCCGGGCTGGAAATGCGACATCCGCGGCATCAAGAAGTACGAGGATCTGCCGGAAAACTGCCGCAAGTACATCGAGTTTATCGAGAAGCACATCGAGTGCCCGATCACCATGGTATCCAACGGACCGGGCCGCGACGATATCATTTTTCGCAATAAATAAGGTACGTTATGATTGATACAGTTATTTTTGATATTGGTAAAGTCCTGATGGATTACAGCTGGAATCAGTATCTGCATGGAATCGTGCCGGATGAGATCCCATACAGAATGCTGGAGGAAGCAGTGTTTCTGAACCCCTGTTGGGAAGAGCATGACAAGGGTCTGATGACAGAGGAAGAGGAACTGTGGGATTTTATATCCAACGCGCCGGATTATGAGCCGGAGATTCGTGCTGTCTATGAGAATCTGGGACAGTGTACCTGGAGCTTTTCCTATGCGAACGCATGGATTGGGGAGCTGAAGGCCCGGGGTCTGAAGGTATATGCCCTGTCGAACTGGCAGAAGCGTATCTTTGAACAGAATGAGGAGACCATGATGGGATTTTTAGGACAGATGGATGGATATCATCTTTCCTATCGAACCCATAAGAATAAGCCGGATCCGGAGGCGTTTACAGGCCTTTTTGAGGCTTACGGCATCATTCCGGAGCAGACCATGTTCATCGACGACAACGCGGCCAATATCGAAGCAGCGAGAAAGCTGGGGCTTCACGCTATCCGCTTCGTGTCTTATGAGCAGGCGAAAGAAGAACTGAATACATTTCTGTAAAAGTGAAGGCCCGCACGGAACAACGTGCGGGCCTTCTTTCGGCTTTTTACTTTTTCAGATACCGGGCCAGCATGATGCAGGCGTAGATGAAAACAGGTACAAAAATCGTGCATACAATCGAGGCCTTCAGCCAGAGCTTCCCGGCGGTGGGGTCCACGAACGCGAATACCAGGGTCATCAGATACATGCCCGTCAGCAGGACTACGCCGATGAGGGCCAGAATCCGTTTACATTTATTGTCTTTCATAGCAGTTTTTCTATAGAAGAATCCTTTCTGTCTTAGTTCCGGGATGCTGGTTTTCAGTTTCCCTCTCTTTTATTTATCACAAAAAAGAAAAAAGCGCAAATACTTTGTATAAAAGAATGAGGTAGGGATATACTAACATCAGACAAAAGAGAAACGAATTACTTATATCCTCCCCTTTAGCAGATCACCCCGAAGCGCCAGGAACGCTTCGGGGTGATTTCGTCTGCGTACCGGAAAAGGAAAGGACAGATTTGGGCCGGAACATGGCCCGGAATACAAAATACAGCTTGATTTTTAATATCTGTCCTGCTATATTTAGAAGATAGAAATGTTTTAAGCAAAGGATGGAGATTAAATTATGGCATTACTGAAACAGTGGCGCGATATGGCCTACGATGAGAAAGCGAATAAGGGTGACATCCAGAGATTCTGGGCGAACTATTTCAATATTGAGAAGGGCATCTACGAGCAGCTTCTGACCGATCCGGATACCGAGGTAAAGGGTACCGTCAAGGAGCTGGCAGAGAAGTACGGACAGAGCGTCATGACCATGACAGGCTTCCTGGATGGTATCAACGACAGCCTGGTAGAGCCGAACCCCATCGAGGAGATGGAGGAGGACACCGTCGTATCCCTGAAGTTTGACAAAGAGAAGCTGTACAAGAACATGGTAGACGCCAAGGCAGACTGGCTCTATGAGCTGCCCCAGTGGAAAGAGATTTTCTCTGAGGAGAAGCTGCATGAGCTGTATCTGGAGCAGAAGAAATCAAACACTATCGTAAAGGGACCGAAGATTGGCCGTAATGACCCCTGCCCCTGCGGAAGCGGAAAGAAATACAAGAAGTGCTGCGGAAAGAACGCATAAGGCGCAGGAGGAGAAGATTATGAAAATTACACTGAAAGATGGCTCCGTAAAGGAGTACGCAGAAAGCAAATCCGTATATGAGATTGCCCAGGACTTAAGCGAGGGACTGGCGCGTATGACCGTGGCAGGCGAGGTAGACGGCGAGGTTGTAGACCTGAGAACCGTGATCGATAAGGATTGTAACCTGAACATCCTGACTCTGAAGGATGAGAAGGCTTTGTCTGTACTGCGTCACACCGCAAGCCACGTGATGGCACAGGCTGTAAAGCGTCTGTACCCGACGGTAAAGCTGGCCATCGGACCTTCCGTGGCCGACGGCTTCTACTACGACATGGATTTTGAGACTCCGCTGACCTCCGACGACTTTGAGAAGATCGAGGCCGAGATGAAGAAGATCATCAAGGAGAACCTGGAGATCGTACGCTTCACCAAGCCCCGCGAGGAGGCTATCGCATTTATGAAGGAGAAGGGTGAGCCCTACAAGGTAGAGCTGATCGAGGACCTTCCGGAGGATGCGGAAATCAGCTTCTATCAGCAGGGTGAGTTCGTGGACCTGTGCGCAGGACCACACCTTAAGAGTACCAAAGACGTAGGTAAGGCTTTCAAGATCATGAGCCTGGCAGGCGCGTACTGGAGAGGCGACGAGCACAACAAGATGCTGACCCGTCTTTACGCTACCGCATTTCCGAAGAAGGAAGAGCTGGAAGCATACATCA
>ERZ773104.3343-NODE-3343-length-15680-cov-9.124800_pt1 | contig 15680 bp, 15 predicted proteins | sample MGYA00511920_ERZ773104 | MGnify/ENA primary metagenome ERZ773104 (study PRJEB29015, sample SAMEA2737857) | human gut metagenome | biome: human gut; feature: human-associated habitat; material: faeces | place: China | collected 2012 ...
CTGCTGGTAGGAATAGGGGTTGATGTCCATGGTGTAGACGTCGGCATTGTTGGTGTCGAAATATTTTTCCGCCTTCAATGCCCGTGCCAAGCGCTCTTTCTGATCCTCTGCGTAGTATTCAAATTCGCGGTCATTCCAGTAATACTCAAAGGTAGCGGCGATCTTGTCAATGGTTTCGGGCAAGTCGCGTTTCGTTACCTTGGTGTTCCATTCAAGGCCGCTGGTCAGTGCCGCATTGGACAGGTTGGACGAGCCCACATAAGCCGTCGTGAAGCCGGTTTCGCGGTAAAAGATATATGCCTTGGCGTGGAGACGGGTCGTCTTGGTATTGTAGCTGACCTTGATGTGCGTATTGGGCAGCTTTCGAAGCTCCTCAATGGCTTTTACATCCGTTGCGCCCATGTAAGAAGTAGTAATAATGCGGAGCTCGCCGCCGTTCTGCGTAAACTCCCGCAGCTCGTCCATGATGAGCCGCAGGCCGCTCCATTTGATGAAGGACACCAGCATGTCGATCCGGTCGGCCGAGACGATTTCTTTTTTGAGCTCGGTAAACATCTGCGGCTCATGCACAGCCCCGGTAAAAAGTGAGCTTTGTGCGATGGATGTCTCTGGGCGCTCTATGTCCGCCGCCGTTTTCCCCACCGCCAGCCGCGGGTCGGTCTCCCGTAAAAGCGCAAGAAGCTGCTCTGCCCGCCGGTCAACGCCCAGCGCGGCAAAGTCAGCTTCTTTCGTTGTATTTTGAATGAGATCAACGATCTGGTTGGTCAGCCCGATCTGGGCAGAAATATCCCCGCCGTTGTCCAGCACGTTATCCAAGCCCTTTTGAACCACATCTGCCAGATACTGCGCCAGCACCTTGGAGGCTTCCACCTTGTCAATGGGCGCAACAGACTTGCGGGCCTCCGGAATCTCCGCAAGCTCGCCCGTCAAGGCGTTGTTGATGACTTGTTCGTATAGGCCGGGATGTAACATAGAGTTTTCTCCTCGTTGAAAAAACTTTTCCTCTTCATGTACAGTACATTTATCTATTGCAGAGCAAAGCATCCCCATCAAGCAAGTGGTTAGGCTTTGCTTGCAGAGGGTCGCATAGTAGCATCAATAATAAAATAAGATATTTTTCTTTTTATCTCTTTGTCCAACTCGTTGTAGAAGGCAATAAAATGTTCTAATGCCTTAGGATGTCCATTATCGATAATCAAATAAATTGCCTGTTTAGTTTTCTCTTGTTTCATGTATATTGGAAGTTGAATTTCAATTCCGTGTCGTAATTGAGGATTTGAAGTCAGTTTTGTTTCGACAATGACTTTATCAGTTGCTCCCCTCGATAATTTAAAATCGACAGGACCTCTCCCGTTGTTTCCTTCTTTTGTAAGATCAATGTTATTCGCGTCACAATATGAATCGGCAATACCATAAAAAAGTAACTGCGCCGCTGATTCATGTTTGGGCGTTCCATTTGAATTATAAAGAAGCTTAGAAAGTCCGTTGTCTTCGACTAAAGTCTTGAATTGATTACAGATCGTTTTTGCTATAGTTAGGACGTCATCACTGGTTTCCAGTGGTACTTGTGAGAGAGATAGTGGATATTTTTCGGTATACTCTCTTGCAGCAGAAAGCCACACGTATTCGCCAGCTGGATCTTCAGAAAAATCATACACCCTTTTAGGAGTTGCTTTATAAGCAGCTATAAGAGCGGTTCGAAAGCTCGTACTGTTACGCATCAAAGTAAGGATTTGAGACTTATGAAGTTTTGTTTTCTTTCCCAAATCAAAGTAACTGTTGATTTCCTCCCGAACTCGCTCATTCTCTTGGCAAATCCAGTCAATATCATCAAAAGTATCCGCTATAGGTAATGGACTAAGGATAGCAGAAGGTAAGAGCAGAAGCGGTTTGTTGTTGTAAGGATTTCTACACGTTTTATATATTTTGTGTCCGAAACTAACCGAAAGCGAATCGACTCCAGCAAATTCAGTCACGCGCTGTGTATATTTTAGCATATCCTCACGGAGAATAAATGTTATTAGATCGCTTACGCGATCGCAGCCAATTCCTTCTTGAAATACTCCTAACAATTCAAACAATACCGGATCCGTATCTCCTTCAGTCATAAGATCTTGTATAGTGTTCAAAATCGTTTTTCTAAGTACTGAGCCGATTGCGTTTCCACCGGTTCCGTTTTGAGAGTATCCAAAACATGTACCAGACAGTTCCGTAAACGTTAACATCCTCTCTGCACGTTTTCTATACATATCAGTTTGGCTTTTGGAATGTCTGAGTAATGTTATAATGTCAGAAAAGTACTTTTCAACCTTTTTGCGTGCATCCAGAAACTCAGGTTCAGTGCATAACTCCAAAAGTGCAGGGTCTATGAAAACTCTGGTGTCAATATCAAGAATGACATCAAATACGCCAGTTATTTCAAGGACTTCTTTAGAGATATTGAATTGTTCTGAAAATGTAATTGGCATACAGTATCCCCCCCCCGGTATATATCGGTAAAGGCAATTTAATTATGATCCGGTACAATCTCCACAATATCCTCAATTCTACAATCCAGTGCCGCACAAATCTTCACGAGTATCTCCGTGGTAACATGTCCGTTCCGTCCCATCTTGGTAACTGATGCTGGGCTGATACCCGCCCTTTCACATAGGTCTTTTTTCTTCATGTCCTTATCGATGAGTAGCTTCCAGAGTTTTTTATAACTCACAGACATAAATATCTCCTCCGTACCGATATACAAAAAATGCTCTGCCGCTTGGCAGAGCATTCGGTCTATTGCAGCCATACTGCCAAGGCCTATTCCAACACTTGACAGCGTTGTTTATAATGATAGCACATTTGGGCAGGAAAAGCAAGAAAATAATGAATCCGCACGAATTCTGACTCCATTAAATTTCTTTTCGAGCCACAAAAGAAGCAGTTGAACCTCCGGACAATCAGAGCTACAATGCCAATACCTCATAGCGAGGATAAGCTGATTGGAGGTCAGATGATGAATTATGAAGCAAACCCGTGTCAGGACTACGAATCGATCACCATTGATGAACTGAAAGAGCGAACCAGCAGCCTATTGAATCTGGTAACAGAGGGGCAGCGACCGCTGCGCGTATGCATGAATAATGGTAAGGAGTTTCTGCTGTTCCCTCAGGACCTGCTCGCTCCGATCTACGATTCCGATTTTCGCCTGATTCTGCTGTCGGCAATGCAGTATGCGATGGGCAGGATTCAAGATGAGATTTCTACGGTGCGGGAATATGTCGGTCTCTACGAACACGCACCGCAGATGAAAGCTGCCGATGTCTCCGATTACAGACATCTTGCCGCCTTCGGAGATACGGTGTTGGCGGCAACCTACAGCGAAAAGAACGGCTTTATACGGCAAGGCCGAGGACGCCAAGCAGCTTGCACGACTTGCTGAAAATCTTGATTGTTTTACCTTAGTTAAAGAAGAGTCGGGCTACGAGCGGTATAAAAATGTGACCTTGTACGCCTCCTGGACGAAAGCCTCCGGAGAGCCGGAAAATCCCGGTAAGGACATGGTGAAGGAACTCCAAAGCACGGGGGAGACAAAGGCAAAAATCGAATTTGCGACAGAGGTCAGCAAGGATTACAAGCTGGATATCAAGTCCATCGAGGTCAAGAAGGAATTGGCAGATAAGAATGTGAAATTCGTTGCGGACATCAATGTGCTGGACGGAAACAACAATGTTGTGAAGATCAGCAACATCAAAATGAAGATCAGAATTGCTCTGCCGGAAAATTTGAAGAGGTATGACAAATACGAAATTGTCTATATTTCGAATGGAGAGATTAAAGAAACCATACCTGCTGCAGTAGAAAACGGTTATATTGTATTTGAAACAAACCATTTGAGTCAATATGGAATCATTGCGACAAATACCGGCAATGGGACAAAAAGCCCGCAGACCGGCGATAACAGTAACCTTGCTTTGTGGTTTGCCGTTCTGTTCATCAGTGGCGGTGTTTTGACCGTATTCAGTATTGCAAGCAAGAAGAAAAGAGTCGGCATAAACAAATAGCACTGAAAACCCGAAGTACCCCCATAGCAAACGGGCAGTGACTGAAAGGCCGTCACTGCCCGTTTATAAAAATAAAGGGCATAACTTGAATGCACATGGACGGCGGGCGGCAAGAAAAAAATCGTATGGCGATGCATCAACCGCCTTGACTTCGGAAAGAAATACTGCCGAAACTCACCCACCGTAGAGGAAAGCATTCTGCAAAGGGCTGTGATGGCGGCGATCATGAAAACGGCAGCCCGAAACACTGAGGTGCTGCAAATGCTGAAGCTGCACATCGGCATGGGCTTGGAGGGTGAAAGAAGCGAGGATAACAGCATTGACCTTCAGGTGCAGATCGCCGAGATCGACGCAGAATTCCGAAAAATGCTCGACCGTGTATCCACAGAAACAGTGGACGCCTTTGATGAGGAAACCGCAACTCGTCTCATGAATGAAAAAAGCCGCTTGCAACAGCAGCTCGGCAGTATAGCCGATGCAGAGCAGCGGCGAGAAAATGCAAAATCCCGACTCGATGACATCTACATGATACTCGACGGCATAAAGAACCATCCGATGGAATACGATGACCAAATCGTCCGCCAACTGCTTGAATGCATGGTAGTGGACTCAAAAGAACGAATCACCGTGATATTCAAAGGCGGCATCGAGGTGGTGCAGCCGCTGACCGAATGACAGCGGTTCACCGCTGCCCCAACCTTGAAGGCTCAAGATTTTTCGTAAGAGTTCAAGTACCTATGCAAAACCAGCGAAAAAAACTTTTTATAGTCCTCCCACAAGGAATGATAATCCGAACTACATTATCCAAGTGGGTAATGTGTTCGGATTTATCACTTCTATTGAGAATATTATATAAAAGCCCTCCGGCTATGAATAGCGCCCCATTCGTTAGGCAAGTATGGTAAAATACTTGTACTAAGGAATGGGGCGTTTTTTATTATAGCGGAAACGAGGGAGACTGAGTAGTTTTTTGACAGTCTGAGGACCTATAAGGGCCTATTGCGGGCGGAATCCTCTTAAGGATTTTTTATTTATGCCTTGAGATTCTTACTACCCGCAAACGGGTCTATAAATTCCTTTATGCTAATCTGGTCAGACATTTTATCCTCCTGTATGTACGCATTTATCGCTTTCTTGTTGCGGTCCGCCGTATCCGCAAAATATAATCTTCCCCCAAAGTGTCTGTACCCGTACTTATACTTCAGGTTAGCATGTCAGTCAAATATCATTAGGCTACTCCTTTACTTCAGGTACCCCATGATTTGCGATACACTGTACTTCGACGGGTTGCCTATCAGCATGTGGATATAGTCCGGGCATTTCCTCCTTTAATAAATAACTTCATTACAGCAAAGGATTCCCCTGAATCTGATCTAATATCGATTATCATCTCGTCCTCTCTTGCCAAAAATATGTGTAGGAGATCTCCTTCAACAGCTTGTTTTCTGTATTCAATACAAAGACGAGTAACCGAAGATGGATTGAAATTGGCTATGGTAGCCAGCGCTATCTTGATATATTCTGAATTGTTAAGATGACGATTACTATCCAGTTCTAATCTGCTGACAATATGTTCTCCGACTTTTCGGATGTTGCATTCTCCGCTATATCGAATCCGCCTGCCAAGATATTCCATATCCAGCTTATCTTCATTCATTTTGCGATTGCGATCCATAACCTCGTTCGGTATTCTCATAATCTGTAATTTGGCAAGATCAACCAGAGACCAGACAGAGTTTGCCCGGACGATTATATCGTCACGAACCGTCTTAATGTAGAAATTCCGTTCTTCTGAACTGCCCCTGTCCTCATACGCAAATGTACCAACTATTATTTCTTCCCCGCATTTCGGATAACGGGATATATCGACTTGCCAAAAGTAGATGAACCATCCCAGGCCCTTCATTATAAGATCTTGTGTGCCAACCCCTGTATCGTCGCATTCAAAGTGAAAAGCATTCTGAAAGCAATCAATCACTGCACTTAGAGACATTTCCCCGTTGAAGGCGGAATCTGTATATCTGACCCTTGTCTTATATTCATACATCTTGCCCAAAACTCCTTTGAGAATATCCGCTTCACACAATTTCTAATCAATCAGCACACAGGGGACGAAACTACTAAAATTGATTATAAATGAATTCCGGAGCTGTTGATAAATTAGCGTACATTAAATACAAATATGAAGCTATCACCATAAGAAACACCTTTAAAATCGTCAGGAAATTCCTGATGGTTTCATTTTCCAAAAATTCACGGATCTTTTTCATCTCTACCCTCCGCATTTAATAACTTATTTTTGAAAAAGTAAAATCATCTACCACTGCACAGGTACTACTTATTGCAGCAACATCGTACTTTATTTGGTATATGCTTCCCTTTTCCAGGAAATAAATACTGTCCACATACACATCCCCCCAAGCCATTCGCACCGTATAAGTGCCGGATTCACCTGTGTGCAGATATGTACCGCTACGATATTCCGCTTTATTTGTGTGATCCAGTTCTGTCTGCTCATGAGGCAAACTGATGGTAATCGCATCAGTTTGTCCATAGCCGGCCAACCGATAGGACCCGTCATTCTGCACTTCTGCACCATCCGAAGCTGCAGTTGCTTCCGGCGTCAGTATTTCATAAGCGGTAGTGTCGGTGATCGGCTGATTGTTGTAAAACTCATATACTGCACGATCCAGATATACCCAGCCTTTCCATCCCAGGTGCATGATATCACGCAGAAAATAAATTTCGTATTCCTTCTGCGAGAAATCAGCCAATTTCACATTATATTCTCGGCATATATCTCGGATATTCTGGTAATACGTATTGCGATCCGCTTTTGAGAATTCAGCATAATCATACCACCGACCATTGACCGGAGCGCTAATAATCAGCGGCTCAATATTTAATTCTTTGCACACATCCAGGAACAACCGAAAATCATCGTATTCCGGAGACTCCACATAGCTTGCGTCGGAATAGCTGCCTTTCAGGGAAGCTATTTTATCTGCCATGTAGGTGGTGTAATAATCGTCATTTACGCCAAAGGTGTTGTTCGTGCAACTTTCGACACCGAGGTCTGCCGATTTCAGCATCAATTCATTCCAGTTGATGTCCTCGGCTTTTACATAGCGTTCTTGTTCTATTGGGAGATCCTGGGATTTTAACGCATGGGCGGTTTCAAATTTTGCTTTTTCAGCCCTAAATGAGTTGTATGCGGCCATCTCCAGATGCGTCAACAGATTTAATGAGCCATCTATGTACAGCCGCTCGTCTTTCTCTACTCTAGCAAGGGTTGTCGGATCCGAAGTCAGCAATTCATTTACTCTGTTTGCTACCGCAATCCTCGTTTCCTTCGAGATAGAATCGTTTTTCAAAAACTCAACAAAATTTGTTTCTTCAAATTTGCTGCAGAATGATTCTGAGGTCAGACCGTCAGACGTAAACCATTGTGGTGAAATAATCAAAACAATTTTATTGTTTTTTATGTTGTTCGATAAGGCGCCTACATTGATAGCCTGGGGAATACACTGAAAGTATCCGCTTCCCATCAGCACCATGTTGAAATCCGAATTTCCATAGTTAAACAGCTTCGGTGGATAAGCCGGGCTGTTTGAAAATGACAACTCCGATGACCCCAACACCACAATAGAGCGTTCATTGAGAACCTTCTCCATCACATAATCAGAACAATTTTTTGAAGAAACATTGTTATAATATATAGCCTTTTCGATATTGTCATCGAGCAGTGTTTTTGCGTGCAAATTCAACCCGATTATGCACACAAATGCACAAACTAAAGCGGCCAATAGCAAGTATACCTTCTTCACGGTTACATACGCTCCTTAATTAAAGCGATAATTTTATTGGGTGTATCAATATCCGCTCGCTGAATCTCAGACGGTGCAATGACTACATTAAAATTATCCTCGATAGCAAACAGCAAGTCAGCAAACGCCAAAGAATCCAACAGCCCCGAATCAAAGAGCTCCCCATCAAGATCTGTTTTTACGCTGTCATCGTCACAAACCTCAGCCAGAATATCCAACAATTTTTCTTCCATTTTTTATTCCTCCATTTTCAAAATCGTGTTAGGATTAAATTCCAAACTTCCGTCAAATACCCGGAGAAGATCAAAAATCCCAGCATAACAATGTTAAGATTGATAAACCACGAGCAAACCACATAGCATTTATTGTTCCTATATTTTTTATAGAACTTAGACTTTTTCTGATATACTTCAACCACTGCAAGAAGAATCCCGTGGTAAAGACCGTAAAGGATATAATGTCCCTCCAGTCCATGCCATACGCCCATGATTAGCATATTCAGAATCAATCCCACAGACGCTCCGGTCAGTCGATTTGAAAAGCGCTTTTTTCTGGCGGAGTCCACCATAAAACGGGTAAAAATGAAATCTCTGAACCAAGAGGATAATGTAATGTGCCACCTGTTCCAGAAATCTTTAATGTCAACGCTTAAAAAGGGTTTATTAAAGTTATCCGGCGTTTTGATTCCAAGCAGGTAACTGGTGCCAACAGCCATAGCGCTATATCCGGCAAAGTCGAAAAACAAATATAGCCCGTAAATGTAAGCATACCCAACCAGGTATATAGGCCGGTGTTTCCCTGCGAAATAAGTTTGCAGAAGATAATAGAAAAAACCCGAACAGGCGACTTTATAGAATATACCGAGGATGATCTTATACAAGCCCGTCCACAGTAATTCAATATATTCCTGGCGGGACCAGATCTTATTATCATCCTCCGCAAATCGCCTGCTTCTGTCAATGGGACCGGAACTAAGACACGGGAAAAAAATCAGGAATTCTATGAACTGAAATTCATCTATTTCATTTATTACACCGTCATAGCACTCAATGACGACCTGAATGATTTTAAAGCAAATATAGGATATACCTAAAAATCCGAATACACTATACCCTCTGAGCCCGCCTATTTTATACACCAATAACGGCAGCAGGCTCAGGAAAACAGCGTGGCCATAGATATACTTATTTCTTCCGTATTTTTTTCGAAGGTATAAATATATCTTTACCAAATATGCGGCAAAAATAACATAGCCTATCAGATAGAGCAGCTGTATTTTTGTTGAGCCGTATACCTCCCAGATAAAAAACAGGGATAGAAGCCATCTGTACCATTTTAATTTTTTCTCTGATAATCCCAGCAAGACCGCTGGGATCAAAAGAATAAACAAAACCATGAAGAAATCGCATCCGGCAAAAAAACTCATAAAACGCCTCCCACTGCTTTACGATCAATCTTTCCATTATTGGTGCGAGGGATATTGGAAAGAAATTTGATCTTCTTGGGGATCATGTACTCAGGCAAAGTCATTTTAAGCTTGCTCTTGATGCTTTCTGCGGCTGTTTTTTCATCCTCTGTCGCTTCGGACAAAACTACACCAGCCACTAAACTGGAGACCTTTCCATCTCTGTACTTAGGTAAAACCACCGCTTGTATGATGCCGTGAATTTTAAGCAGGTTGCTTTCGATATCCTCCAATTCGATCCTATATCCGTGAAGCTTGACCTGATTGTCAATCCGCCCGCAATAGTGGAGCATGCCGTCTATAATGTATCCCTCATCACCGGTTCTGTAGAATCTGTATTCCACGCCATTTACTGTTGTGCGTCCGAAGGATTTCTTGTTTTTTTCTGCATTGTTCCAATATCCAATACTCACGGAATCGCCAATAATGACAATCTCGCCTTTTTCCCCATCGACCACCGCATTGCCGTTTTCATCTGATATTCGGATCCAAGTTCCGTCTTTTGGCTTGCCGACTGGCAGCGGAGAGTACTTTTCGTTGATTTCATCGGTCACATTGATCTCCGTAATTGCACAGGTGGATTCTGTTGGCCCGTATGTATTGACCACATTTGCTCCGGGAAAACGTTTCTTCAGGCGACTTACGGTTTTATTCGTCAATATTTCTCCGCAAAACAAAAAGTCCGTAAGGTCGGGAAGAAGCTCTCCGGAGAATATCGGATCAGCGAGACATACATCCGCAAAGGAGGGCGTAGAAACCCATTTGTTGATACCGGATCGTCTCAATGCTTCATATAGAAGCTTCATATCTACCTGCACATTTTTCCCAAGGGCAAAGAGCGTACCCCCTGTATATAAGCACAGGTACAGATCCATAACCGACAAGTCAAAGGAAAAGGGAGCCTGATTCATGAAAGTATATACTTTTTCCTGAGCTGTACCGCTTCCCAGGCAAAGAGCCCATTTGATAAAATTATCCAGGCAATCTCTTGTTATCTGTACTCCCTTGGGCGTTCCTGTGCTGCCGGATGTAAAAATAATATAGAACACATCTTCTGCGGTAACATAGTTTGAACTATCCGCTTTTCCATCCGTTGTAGAAATGATTTCGTTGATTTCCTGCAGCTCCTTGATTCGATCGCTATCGATTTCCAGCGGCTCAGTGGTTAGAATAATCTCCGGTTCAACCTCTCGGATAATAGCTTCCGTTCTGGATAGCGGCACATTTACATCAATCGGGCAGTAAGCTCTTCCGGATTTAACGCAAGCCAAAAAGCATACAAGTATCATCGGATGCTTATGCCCATATACAATGATTGGCTTATTTGTTCTGAGCTCTTTCGTCAGATAATAAGCCAGTTTATCCGAAAAAGCATCTAGTTCTCCCCACTTCATGGTCATTTCCCCAAAGCCATATTGTGTGCGCATTACAACTCTTTCCGGATGTTTCGCAGAGTTCAGTTTGATTCTTTCCAGTATTGTCATAGTTGATTCCCTCGTTTTTTGTTACGCAATGACAGCTCTTCCCTTGCTACAAACCGCCCTTGTTTTTACTTTCTTAATGTGTACTTTTACATACTTTAATCCGAATCCTAATATGTTGCCATTATACAATCAAATTCTCAAAATTTCAACCATTTTTGCATATTTAATTTGCTTATTTTCTGCAATTTATAAAAGTACACATTTCCAGATTTTTGTAGTGATTTGATTAGGTGGTATTTTCAAATTTGACGGCCTTACTGTAAAAGGTTCCCACGGGCATACCGCAGGCTGCGGCGGCCTGCTTTAGCGTCAGCTTTTTGGCCCGCCACGCTTTATGTACCGGGTAGAAGTTATCCGGCAGCGGAATCGGCGGTCTGCCGAACTTGACACCCTTGACTTTGGCCGCCGCGATTCCCTCCGCCTGCCGCTTGCGGATGAACTCCCACTCATTCTGCGCTACGAAGGACAAAATTTGCAGCACCAGGTCGGCGATGAAGGTACCCATCAGGTCCTTGCCTTGCCGGGTATCCAGCAGCGGCATAGCAACGCTCTCTGCCAGCGTGTGCCACGCCTCCTGCTGGGTGCCGACATATACCGCGCCGATAACATACAGCGCAAGCAACCCCAGCTTCATAGGCAGGTCCGGCATTCCCTGCAGCTTCTTCCACAGTGTACGAAGCGTATTAATACGCCTCGTATGATTTTTACAATTATTTTTCCCCCCCTCCTGTGCCAGACGGTAGTGCCATCCGGCAAGTATTCTATAATGTTATGTATCCGCCGAAGGAACGCCCGCCAGGTTTCCAGCCGATTGCGCTGAATACAAGAACAAATCTGGAATTCAAATTTGAACTTACTATGAGCAATTAGAATAGCCTACATGTTGATGCGTATATTTCATCTGGCTTAAAAGGATATGTAGCCGGTATGGCGGGGATGATTGGACTTACAAAACGCCGCCCGTTGTCCTGTTGGACGGCGTTGTTCTCGTTATTTTGAATTTTTAGAATAAATACCTCTTGCCGACTGCCAGCAAACCGTTGATATATCTGCGTTTTCTGAAATCCTATAATTACACTCCGACCAAAAAATCCTGCTGATCGATCACGATCGGCGGGATTTTTGCTGTACATGGACAGTTTTGTAAGCTCGGAGCGTCCAATGTATTTGACTTGCTCGATGGACTATGCTATGATGATCCCGGATGAAGTATGAGCTGTGATAGCGAGGTCAATTATGAAATTTTCAGACTTTTTCTGGCCGGACAGTTCCTTGGAGCAGATCAGAATTTGCTATGATGCCGCGGAATTGACCATCTGGAATCGCAGCATGAACTGTAATGTTACTGCGCGGTGCGAGGGCTTCATAGGTATGACAGATTTATGTATCTGGGACGATCAAATCATTCTCCAGGCGGAATGCCGGAATATGCCTTGGTCCGACGTGATCCGCTCTCAGGATGCTTTCCTGCAATCCCTATGTAAAGCATACCCATATTCCTCGCAGTGGGATGAAAGAAGGCTCGAGGATGGTGTGGTGGTGTTAAGCGTTCTTTTAACAAATCACATTCGCTTCCGCCTGTATTGCCAACGGATTGACGTAGCTATCTGTGGAGAACATGCCGATAGCAACTGAAGCTGAAGAAAGCGTATCGCTATGAGCGCGAAAAGATCCTAAGGATTAATGAGGGCACCGGAACTTTGTCAGATTGCAATTACATCAAATGCAACTTTAATTCATTGCATGAACGGGTGGGACGGCTATTCTATAAATTATATTTCGAAAAGCGGCGCATGACGGTCAATATAAATTCCAACATCTTGCCCCGCTGCGGCTTACGGATTATTGAATGCCGCCGATTAAGCCCGATAGAGAGTGCTAGCGGCTCCTCCTGTTTTTGATCAAATCCAAACAGCAGGCTGCGTGGTTTATGCCGCGCAGCCTGCCTTGCGTATATTGATCATTCGCTCCGCAGGGCGATGACGGGGTCCTTTTTCGCGGCAATGCGCGACGGAATGAGGCCCGCGAGGAATGTCAGCAGCATGCTGATCGCCACGAGGATAACAGCAGCACCGGCCGGGAGGGCGGCCACGCCGCTCAGACCGCTCAGATGGCGGATGATCGCATTGAGCGGCAGAATGAGCAGCAGTGTGATGCCGATGCCGATGGCGCCTGCCGCAAAGCCGATGGTCAGCGTCTCGGCGTTGAAGACGCGGGAGATGTCGCGGCGGGAAGCGCCGATGGAGCGCAGAACGCCGATCTCGCGCGTCCGCTCCAGCACGGAGATATAGGTGATGATGCCGATCATGATCGACGAGACGACGAGCGAAACGGCGACAAAGGCGATGAGAATGTAGCTGATGGCGTTGATGATCGTCGTGATGGACGAGATCATCAGGCCGATATAGTCCGTGTAGGCCAGCTGCGCGTCCTCGGGCAGAGATTTGTTGTATTCCGCGATGCGGTCGGCGATCCGGTCCTTTGCCTCGAAATCCTTCGGGAAGAGGTTGATGGCCTCTGGATCGTCCGGGTCGGAGACGCCGAGGCGCTTGAGGTTGCCGGTGTAGGTCGCGCCGTCGGACTGCGAGAGCGCGGCGCGCATGAGCTGCGTGGCGATCGTGCCGTCGTCCATCCCGGCGGCCTGCATGGAGCTGACATAGCCCATGAGCTCCTGCTGTGCCGCTGCGGGCAGCTGCGCGGCATAGGCCTGCAGCTCCTCCATGGTGTAGGCGTCCTTCAGCTCCTCCTGCTCAAAGGGAAGACCGGTGAAAACGTCCACTGTGGGGTCGGCATGCTGCTCACGGACAATCTCCGCGCTGGTGACCTTGTCCAGCAGATGTGTCATCAAGTCGGCGCGGTAGCCGATCACGCCGCTCTGGCCGCTGCCGGTCGTTGCGCCCTCGGCCGGGCGGAGAATGCCGACAACGGCGATTTCGTCTGAGCTGTTCAGCACGTTCAGAAGATAGGCTTCGTCGTCCGACTTATCCACCCACTGTCCGTCCTGCCGGACGAAGCAGTCCGTGTTTGTCAGCAGACGGAAGCGCAGCGACAGAATGTCGTCATAGGAATAGCTGTGCACCTCGGTGTCGATGCTGACGTCCTCACCGCGGGCCGCGGCCTCCACGGCGTCCTGCAGGGCCTGCGCATCGAGCAGGCCGAGCGTATAGAGCGTGTAGTCCGTGATGCGGTTGTCCTCGTTCACAAGGAGCACGACCTCGTTGTACTGCTCCGGCAGGCGGCCCGCGACGACGTCATACTGCGCCTTCAGCAGGTCTTCGTTGCCCGTGAGCTGCGTCCAGACGTCCATCTGCATGCTCTGGCCAAGCAGTGTGCCAGAGGTATCGGCGGGTATGACGCCGAGGTCGGAGAACAGCGTGCTGGGATTGACCTTCTGCAGGCCGTTGTCCGTGCGGTAGATCGTCAGGGGCGTGGAGTAGGTATAGGTGATGTCCGTCGTCAGCTCCTCCATGCCGCTCTCGCCGGAGTCGAGCCAGGCCTTGAAGTCGGCCAGGTTGTTCGTCTTGGAGCCCTGGATCATGGAGTCCATCATGCTCCCCATGACGCTGACGGAATAAAGCCGATCGGGGTCCTGCCCGTCGATGCTCTGCTCAACATCGGCCTGCATGTTCATCATGGACGAAAAGTCCACGGTGTTTTTCTGGATCGTCAGGGGATAGGACGAGAGCGTCTCGCGCTCCATGCGGTCGATGAGCGACTGTACGCCGCTCGAGAGCGACAGAATGAGCGCGATGCCGATGATGCCGATGGAGCCCGCGAAGGCAATGAGGATCGTGCGGGCCTTCTTCGTCATCAGGTTGTGAAGGCTCAGCGACAGCGCCGTCAGGAACGACATGGACGTCCTGCCCGTGCGGGCCGGGCGCGGGGCCTGCGGTTCGTCTGCCGTGCAGGGCTGGGTGTCATCCACGACGCTGCCGTCCAGCAGGCGGATGATGCGGGTGGAATAGCGCTCGGCCAGCTCCGGATTGTGCGTGACCATGATGACAAGGCGGTCGCGCGCGACCTCCTTGAGAATTTCCATGACCTGCACGCTCGTCTCGGAGTCCAGCGCGCCGGTCGGCTCGTCCGCCAGCAGAATGTCCGGGTCGTTGATGAGGGCGCGGGCGATGGCGACGCGCTGCATCTGGCCGCCGGACATCTGGTTTGGCCGCTTGTGCAGCTGATCGCCGAGGCCGACCTTCTCCAGCACGGCAATGGCGCGGGCACGGCGCTCCTTGCGGGAAACGCCGGAGAGCGTCAGGGCCAGCTCGACGTTTGCCAGCACGCTCTGGTGCGGGATGAGATTGTAGCTCTGAAAGACAAAGCCGATGGTGTGGTTGCGGTAGGCGTCCCAGTCCCGGTCGCGGTACTGCTTTGTGGAGACACCGTTGATGAGCAGGTCGCCCGCCGTGTAGCGGTCCAGACCGCCGATGATGTTCAGAAGCGTCGTCTTGCCGCAGCCGGACGGACCGAGAATGGAGACAAATTCATTGTCGCGGAAGCGCAGGCTCACGCCGCGGAGCGCGTGTACGCACTCTGTGCCGCTGCGGTAATCCTTTGTGATCGCTTGGAGTTCCAGCATAAATTATGATACCCTTCCCATAGAATATATCATATTATTATACCGGCCGCCCGGGGAAAAGGCAAACTGCGCGGCCAAAATTCACGGATTGTTCAGAATCGGGGGAGAAATTATGCAGGATTCGCTTCTGGCGCGCGTGGGCGAGGCTGTGTGGGGCTGGCCGATGATGGCACTGTTTCTGGGGACGGGCATCTGGTACATGCTCCGCCTGCGCGGCCTGCCGCTGCGGCGGCTCGGGCAGGCACTGCGCGCGATCTTCCGCGGCGGGGAGAGCGCGGACGG